>JAEEGK010029858.1_pt1 | contig 10845 bp, 9 predicted proteins | sample 8958771 | NCBI WGS metagenome assembly JAEEGK01 (sample SAMN16246547, study PRJNA631951) | gut metagenome | biome: gut microbiome; feature: rumen; material: SC-attached | host: Bos | place: Iran: Karaj | collected 2018-10 | reverse complement strand
TTTTCTAAAGCGGTTACGACCGACCATTTCAAAATCAATATCAAAATCATCGAAGTTTTCGATGCTAATATGCTTTAAGAAAGAAATCATCCTATCGGTCATAATAGACACATTGCCCCCACAAAAACATATTTGATGATATCTTTAACGACCACTACCCCCATAAGAACAAGGAGTAGACCAATGCCCACTAAAGAAACGATGTTCTTCACTTTTTCTGGGATCTTCTTTCTAAAGATCGTTTCGACACCCAAAACAAGAAGCTGCCAACCATCTAAACCTGGGAATGGTAAAAGATTAAAAATGGCTAAGTTAACGGAGATAAAGCCCCAGTAGAATAGGAAGACACCAAAGCCATAATTTTGTAAGACTGATGTTGTTTCAAAGCCTACCGCGACAATACCACCGATATTGTTCCACGCCGAAGCATCAGTGAACAATTGACCAATGGTTTTAAATAGTAAAACTGAACAACGACCAAAGTCGGAGAATGTGTGTTTAATGATTTGAGGGAAGGTGTATTGGATTTTGATGTAATAAATAGAGGCACCAAAAGAATTAACTTTGCCTTCTGTTTGAGTGATGTTTAATGTCACTACATCACCATCAACGAGTTTGCCTTCTGGGCCATCCACTCTCTTGGTGAGGTGAATTTCCGCACTTGTGAAGTTAGGGGCGACATATTTAGAGAAATCTGGCATTGTGACATAGTTACCATCAACGACACCTGTGGTTAATTCATAGAAACAAATGTAGTCCGCTAAATCGAGATCTTTATAGTTTTTAAGTGTTTCAAAATTGAAACATGTCGCATATTTAACTGTGTCATCACCATCAAAGATGGTCGCATCATCCGCCATATAGTAAAGACGGTCTTTATTAGCGACTTCATCATGATATTGAAAGTCAGTGAATTTAATATAACCACCATCGGTTAAACCAGCGGCTTCCGCAAGAGAAGATTCTGCAACATTGATATGGTTGATATAATCTGTTGATTCTTGTGGGAAACAGTTGCTGATAAAGAAAAAGAGGAGCGCTAAAACAGCGTTCATAGTGACGCCCGCTAAAAGAACAATCGCTCTCTTCCATGGTTTGATGTTATTTAAAGATCTAGATGGGTCAATTTCAACACCTTCAGGAAGCTCCACTCCTTCTCCATACATTGAGACATAACCACCGAAGGGAATGGCTCTAATGGAGAATTGGGTTTCTGCGTTTTTACCTTTATGTTTGAAGATCGCAGGACCCATACCAATGGAATATTCTAAGCAATAGACTTTAAAAGCTTTAGCGGCGGCTAAATGGCCTAATTCATGGATGATGATAAGGATTGATAAAAAGACTAAGAAAAGAACGATATATAAAATGGTCATTAGTACTTGCACTTTAATATCCTCCTTTCTTGATGAGCTTAGAGGCTAATTGACGTGTTTCGGTATCAACGCGTTTTAAATCTAAGTAGCTTGGATTTGGTATATTTTCCACTTTCTTTAAACAGTGATTAATAATCTTTTCAATGCCTAAGAAAGAGATTTTCTTATTTAAGAAGGCTTTAACCGCTTCTTCGTTAGCGGCGTTAAAGACCGCACCTAAGGTGCCTTTTTCATTGATCACTTGATAAGCGACTTTAATAATTGGGTATCTAGTGATTAAAAGCTTACCGAATTGAGTTTTCTTAATTTTATTAAGATCATCGGTAACGATTGTTTGATAATCGGTGAGACCTTGATATAAAGCGTACTTAATTGGGACACGCATGTCTGGCTTACCCGCATCTAAACGATATGTGCCATCGTTATATTTAACAATGGAATGGACATAGGAGTTGTAATTGAGAATGGTTTCAATTTGTTCACTATCAAAGCCAAATAAGTAATGGGCTTCGATGATTTCAAAAGCCTTATTCACCATTGTGGCGCTATCGATGGTAATCTTTTTACCCATCTCCCAGTTTGGATGATTGAGAGCTTGTTCAGGAGTGACTTCTTTAAGTTGGTCACGACTTAGTTCTCTAAAAGGACCACCAGAAGCGGTAATGATAATCTTTTCAACATCTTGATCGTCCACGCTTAAGCATTTTCTAATCGCGGCGTGTTCACTATCGATTGGGTAAATCTTACCTTGACTCTTTTTAAGAATCTTATTGATGAGTTCCCCACCCACCACTAAAGATTCCTTATTAGCTAAGCAGAGAATCTTATCGTTTTCTAAAGCGGTAATGGATGGTTTAAGACCAACAAAACCGACTAAAGCGTTAACGACAATATCGGCTTTGGAGATTTTAATTAATTGATTTAAGCCATCATCTCCCCAGAAAAAGATGACATTCGTGTATTTACTTTGATACCTATGAGCATCTTCTTTATCTTGGAGACAAACCGCTCTCACGTTAGGGAAATTCTTCAAAATGTTACTGATTTTGCGCACTCTTCTACCAACAGAAAAAGCCACTAAATCAAAATCATTAGGGTTATTAAGCATCACTTCGATGGTTTGTTGGCCAATTGAGCCTGAAGCTCCTAATAGACAAACCTTCATCATGGTAAGTTAAGGCCTCCACCATTTTGTGTGAATAAGCAAACGTAAATTGCCGCGGTTGTTAAAGCAAAGATCATGGAATCCATTCTATCTAAGATGCCACCATGACCTGGTAAGACGTTGGAGAAATCTTTAATTCCATAGTAACGTTTAATGGATGAGAAGACTAAATCACCAACTGTAGAAATTAATGGAATTAAAACGGATAAAACGAAGATATGAATGAAATGTAAATCCTTTAATTCTAATAAGCCTTTTAAAATGACATGATTGCCACCACTGAACCAATCTAATAAGATAGCCCAAGCGCTTAAAACGATACTAGTTAAAATGATGCCACCAAAGAAACCTTCCCAAGTTTTTTTAGGAGAGATTCTTTCATTCATCTTGTGCTTACCGAAGAAGACACCAACGAAATAGGCAAAAGCGTCATTTAAACAAGCACCGACACCAACCCAAAGGAAGAGCATGGATGATTCTAAATTGTCGTAAATATTAAAATATGGAACTGATTCACCTGGAAGAAGCGAAGTATGATGGACCCAAACTGGATAATATCTCAAAACTAAAGCGCATTGGAAACCAAGGGCAATTAAGAAAACCGTGGTAAAGATAAAGCAAGCATCAATAATGGAAAAACCTTTATCAATAATAATTAATAAAGCAGAAAGACAGATGCCCAAGAAAAGAATGGTCACACTGATATAGATTGTGTAATAAGAATCGAAGATTCTAAAACCATCTTTCATCTCAGGAATCTTAAGGAAGATTGGCCAAATTAACACCAAGAAAGCAAGTACAAAAGCAGCTATGTAAAGAAGCTTTGAATACTTCCTTTTAGCGCATCTGACAATTTCAATAACGGCGACAATCATACCTAAAGAAGCGATGATAAAGAACGCCCAGTCACCAAATAAAACACATGGTAAAACAATGGAGATGGCCACGATGGCGGTGAGGATTCTAGTACGCATTGACACAACAGCATCATTGCTTAGTTCATTAGGTTGAAATATAGGACGTCTTTCTTTATTCATAAAATAAAACTAGAATTAGTATACACAAAAAAAGCGGTATTTAGTAGAAATAACCGCTATTTTTATTTTTTTAATTAATTGAATTAGAGAGACATTAATTCTTTTTCTTTGTCAGAGACAACTTGATCGACCATCTTGATGGCGTCACCAGTGACTTTTTCTAAGTCTTCTAACATCTTCTTTTGATAGTCTTCTGTATAGGCATCATCGTCTTTAGCGAGATCGACATAATCTCTTCTAATATTACGAATGGCAACCTTGATTTCTTCGCCGTATTTTTTCGCTTGTTTAACGACTTCTCTTCTTCTTTCTTCTGTGAGCACAGGAATTAATAATCTAATTTGTGTACCTTCATTAATTGGGTTAATTCCTAAGTCGCTTTTATTAATCGCGGTTAAAATGGCTTTGATGTCATTTTTATCATAAGGCTTAATTAATAATTGTCTTGGTTCTGGAACAGAAACGGAAGACATTTGGTTAATTGGAGTCATGCTACCATAGTAATCAACTTCAATGCCATTGAGCATCGCTGGAGTGGCTTTGCCTGTTCTTAAAGAGGTTAATGATTGTTTTAAAGAATCGATGGATTTATTCATCTTTTCTTGCATATCTAATACGAGTTCATCCATGTGTGATTATTCTCCTTTTTGACAAACGGAACCGACGTTTTCACCTTTCGCCGCTTTGATAAAATTAGCAGCATCCATTCTGAAAACTCTGACCTTAATATCTTTGTCTTTAATTAATTCTAGCGCAGTTTGGTCCATGATTTGAAGATTAAGTTTAATCATTTCTTGATAGGTAATGACTGGGAAGAATTTTGCGTCTGCATTAGTTCTTGGATCTTTATCATAGACACCTTCCACACCATTTTTACCCATGAGAATGGCATCGCAGTTGAGTTCGATGGCGCGCATTGTGGCAGCGGTATCTGTGGTGAAGTATGGTTTTCCTGTACCACCACTTAAGAAGACGACCTTACCATCATTCATGGCTTTATCAGCGACTTCGACGCTATAAGGGACGTTAACTTCTGGGACTGGACCGATAGCGGTTGTCACTAAGCTTGGCACGCCTAGGAGCTTTAATTTGCAGCTTAATGCCACAGCGTTAATAACTGTGCCCATCATGCCCATGAAATCCGCTTCATATTGTTCCATGCCAGCGTCTTTAGCGATTTTACCACGCCAGATATTACCCGCACCGATGACGATGCAGATTTGAATACCTGCGTCATAGATAGATTTGACCGTTTTGGCCATGTTCTCAAGGCATTCAGCAGAAAGAATAGCGTCACTACCTTCTTTAAGTGCTTCGCCTGATAACTTTAATAGGACTCTCTTGTACATCGGAAAACCTCCTAAAAAAAGAAACACCAAAGGTGCTTCTTTTGTAATTACTTCATTTGGCTCATGACTTCGCTAGCGAAATCATCTTTACGTTTTTCAATGCCTTCACCAACTTGGTAACGGACATACTTAATAACGTTGGCCTTCTTTTCTTGAAGGACTTGGCCAACTTTCTTACCAGATTCTGTATCTAATAAGTATGGTTGTTCAACGAGAACCATTTCGGCGAAGTATTTGTTAACTTTACCACCGATGATCTTCTTGAGCATTTCTTCTGGTTTACCAGCAAGTTTTGGATCTTGCTTAGCAGCTTCAAGTTGAATCTTGGTTTCGTGTTCAATGGCATCACTACCGATAGCTTCGGTATTGAGGTAGCTTGGGTTATTAGCGGCGATGTGCATCGCTAAGCCTTTACCTAATTCTGGATCTTCTTTGTCTAAAACGACGACAACAGCGATCTTACCACCCATATGGATGTAGGTGTAGATGAATTGACCTTCTTCTTTTTCGATAACTTCGAATCTACGGAGATCGAATTTTTCGCCCATTTTAACAGTGGCGTCGGTGAATAAGTCAGTTGTTAAAGCTTTAGCAGCTTCGACATCTTTTGGTTCATTTTTGAGGATGACACCAGCGACGTTATCAACGAGTTCTTTGAAGGCATCGCCTTTGGCGACGAAGTCTGTTTCACAGTTGACTTCTAAGATAACTGTGCAACCACATTTTTCGCATGTTTTGGTGAGGGCTAAACCTTCAGCAGCAATACGATCAGCCTTTTTGGCGGCTTTAGCTAAACCTTTTTCTCTTAACCAGTCGGTGGCTTTGTCTAAGTCTTCATCATTGTTTAATAATGCGGCTTTGCAATCCATTAAACCGGCACCGGTTCTATCACGTAATTGTTTGATTAAATCAATAAGTGCCATTATTTGTTTTCTCCTTCTGCGACTGGAGCGGCTTCTTCAGCTTTTGGAGCTTCTTCAGCTGGTTTTTCTTCTTTTGGTTGACCTGGCTTTTTCGCTCTTCTTGGCTTATCGGCATTACGACGAGCTTCTCTTTCAGCTTGTTCTTTTTCAAAAGCTTCTTGTCTGGCTTGTCTTTCCGCTCTAATTCTGGCTAATTTTTCAGCGTTTTCTTTTTCGGTTTGGCGAATGACTTCTTTCATTGTGACGGCTTCGCCTTCATCTTTTGTATAAGCAACGACTGGGACACCATTCTTACTTTCAACGATAGCGTCAGCGATGACGGCTAAGATTAAGCTGAAGGAACGAACTGCATCGTCGTTAGCTGGGATGACATAGTCAACAACATCTGGATCAGAGTTTGTATCAACGATAGCAAAGACTGGGATGTTTAATTTGCGAGCTTCGGCAACAGCATTGTGTTCAATGCGTGGGTCGATAACGAAGACGGCGTTAGGAACTTTTCTCATTTCCTTAATACCTTCTAAGTTTTTGCTTAATTTGTCTTTTTCTCTTCTGAGTTGAGCGGCTTCAACCTTGCTTAAGAGGTCTAATTCGCCTTCTTCTTCTCTTCTTTCGAGTTCTTTCAAGTATCTAATACGGGATTGGATGGTCTTGAAGTTTGTTAATGTACCACCTAACCAGCGGTTGGTGATGTAGAAACTACCAGAACGCAAAGCTTCTTGTTGGGTAGCTTCTTGACATTGTTTCTTGGTACCGACGAATAAGACTTTACCACCATTGTCAACGATTTCTTTCATCTTGGCATAGGCTTCTGTAATTGCGTCGACTGTTTTTTGTAAGTCAATGATGTAAACACCATTTCTTGCACCATAGATGTACTTTTTCATCTTTGGGTTCCATCTACGGGTTTGATGACCGAAGTGAGCGCCAGCTTCTAAGAGCTTTCTCATGGTAATAACTGGTGCATCAGGATCATGCATAACTGCGTCCATTGTTGGATTAGCAGCTTGTTCTGGAGCAACTTCAGCTTCGACTGGTTGTTCTAAAACTTCTTTCTTTTCTTCTGCCATTTATTTGGCCTCCTTTTGTTTTACCTCCACTGCTTCTAAGAACATACCACTTGGCACTTGCCAAGCACATCGGCGGTTCAATCCACAGTGTGCGTATTTGCTGTACACACAGCGTTAATAATATTAACAAAGCGCACTTATGTGTGCAAGTAAATTATTTCTTTTTTGCTCGAGGGTGAGCATTCATGTATGTTTCTTTCATGGCTTCCTCTGTCACATGAGTGTAAACCTGAGTAGCGTTTATACTCTCATGACCGAGTAACTCTTGAATGACACGAAGGTCAGCGCCGTTCTCTAATAGATGGGTCGCAAAAGAGTGTCTAAGGATGTGTGGGTGTAAACCTACATATAGCCCAATTTTCTCTTCAATGGCGTCTAGGATATACTCTAATCCACGGGTGGTTAACTTCTCACCACGAGCGTTGAAGAATAATGGAGATTGGATCAAATCTAAGCCTTCTTTTTGTGGCTTCTTTTTAATGTTCTCCATATAGAGTTTTAATAGTTCTTTTCGATCGGTATCGATGTATTTCTTTAGGACTGATTGACATTCCGCGGAGAATGGAACAACGCGCTCCTTATTGCCTTTTCCGAGAACACGTACCCTCCTATCACGTAAGGAAATGTCCTGAATATTAAGTGTGACGAGTTCTTGAGCACGGATACCAGAATAGTAGAGCAAATAGAGGATCGCTTGGTCACGATTCTTTAAATTATCTGTTCTCTCAGCGTTGCGTTTGAAGAGCTCCTGGATTTGTTCTTTATATAGACCATGTGGGTATTTGGTTTCTATTTTAGGAGATGAGACAAAAATGAATGGATTATCTTTTATATAACCTACATTAACCATGTATTTATAGAAGTGTTTTAAAGAGCAGAGTCTTCTCTTGCAGCTTCTTTTAGAAACGCCACGATTGAGTTCTTCGGTTAAGAAATTACGGATGCAGATAATATCGACATCTTCCATTAAGACGCCTTCGTTAAAAATGAATTCACAAAAAAGATCAATGTCTTCTTGATAAGAGGAGACAGTCTTTTTGGAATAGTTTCTGAGGTATTGAAGATGATCGAGGAATTCCTGTTCCGGTTTATTCATGCTTATATAATAGCAAAAAGAAAGAAAAAAACGGATTATTTCCGTTTAGTTCTTTTGATTCTTTCCATGTGGTTGCACTTTGGATAATTAATGCAACCGAGGAAATATCCATATTTACCTTTTTTCTTAATTAAGTAACCATCACAGTCAGGACAGTCTTTGACTGGTTTAGCATCTTCAATGGTTGGAGAGACATTGGTGGTCAACATTTTTCTTGTGTAACGACACTTTGGGAAGTTAGAACAAGTTAAGAAAGAGGTACCATTCTTTTGTCTAAGCAAGAGGTCACCACCACAGTCAGGACATTTTTCACCGATTGGGGTTGCCGCATTAGCTGGTTTTTCTTCTTTTTGCACATACTTACATGTTGGGAAGTTTGAGCAACCAACAAAGGAACCGTTTTTGCCTTCTTTGACTACGAGAGGCGCACCACAAACTGGGCACTTTTCACCAGTTTCAACGAACTTTTCTTTATACATCACTTGACTGACTTTATTGAAGTGTTCGATGAATGGGTAGTAGAATTCATTAAGAATTTTACTACGTGATTGATTTCCGTCTTCGATGTTATCGAGTTTCTTTTCCATCAAAGCGGTATATTTTGTATCAATTATTTCTGGGAAATATTTGTTTAAAACAGTGGATGTAAGAGCACCTTGTTGAGTAACGGTGAGGATACCACTTTCATCTTCGACATATTTTCTCTTTTTGATAGTATCAATTGTGGAAGCATATGTAGATGGTCTACCAATACCAACTTCTTCCATTAATCTAACGATCTTAGCTTCAGAATAATGGGCTGGGGCTTGGGTGAATTTTTGTTCGGCATTTTTATCAATAACTTTGAACTCTTCACCATCAGCGAAATCTGGGAAATAATCAAAGTGATTTTCTTCTTTTTCCGTATCGGCGTAAATGACTTCATAACCCTTGAAAACGGTTCTTGTTAAATCAAGTTTATAGAGTAAATCATTACCCTTTAAATAGATGGTCATTTGTTCATCTTTCTTTGATTGCATCAAAGAAGCAAGTGTACGATTATAGATTAATTTATAAAGATTATATTGATCGTTTGTTAAGAATTTTCTGACTGATTCAGGTGTTCTATGATTGCTTGTTGGACGGATGGCTTCATGGGCGTCTTGCATCATAGAAACTTGTCTAATTTTCTTCGCGTGACCAAGGAATTCTTTACCGAATTTTTCTTGGATATAAGCGGTCGCACGAGACACAAATGTTGGTGATAAACGTGTACTATCGGTACGCATATAGGTGATTAAACCAACATGCTCACCATCAACTTCGATACCTTCATATAATTGTTGGGCGACGAGTTGTGTCTTTTTGGTTTTGAATTTTAAACGAGAGAAAGCTTCTTGTTGTAAGGTAGAGGTAATAAATGGTTCTTTACTATCACTAACTTTAATCTTTCTTTCGACTTTTTCGACTTTTAGAGTTTCTGGGATGCGCGCAAGAATGGCATCCGCTTGATCTTTAGTGGTGATTTTAACGCTTTCACCATTATCAGAAACTAGATTAATCGCAAAGTTACGTCTAAAAGCATTGATCTTGGTATTAATAACCCAATATTCTTCTGGAACAAACTTCGCGATTTCTTCATCGTGATCCGCGATCATCTTTAAAGTCGCAGATTGCACACGGCCACCACTACGGGAACGAATCTTCTTAAATAATAAAGTTGATAATTTAAAACCAATAATACGGTCGATGATTCTTCTAGTTTCTTGACTAGAAACTAAGTTCTTATTAATGGTACGTGGATGCGCCATCGCTTCAGAGATGGAATCACGAGTAATTTCATGGAACTCTAAACGCTTTGTGGTTTCAACATCTAAACCTAAAACTTGCGCTAAATGCCAAGCAATAGCCTCGCCTTCTCTATCAGGGTCGGTTGCTAAGATGACTTCATCACATTTATACATCGCGTTTTTAAGTTCGCGAACGATATGTTGTTTATCTTTGTTAATAATGTAAGTTGGTAAAAAGTCTTTGTTTACATCAACGCCTAAACCATCTTTACCAGAGGTCGCAAGATCGCGAATATGGCCCAAAGAGGCCATCACTTGATAGTCTTCGCCTAGGTATCTCTTGATAGTTGTACATTTAGCAGGTGATTCGACAATTACTAACTTCATTCGAGCACTTCCAAGGCAAAAATATAGACTTCTTACACATACTTGTCAACGGCCTTTTTCCTTTATTCCTTAATTAAATATAAGAGAAATATATTTAACAAAATTTTCAACTTTCTGGCCAACCCAAATCCCTCAATAGTTGTTCTTTCGATTCAATAAGTGTGGCTCCTTCATTAAGCATACGATTGTTAATTGCTTCACTACCTAATGGGTGTGGCGCAACATAGATTTCTTTACCTAAATTGAGTCCAAAATTAATAGAAATCATTGTTCCTGATGTATAGGAATTAATTTGCGGTATAAACATCGCATCCCCTAAACCCACGACTATACGGTTTCGCATTGGGAAATTATCTTTACTTGGTTGCGTATCAAAAGGATATTCACTCATTACTAGGTGATTCTTTTTGATTTCTTCATAAAGTTCTTTATTTTCAGATGGATAACAATAATCAATTCCGGAACCTAAGACCGCAATTGTCTGACCACCATTAGAAATTGCTGCTTTATGTGCAATAGCGTCAATTCCTCTAGCAAGACCTGACACAACCACTTTACCTTTGATGATGTCAGCGATTACTCTTTCAGTACAATGCTTGCCGTATTTGCTATACTCGCGTGATCCTACGACTGAAATACTCTTCTTATCTAATAATGAGATATCACCATAGTA
>JAEEGK010029857.1_pt1 | contig 10845 bp, 10 predicted proteins | sample 8958771 | NCBI WGS metagenome assembly JAEEGK01 (sample SAMN16246547, study PRJNA631951) | gut metagenome | biome: gut microbiome; feature: rumen; material: SC-attached | host: Bos | place: Iran: Karaj | collected 2018-10 | reverse complement strand
CCCACTTCGTGGTTGCGGATAATCCGGCAAGGTCGTCTGTCGAAACCTTGGTCACGGTGATTTCAGAAATATTGTCCACGGGGAGTTTTGCGACATATTCACTTACTCTGGATAAACCCCTGAAATCAGCGCTCACCGAAGCTATCTTCCCGTCAATCCGGGTCACAACCCATCTTTGATCCTTTTTCATGCCGTAAAACCTTAATCCTTGTAAAGTTAAGAAAAAAAACTAATTATCAGAGACTACTCCCCTGAACGTCGAGGCCGGCAGTCCCGCTTCGTTGACCAGGTTGGCGCGGGTGTACGGCTCCCAGGCATAACGGACATAGACGGGGTGTTTCACCCCGGGTGCTGAAAGCACGGCCCTGTCGTCCTCAAGTCGGCAGGTTGCCTTATGGAATAACATGTCATCGCCGGCCAGTTCGAAACCGGTGACTTCCGTTCCTTCAGAGGGTCTCAGGCCATCACCGTATTCAAAGGTCACTAAGACTTGTCCCTGCCCTTCGACCAGTGTCGAGGCTGATTTGAACAGGGGACCGGAAGGGACCAGGCCGAAACCATATTCATCGTGCAGGGCAAGCCTTGCAAGACGCTCACCGACCGGCTTCTTGTCCTTGTAATGGACATCCGACGGATCGCCGAGATCGCTGGAAACCGCCATACCCAGATGAGGCCTGCTCTCAAGGAGCCTGCGCTGGCTGTCCCTGAACCAAGGCCAGGAAGGACGTTCCAGACTTGACAGCTGGACATAATAGAAAGGCAGTTCCGGATTCCCGAACCATTTCCTCCAACTGTCCACAAGCATAGGGAAGAGTCTTTCGTGCGCTTCGAAATTGTGGGCATTCGATTCCCCCTGGTACCAGATCACGCCGGCAAATGCAGGATGTTCCAAAGGAAGTATCCCGGACTCAAACAGATAGCAAGGTTCGAAAGGATGGCGGGAGAACTTGTCGCCCGGCTTGTAAGAGAGGTTTACCTTGGCTCGCTCCCTTGACCATTCCTGGATGAAATCATTGTTGATCCAGTCTCTCAGGATAACGGGGAATTCCGTTTCCATCGTATTCCTGTCGATCCAGGATTCGATGGGAGACCCTCCGATGGAATTACAAACCAATCCCACAGGGACCTTCAGGCTATCCCTCAATTCCCTGGCAAACCAATATCCAACGGCCGACACCCGGGAAGAAGACCCTGGAGAGGCTGAAGTCCAGGCCGCAGGCCGGAAATAAACCAGGTTCTTCACGGAATCCACAGCTGACTCGGCCCAGACCAGATCATATGTTTCCCAGTATGGCTTCATGTCGAAATAGCGGAGGTCAGGATCATCAGAAGCTGCCGCAGCCTCCTTCCCGCCAACGGCCTGACCGAGGGCAAAACGCATGTTGGACTGTCCTGAACAAAGCCATACCTCACCTACCGCCACGTTGGAATAATCAAGTGTCTTGTCCTTCGTGGATATCGTAAGTTCCAAACCCGTGGCAGCCTCCATGGCAGGAAAAACGACGTTCCACTTGCCGTCAATGCCGGCAACCGCCTTCAGGCTCTTGCGGCCAAGTTTGACCGTCACCTTGTCCCCTGCATTTGCCGTTCCGCTCATTTCGATGGGACGGCGGCGTTGCAGGACCATGTTGTCTGTGTACAGAACAGGGACAGACAGTCCGCCGAAGTCTCCGGTGATCCTGGAATAAACTGTTTTCGCCAGCATTCCGTAACCTTCCCGGTCGGGATGGATGGCATCCGGAATATGCCAAGGATATGCATATAACGGAGTATGGAAATCAATGAGCTCGCAACCCGATGCCCTGGCAACCACCTTGATGGCTTCCTGGATATCAGAATGCCACTGCTTGGTTCCGGACATGAATCGGTGATGACGGTCTGCGAGCGGACTGAGAAGGGCAATGATTACCCTGGCCTTGGGATTGGCGGCCTTGCAGGAATCTATCAGGGAGAGATAATCCCCGACGAAATCGTCTCTGTAGTTCGGCCAGGACCTGGGGTCCGTATCATTCACACCCAGATGGATCACGTAGATATCTCCGGCGAAATCCATCGCTTTCCGGAATTCAGGCTGGTCGAAATATGGCCGGTATGAACGCTTTATCAGTGTCGCTCCATTCTTTCCGAAATTACCCACGAGATAACCGTCACCGAGCATCGCCTGGAGCTGGGATGGATAGGAATACTCCTCCCGGTTCTCGATTGCTGCACCATATGTGATGCTGTCTCCTATGCAGGCTACCTTGACCGGCTTCGAGTCCTTCCCCGAAAGGATGGACAGTTGTAAGAGCAGGCAGAAAATGGCCGCTATCTTTTTCATATTCAATATGTCCTTAATTATCAAGACATTCCAGGAAATAATCCTTGAACTTCGAGTCAGAATTCGATATCCTGCCTTTAAGGCGCCAGACCCGGTTGTAGATCACGCTTTTCTCTTTCTCCATCAATGCCGAGATGGTAGTGGTCGAAAAACCGGAAGATACGAAACTGTAGAGCAGGAAATCATCTTCCTTCCAGGTCGGGAATTCAGACCGGAGCTTTGTCATCACTCCGTTCTTGGAAGAGTCCAGGATGTCTTCAAGGCTCTTTTGGACTTTTTTGTCATTCCGAAAACCTTCGACGATCGATTTTACCTCTTTCAGGATCCTTGGCTGGAGGTTGTTCGTCCCTTCGTAGATGTAGTACTGTTCGCAGAGACGCTCAAGCACATCAAAGCCAGGTCCTTTCGGTGGTTCGACCGGTTCGACAGGCTCACCGACCGGTCCCTGAGCTTGTCGAAGGGCCTGCCGTAAGGCCTGCTGCAGGTCCTCCGCAATCGTCATGTACCTTTCTCTCTCGGCCTTCTCTTCTTCCAGGATGCGCTTCTGCCCGGAACGGTAATAAAGATATGCGGCAACCAGGGATGCGATGACCAGCAGCGCCACAAGCGCAATCAGCCATAGTTTCATCCTTGCGGAACGAAGTTTCTCGGCCTGGATTTCCGACTGTCCGAGAAGGTAATCCCTCTGGCTTGCTGCAACGGCCTCCTCCATAGCGTCCGACTGGGCCTTGTTGCCATATTCGGTGACCCTCTCCAGTGCCTTGAGCGCCCTTGCGGAATCTCCACCCCGGGAAGCGATCTGATATTCCCGGAAAGCAGCATCGGCTGCATCCCCGTCATCCTCGACGGAAGATTTTGCCTCGGAGAGCCATCTCCAGGCTTCCTGCTGGTTTCCTGCCAACGAATATGAATATGCCAGTATGCCTTTGTCGGAACAGTTCAGGGGATATTTCAACTGGTCGGCGGCCCTGCCCAGGAGGTCGATCGCGAGGACCGGATCCGGAATATCCTTGGAAACCGCAAGGGAGGCATAGGATTCAAGGCACCTTGCTTCCAGGAGCGTGTCCCCCAACTCGTGCGAATCGAAAAGCACGCTCTTGAATACCTCTTCGGCCGTATCGAATTTCCCGCTCGACGCCTGTGCCTGGCCGATTTCAAGCAGGGTCCTCTGGTACTCTGCTGGCAGTCCGGCATCCTTGAAGGCCTCCGACGCCCTGGCCAGATAGAGGATCTCGTCGGAAGTGTTTCCGGTCGCACCGTTGGTCCTGGCCATGTCACGGCAAACCAGGCCCTCACGGTATTTGTCACCGGCCTTTTCTGCATATTCCAGGGCGCGGGTATAGGAAACTATGGCAGCCGAATAACTCCTGTCATTGAACTGGGACCTGCCAAGACAGTACAGAGCCCTTGCCTTCCGGCTGTCATCTCCCCTGCGTACGAACCAGTCCGCCATCTTTGCGACGTCCTCAGTACCGACCGCATTGACATATCCAAGGTCCTGCTCGACCTGGTCCAGGACGGCATCCATCTGCGTGTCCAGCCCGGTAGTACAGGACACCGCGAAAGTGCAGGCAAGGAAAAAGAGTATGGCGTGCTTGAAAATCATTCTTCGTTCCTCCAGCCCTGGGCCTTGACAGGGAGTTCGACTCCGTCAGGAGTGACCAGCACCGCCCCGACCTCCGGCTGAGCAAGATGGCCTATGATGTCGAATGTCTGGAAATCCCTGCGGAACTTTTCCGCCGACAGGATAGGAATGGTGAACAGGAGCCTGAAATCGTCTCCTCCGTTCATTGCCGCGGAAACAGGGTCGATGTCCATCTCCTTGCCCGAGGCGAAGCTGTTCCCCTCGAACGGAATCTTGTCGGCATAGACCTTGACGCCGAGGCCTGTATCACGGACCAGTTTCCTGAGGGTGTCCGACAAGCCGTGGGTGACAAGATAACCGTTTGAAGGATAAATGCCCACGTCTTCCAGGTGTCCGACAAGTCCGGAAGGGATCTCCGGCTTGAGGTAGCTTCCGATGAGCATCTTGTATTTCTCTAGGTCCGGCTGGGAAGAATCGTCCTTCGTCTTTTCGAAATTTCGCTTTTCCCGTTCCAATATCTGCTGGCCGAGGAAAGCGGCTCCCAGGCTCCCGGAAACGCACACAAGGTCCTTGCTCCTGGCCTTTACCGTCCGCCCCTGGGTGAGTTTGAACCTTTCCCCCGTTGCGGATATGCCGACCAGAAGGCCGTTGGGGGAAGGGACGAGGTCGAGTTCGACCGACTGGAAACCGTGTTCCTTCGCGGCGACGACGACTCCCGACCAGAGGTCCCGGATATGGCTGAAGTCCAGCTTGGCTGAAATACCCATACGGACCGAGAGAAGCCTCGGATGGGCCATGGCGGCATAGATCTCCCCGGCAGCCACGGATGCGTATTTATAACCAAGATGCTTGAGAGGGAAATATGTCAGGTCGAAATCGATACCTTCCTCATAAACCCCTGAAACGGATACGACATAGCTTCCCGGAGCCGGCTCGAAGCAGATATGTTCATGGCGGTCAAATCCCGTCCCTTCGAACAGCAGGCGCAACGCCTCCTCCTTTCCATATTCCCTGAAAGACTCTTCTGGCATAGTTTTATTCTTTTTCGCTGTCTATTATTACAAAATTAGCACAATTTGTTAAATTTGTAAGTATTGAAAACCACTCATTATGAAAAGAGCACTACTAATCCTCATGGCGGCCCTCATGGTCCTGCCTGCAAGCGTTTCCGCAAAGAAAAAGACCGCGGATGTCAAGGTGATTTCCTATAACATCCGGCTGGGCGTTGCGAAAGACGGAACCAATTCATGGGAATTCCGTTACCCGGCATCGGCGATGATGATAATGGACCAGAAACCGGACATCTTCGGTCTCCAGGAAGCCTATGACTTCCAGGTCAAGTATCTGGAAGAATACTGCGAGGGATATAAGAGCGTAGGTGTCGGCCGCGAAGACGGCAAGCACGAGGGCGAGCATATGTCCATATTCTACAACAAGAAGACAACCAAGCTGCTGAAATGGGGAACGTTCTGGCTTTCGGACACTCCCGAAGTTCCCTCGATGGGCTGGGACGCCGCCTGCTTCCGCACTGCAACCTGGGCCCTGCTTAAAGACAAGGCAAGCGGCAGGAAATATTACTATGTCAACACCCATCTCGACCACAGAGGCTGGCAGGCACGCAAGAATGGAATGAAGCTCATCGTCGACAGGATCGACAGCATCAATCCTCAAGGTCTTCCGATGATCGTCACAGGTGACTTCAACATGACCATCGACCGTCCTGAGTTCGACGATATGAAGAAGATCATGAAGAATGCCCGTGAAGAGGCTGCCAAGACCGACCATCACCAGACTTTCAACGGCTGGGGGAAGGCCAGTCCGAACAGCATCATCGACTTCATCTGGTACAAGGGCTTCAGTTCATGCCCCGAATACGAGACCATCACGAAGCCTTACATGGAGAGGACTTACATCTCCGACCATTTCCCTATCAGGGCAACGCTGGTCTTCTAGTCTCCAACCGGTAGCAACTGGATCACATCATGAAAAGAGTTTTCCTGATACTCATGGCAGCCCTGATGGTGCTGCCCATGAGTGTTTCCGCAAGGAAGAAAGATTCGGCCATCAAGGTCATTTCATACAACATCCGCCTTGGCACTGCCAATGACGGAGACAACTCCTGGGAGTTCCGCTATCCGGCATCGTCGATGATGATAAATGACCAGAAGCCGGACATATTCGGTCTTCAGGAAGCCTATGACTTCCAGGTAAATTACCTTGAAGAGGCCTGTCCGGATTACAAGAGTGTCGGTGTGGGCCGGGAGGACGGCATCCACAAAGGCGAGCATATGTCCATCTTCTACAACACGAAGACTACGAAACTCCTTAAGTGGGGAACCTTCTGGCTCTCGGAAACTCCCGATGTTCCCTCGAAGGGATGGGATGCCCAGTGCTTCCGTACCGCGACCTGGGCCCTGCTCAAGGACAAGGCAAGCGGCAGGAAGTATTACTATGTCAACACCCATCTCGACCATGTCGGTTGGGAAGCCCGCAAGAACGGCATGAAACTGATCGTCGACAGGATCGACAGCATCAATCCAAAGGGACTCCCGATGGTAGTCACGGGCGACTTCAATATGAGAATAAACAGGCCGGAATTCGATGACATGAAGAAACTGATGAAGAACGCCCGAGAGGAGGCTGTCAAGACCGACCACCACCAGACCGCAAACGGATGGGGAAAATCAAAGCCTGACTCCATCATCGACTATATCTGGTTCAAGGGATTCTCTTCCTGCCCGGTGTACGAAACCATCACCAAGCAGTACATGGGACGGCAGTACATCTCCGACCATTTCCCCATTACCGCCACCCTGGTTTTCTAAATCCTTATTTATCACGGAATGACGATAATTAGACTGATATCTGTGTGGGTTACCGCAACGGTAACCCTTATTGCTTCGGCACAGGGGCCCCTCAAGGTTGTCAAACCCGGAGACGGCGGAATGGACGAGGCCAGGCTCTCGCAGGTCGACCGGGTCATCGAAGAGGCCATATCCGAGAAGACCATCCCCGGTGCAGTGGTATCCGTAGTCCGCGGGGACAGGATCGCATACCTGAAGGCCTATGGCAACAAGTCCGTGGTTCCGTCGGTAAAACCCATGACCACGGAGACAATGTTCGACCTTGCTTCGGTCAGCAAATGCGTAGGTACAACCCTGTCCTTCATGCAGCTGATTGAGAGCGGCCGGGTACGGCTGACCGACAACGTGGACATGTACATTCCCGGATTCAAGCCCTGGGAAGACCCCGGAACAGGTGAGAAGGTGGACATCACGGTCAGGGACCTGATGACCCACTCTTCCGGGCTGGATGCATACATCGGAGTGGACGGCTATGTGGCAGAGTTCGGGGAGAACACCCCGGACGAACTGGAGACCTTCATCGCCACGCGTGTCAACAGGAATTTCAGGCCGGGTACAAAATGCCTGTACAGCTGCCTGAACTTCGTCACGTTGCAGAGAATCCTGGAAAGGGTCACCGGTGAGAAACTATGCGATTATGCCCAGAGAAATGTCTTCGATCCACTAGGGCTGAAGCATACCTGCTACTTCCCGCTCACTCCCGACGGTCAATCGAAAACCAAGGAAAAACTGAAGGAACTCTGCGCCCCGACGGAGGTCCAGGCTGACGGCCTGCCGCTGGTCGGAGCAGTCCACGACCCTCTCGCACGCCGCATCAACAGCGGTAATTCCGGTAACGCGGGAGTATTCTCCAATGCAGAGGACCTGAGCGTGATCTGCGCTGCGATCATGAACGGCGGCTACGGTATCCTTGGCCCGCTGACCATCGAGCTGATGTGCAAGGCCCCCATACAGAACGATCCGAAGGTCGGCAGGGCCCTGGGTTGGGACAAGGACGGATGGCATCCCGGCACACGCGGGGACATTTTCGATCCCGAAACCAGCATCTGGCATACCGGCTACACCGGACCGTCTGTCGTGATTGACATGAAGACCAAGACGGCCGTAATCATACTGGCCAACAGGGTACATCCAGAGGACAAGGGATCCCTTGCCCGCCTTCGCGCCCAGGTAGCCAACATCGTAGCCGGCGCAGTCGTCAAATAAGTTCGCGGATAATCTCGTCGGAGGTGAAGAAATGATCCTCCGGAATACGGATCCGGCCCGGTCGGACCAACGCCCCCTCGGAGAGAAGGCGGTCGACTGCGGCGTCCCCTGCCAAGGACCGGAGTTCCGCCTCGGGAATACCTGAATCCGTCCGGAGCGGAAGCATTATCCTCTCGATGCGGATGTCTTCCGGGGTGAGGACTTCTTCCTCCCGTGAATAATCGGGCACGGAACAGCTGTTCCAGGAACGCACTCCCATAGGCGACAACGAATGCGCTCCGGGGCCGAGACCCACATACGGGACCCTGCGCCAGTAGGCGCTGTTATGGACGGCCTCCCGGCCAGGCAGGGCGAAATTGGATATCTCATAATGCCGGTAACCGGCCTCCCCAAGTCGTTCACAAAGAATGTCATACTGCCTGCGGCACTGGTCTTCCGAAGCCTCGACGTATCTGCCCTTCGTTATCATGCACTCTAGGGCGCTGTCTTCCTCGACCGATAGCTGGTAGGCCGATATGTGTTCCGGACCTAGCGCGAGGGTCCTGCCGATCGTGTCTGCCCAGGTAGCCTCGTCCAGTTGTGAAAGGCCGAATATCAGGTCCAGGCTGATGTTTTCCACACCGCAACGCCGAAGGATCCCGAACGCTTCTTCCGCCCTTGCGGCGTCGTGCCTGCGGTTCATCCACCGCAGGATTCCGTCGTCGAACGACTGGATTCCCATGCTGATCCGGTTAACTCCCAATTCCAGCAAGCCCCGGACATATCCTTCACCCTTTTCGACAATGTCTTCGGGATTCACCTCAATCGTGAACTCTTCCCAGTCCCTTCCGGGCAGAGCGGTGACGATTCGGGACAATACGTCAAGCGGAAGCACCGATGGGGTGCCTCCGCCTATGTAGAGTGTATTGACCGATGATGTGGCGGCTATTTCGCCGCGACGCGATCCGATCTCCTCCAGTACGGCATCCGCATATTCTCCGTAAAAGGTCTCACCCGGTTCCGGGACCACGGAGAAGAATCCGCAGTAGGTGCAGAAACTCTTGCAGAAAGGTACGTGAAGGTATATCACTGCCTATCGAAGCAGCAATTCGGTCTTGCCAAGGAATGCCTGGGCCGTGTAAGCCTCGACAGTGTAGATTCCCGGCTGGTAGGAAGGGATATCGTTGAGATAGATGCTCAGGTCGACTTCCTTGCCCTGGTAGTCCACCTCACGTGATGCCGAAGCGACCAGGGTCTGCCCGTTGTAGTTGAACGAAGTCTGGTTGCTGTTGGTAAGGAGGATTCCCTCCGGATCCTTGACACGGAGATAAACCCTGACGGGTCCCTTGGGAGCCAGGTCGTTTTCGACAAGGCTGAGGGAAGCGAGAAGTCTGACAACCCTGCTGCTCCTGTCCGTAACCTTGTCGGAGCTGTTGTAGGCAGCTACGCTGAGTCCCCTGGACTTGATGACCGAACCTGCAGCCACCTGGCCGGAAAGATTCTCGACCTGACCCTTGAGTTCGGCGTTCTCAGCCCTGCTGGATGCGGCCTCCTTGCGGGCTGCCGCAGCATCGGCCGTCAGCTTGTGGTTGAGGGTATTCAGGGAATCGATCTGGACGATATAGTTCCTCATAATGCTTCTGAGGGTTCCGAGTTCCTTCTCGTATTGGCGCATCTTGGCACGGTTGGTAGCCTCGGTCTTTTGGATCCTTTCAATCAACTGGATGACTTCTTCCCTTGAAGAATCGAGCTGGCTGTTGACGGATTCGTAATCCGAAGACAGGCTTTCATAATCACCCCTCAGGGCGATCATCTGCTGGGTGAGGTCTTCCTTCTCAGCATTCAGGTCCCTGACGAGCGAGGACTTGGTAGACCAGACATATGCAAGGCCGGCGGCCATAAGGCCTGCCACTGCGACAAGCGCCCACATGATGTTCTTAAGGCTCTTGTTCTTCTGCTCCTGTGCCTCGCGCTCACGGCGCTCCTGGATTGGATCAATTTCTGCCATAATTATTCAATTCATTGATTTATCGTACAAAAATAGTAAAACTATTTCTTTTTCGTATATTTGTGTATAATACAAAAAATGTACTGACATGAAATATCTGGTCCGCTCAGTCAAGTATCTGATCTGGTTCTGCTTGATTTTAGCAATCATGATCTCCATCCTGAAAGTCACGGGCAGTGCCGGAGACTCCGTCGAGGAAATGTTCCGTGGAGGATACAGATCCTTGTTGCAGATAGCTGCGCTCTTCGTACTGTTTGCCGCCTTATACCCGTTGACCGGTTTCAGGAAACAATTTGCCGTGATACCGGGTGAATTCAAGGATATCCGCGAAAGGATCGTGGACTACATGGCCTCCAAAGGTTATGTGGTCGAGACGGAGAACGGTGAGGACATGACCTTCCGGCTCCGTTCCAAGGGTGCCGCCGCAGCAAAGATGTGGGAAGACCGCCTGACTTTCACCAGGCAGCAAGGGGGGTATGACATCGAAGGACTCAGAAGGGATGTCGTACGCATTGTCGGAGGCCTCGAATACAAATTCAGGAACGATACTGACAATTATTCCAAATCTTGATAACCATGAAAAGAGAAGATGATTTCAAGACCGTGATAACGGTGAACGATGCAATCAGCGCTCAGATGGTTGCAGGAATGCTGAATGAGAATGGAATCCCGGCCGCCGTGTTCGGGGCTGATTCCACCGCCTTGGTGAACGTAGTGGGCAACATCGACGTCAAGGTCAATGCCGCCGACTACGATGCGGCAATGGAACTGATCAACGCTCCCGGCGAGGACGTTGACGAAGCTGAAGAAGAGACTGAGGGAGAAGATCCCGACGCCTAGCCGGGAATATGTGCGGCCGCCGCGCAAAGCGCGTCATAAAAGT
>JAEEGK010029855.1_pt1 | contig 10845 bp, 10 predicted proteins | sample 8958771 | NCBI WGS metagenome assembly JAEEGK01 (sample SAMN16246547, study PRJNA631951) | gut metagenome | biome: gut microbiome; feature: rumen; material: SC-attached | host: Bos | place: Iran: Karaj | collected 2018-10 | reverse complement strand
TGGCTGTCACAAACGGGTTCATTCGGTAGATTGGCTGCATATGCATCGGCTTCCAGATTGGGCGGCCTTCGGCATTGAATTTTGCCAAAGTTTCAAGGATTTCCGTCGGACAGGTTTTGCCTTTCTCGGCAATGTACATTGGCTCGTTCTCGCTGCGGACCTGACGGCACATTGCTTCGGGCTTGATAAGCATACAACTGAGCCAATAATTCGGAACGCTGTTTGCCGAATCAAATGGATTCATTGTAACTGGCAGCCCCTCAAAGCCTTTCTTATAACGCTCGTAGATGGCACGTTTCTGCGCGATATGTTCGTCGAGATAGTTCATCTGGCCGCGAACAATACCTGCAATTATGTTCGACATTCGGTAATTATAGCCGATTTCTTCGTGTTGATACCACGGTGCGGCCTCGCGCGATTGGGTTGACCATTTGCGCACCTTGTCGGCATCTTCTTTGCTGTTTGTCAGGAACATACCGCCTGATGAGCCTGTGATTATCTTATTGCCATTGAAACTGATTGCGCCAAAATCGCCAAAGCCACCAGTTTCTTTACTCTTATAGGTAGCACCGAATGATTCTGCGGCATCTTCAACAATGAGTGCACCGTGGCAGTTGCAGATTTCGCGAATCTCATCAATCTTTCCTGGGATACCATAAAGATGAGCCACCACAACAAGTCTGACATCGGGATATATCTCAAAGGCTTTTTCAAGCGCTTTCGGGCACATATTCCACGTATCAGGCTCTGTATCAATAAAGACAGCCTCACCATCTTCGTAAGCGACAGGATTGATTGTAGCGTCGAAAGTCATATCAGAGCAGAAGACTTTGTGGCCTTGCAGAGTACCGCAGTTCGGTTTTGCCTGACCATAAAGTTTCTCACCAGCAAGTTTTGTTGCCAAATGAAGCGCGGCCGTTCCGCAAGAGAGCGCAACAGCATATTTAACTCCAATACGCTCTGCAACAATCTTTTCCACCTCGTTGATATTCTCTCCAGCAGTGGTTATCCAGTTCTTTACAAAAGCATCGTTCACCCATTTTTGTTCATCGCCGTGCATTGTAGGCGATGACAGCCAAACCTTCTTTTCGAATGGTTTTATGTTTTTGGTATTCTGAAACATCTTGTTGGGTTGTAAGTTATTAGTTTTAAGTTGTAAGTTATTTAGTTATAAGTTTTTCAACTTCTAAACATCTTAACTTCTCAACTTTTTCGTCATTCAATTTCAAGTTGGTCGACAGGCAAATCAACGGAGATACTTGCAAGTCCATCGAGTACAATATAGAAGTGTTTTTTGCCATTGGCGCGATTGACAATTCCTTGTAAACCATCAAATTGGCCGCCGTGAATGGTTACTCTGTCGCCTATGGCCACATCAACGCACTCAAGTTTAACTTCGGGAGCATTGCAAACCCGCATGAAATCGTGCATCTGCTTGTCACTCACAATCATACTCGAGTTTGTGTTGCGGTCAACGAGATAGTGCACATCGTACTTCATGTTGTTCGACAAGGCGAATCGGTCATCGGCCTCAATGCGGACAAAAACCATCGATGGCAGGACGGGCGTCTCTATCTTCTTCTTGCGTCCGTGGCCGTAATAGTGGAAATCGGTTGTGGTGGGCAAGAAGTGCTCAACGCCCATCGCCTGCAACACCGTTCTGACGGCTTTTTCCTGCCTCGGCTTTGTTTTCAGAACATACCAATTTACCATATCTACACGGCTTCGCCACTGTCGGGTGTGGCTTCACTTCACGACCACATCGGATTTAATCTTGTAAAGACGCTGATTACCAGCAATCTATTCAGCATAGTCCGACATGCCTCTTCTTCGTTAAACGAAACGCAATAATAGCACTATATTCTCAATTTTGGAATTGGAATTTGAGCAACTGGAGTTAATTTGCGGTAAAGAATCTTGGTCGGTTCTTCAATATAATCGGCCTATCAATGCTGCGTCAGCAAATAAAAATCAATGTAACAAACAGTTATGCTGTTTCAACTGTTGCTTGATCAAGCTTCTCGTCAACAAAAGAGAAAACAAGACGGTTTTGTTCGGTCAGTATTTCGACGCCAGGCACAGAGCCTATCAGTTTCGACAAGGTCGGGAAACCATAATCGTAAGGGCGGAATTCGGGGTTTTCTATCCTGATTTTCTTGCCGATTACATCGAGCGGATATTTATTTGGTGCAATTTCCTCACCATCAATGGCTTTCTGAAGCATGTCGGTGAATTTTGCAGCCGCTTTGCTTTTCAACCGCGCTTTCGCCACTTCAACCTTTTTCTTCAACGCATCGTTATTTTTCTGAAGTTTAGCCAATTGCGATTCAAGTTTTTTCGTGCCGCCCGTCGCTGTGCGCAGTTCCTTTTTCACTGTCGACAATTCTTTACGCAAATCGGTCATGGCTTTATTTTTCTCTTTCATCTTGACCGCCTGCGCCTTTATGGATTTATCCTTTTCAGCAATTTTCGAGTTCAGTGACTCAACCATACTCTTCAGCCGCATCGGGTTGGCCGTATCAACCGACGATGCAAGTCGGTCTTGATTGATGAACAAATCGCAAATGCTAATGAAATTGTAGTTGGTTTTGCGCTGCCCCACTCCAATCACATACTTGCCTTCGTTGCGGATTCTGACGGCCAAATTGCTGAAATCGCCGTCGCTCGAAACAATGGCGAAAGCGTCGTATCGGCCTGTGTGAAGCAGGTCCATGGCATCAATCACCATGGCAATGTCGGTGGTGTTTTTTTGCGTGCTGTGCACAAAATGGTGCATCGTTCGCAAGGCGCACATCGAAACCACATCGCTCCAAAGTTTCAGTTTGTCCTGCGACCAATCGCCGTAGACGCGTTTGGTTGTTATGGTACCCAACTGTCCGAGTCTTGCCAAAATCGACTCAACCTTTTGTTTATCAACATTTTCACCATCGATAAGCACTGCCATCGAATTGAATTTTGTGTCGGGTTCCTTATGTGCGTTCTGTCTTGTCATTATCAACTAAACACCAACAAATCAACAATTTATCACATCCGCAACTTCAAATCGGCCAGCACAATGGCGGTCATTGCTTCGACAATGGGCGGAACGCGCAGGGCGATACAAGCGTCGTGGCGGCCTTTAACTATCAGTGGCTCAACCTTGTGAGTCTCAAAATTGTAGGTCTGCTGCTCGCGGGCAATGCTTGCTGTGGGCTTCACGGCCAGACGGAAATAAAGTTCGTTGCCATTGGTGATGCCGCCGTTGATGCCGCCAGCGTTGTTGGTGGCTGTTGTGCCGCGCTCGTCGATGATTGCGTCGTTATGCTGCGAGCCAACCATTTTGGCAGCCGCAAAACCGCTTCCGAATTCAATGCCCTTGACGGCAGGAATGGCAAACACAGCGTGGCTGATGAGCGACTCCACCGAATCCCAGAAAGGCTCACCAAGCCCGACAGGCAGACCATTCACTCGGCAATCGACAATGCCGCCAACCGAATCGTTCTGCTCCATTGCCTTTGCCACAGCCGCCTCGATATCGGCTTGACCGCCAACTTCAACAATCGTCGATTTGATGCTGACGCCATCGAGCACCTTTTTGGCCACAACGCCTGCGGCCACAATGCCCACCGTGTTACGCGCCGAGAAATGTCCGCCGCCGCGGTAATCGTTGAAACCCTGATATTTACATTTCCCCGTAAAATCGGCGTGGCCAGGACGGGGCTGCGCCACAAGGTTCGAATAGTCCGACGAATGGGTGTTGGCGTTTTTGAACAAAATGGTTATCGGGGTGCCAGTGGTATGGCCGTCGAACACGCCCGAAACAATCTCAGGCTCGTCGGCCTCGATGCGCGGCGTGGTGCCTTTCGCGCCACTTTTGCGACGTTGCAAGTCGGCGGTGAAATCGCTGTCAGTCAGTGCGATACCTGCAGGGCAGCCGTCAATCACAACGCCCACCTGCGCTCCGTGCGACTCACCAAAAATGCTCACTCTGAAGATTCTACCAAATGTGTTCATAATCAATATTTTATTTTTTCAATTCGATGATTGTGCTTATCTGCTCCGCCAATTTCTCCACAACAAATATAGTGTCATCGGACTGATTAACAACTTCTAAAATCAGTTCATCGGACAGTTTGGCAGGTTTTTTAAACTCAACGCGCATATTGCGGACCTCGAAATCATCAGGCAGGGCCTCGAGCGCCAAACGAATGTAGTTGGCGTTGTTCATATGGCGGTTATAGTCGATGTCGTTGCGCTGCACCACATAACTAACTGTACTCGTTGGATTTATCTTCGGCACAATAATTCTACGGTCGGCATAATTCATCTCAAGTTTAGGCTCTCGATTGAAATTTGCGACCAATTCGTCGCTGATTTTGTTCAGTTTGCCAGTGTCGAGTTTTACAAACGCACCCGTGCTCCAACTCTTGTAGCAAGGCAGTCCGTTGGCATCGTAGATGAACGTATTGCGGAAACCGAACATCGGATTAATGTCGAAAACCGATGTGGTAACTTTCAGATTCTCTTTGTATTGCGGTACTCGCACAACTTCGACCTGCCGCGATGCCAGAAGTTGAGCCATTCCGTTTTCGGTAAAGTATTGGTCGTAAACAGGTTCCGATGTTTTCCAAAGTTCTGAACAATCCTGCATCATCTGCAAAGCCGAAAACAGTTTTAAACGACCGTCGGCATCGCACATCGAGACTGTAACTTTGTAATCGAGACTATACATTTCTTGTAACTATTTCAAAATCATCGAAAAAGCCAGGATACGACTTGCCGACACACTCCGTGCCTTCGATTGTCACAGCCGACGAAGCCGTCAAAGCGCAGAGTGCCAGCGACATAGCCATACGGTGGTCGTTGCAGGCCGAAGCCGTGCCACCGCTTATCGGGCCGCCAGTCACAACCATACTGTCACCTTCAAACTCAACGCAGATGCCGAGTTTGCCAAGTTCGCGCCTGATTGCTTCCGCACGGTTGCTCTCCTTATGCGTCAGCCGATGAACGCCCGCAATGGCCGATTTTCCCTTGCAATTGGCCGCCAGAGCCGCCACAACGGGGAACAAATCGGGACAATCGGTGGCATTGAATTTGAAGGGCTGCAGATTATCGTTTTTATTGACAATCAAGCAATTGTCGGCATCGAAAGCGAATTGTGTGCCCGTAAGGCGCAGAATGTCGAGAATAGCGCGGTCGGCTTGAGCCGATTGCGGATTCAAACCATTGATTTTCAGCGTTCCAGCAATGACCGCGGCAACAATAAACGCCGCCGCCCCACTCCAATCGCCTTCAACGCGGTATTCTGCGTTGGCGTACTGCTGCCCGCCCTTTATGCTGAACTGCTCATAGTTGGCATTTTCAACCGAAACGCCAAAATCGCGCATTATCTGAAGTGTCATATCGATGTACGGACGGCTCGTCAAATTGCTGACTGTCAGCACCGAATCGGTTTTGAGTGTTGGCAACGCGAGCAACAATCCCGTCAGGAACTGCGAACTTACCGAACCGTCAACCGTGGCTTTTCCGCCTCTCATCGGGCCTTTGACCTTGATTGGCAACAACCCTTTATCCGACTGAATATCAACGCCTAACTGACGCAAAGTATCCTCCATAAAACCAACAGGCCGCTGCTGCAACGACCCCTCACCTGTCAGCAACACCTCGCTACCGAGCAACGATGCAACGGGCGTGAACATTCGAAGTGCCAAACCCGACTCGCCGCAATGCAAATGACTGCCACTCAATCCGTTGACAGGCGGAACAATCTTCAGTTCGGCATCGGAAAGGTCAACCTCGCAGCCAAGACTTTTGGCAACGCCAATCGCCGCACGGCAATCGTTGCAATCCGATAAGTTGCTGATTATGGTCGGTTTATGCGACAAAACGGCAAGCGCAATGGCACGCTGCATATAACTTTTCGATGGCGGCGCCGTCACGCTTCCTGCAACTTTCGATGGCTTTATAGTTAAATTCATTTTGTTTCGGTAAGCAATTGTTTCATTTTGAGCATAATACCTTCGTCGATTTGGCCAGGTGCGGTTGCACCGCCGTCGGCTGTGGCGACAAAAGTGAATGGCGCGCCCATTGTGATGGCGGCAATGCGAGTCAATGCGCCCACACGTCCCATTCCGATTGCAAGCATCTGATAATCGGCATTATACAGATTCAACAGATTCATAACATCGGTTTTGCTATGGCACATACAAGCCAACTTGACCACATCGGCGCCCATTGAGTGAGCGATGTTGGCAATCTGCTGCAATTCAAGAAATTGCGGCGTCTCGTCGTAATTGTGATACGACACAATCACCTTGCAGTTGTGCCTGCGGGCAATGCTGATAATGTTTTTGCGATAGTCGTCGTCGGCCTCAACCTCAACATCAACCCAAGCGGCACCACCCTCGATGGCGGCTTGCAAATAGGCGGTTTGTTCGGCTTGCGACAGACCGACGGGGCGGCACGTTGCAAGCATATTCTTGTGAGTGCCAAACAGTTGGCGAGTCTGCTCAAGCGTCAGGCCCGACTCCTCAAGTCGGATTTCGACCATTTCCGCCCCTTCAACCAGACGGCAGATGCTGTCGTAACCCTTTTGCGCCACCGAACGGCATAATGCTGTCATAACTCTATCTGTTTCAATTCGTTAATATCAATTTTCTCAATCACCACATCGCCAATTCCGCGCATCAGCACAAAATTGATTTGCGAGCCTTCGCGCTTCTTGTCGAGTTCGAGAGCGTTGTAAATGGCTTGTTTATCGCCAGTTATCACTGTTGGCAGGTTCAGTTTGCGCAACAGCGCCACAATGCGGTCGGCATCGACCTGCGAGAGTAGCCCGCGCTTGACCGAGAGCCGTGCGGCAACCACCAGACCAAGGCTGACAGCATAGCCGTGACTCACACCAAGCACCTTTTCGGCTGCGTGGCCGTAGGTGTGCCCAAGGTTGAGTTTGCGGCGCTCACCGTGCTCCTTCTCGTCGCGGTTCACAACGCCCGACTTGATGTTGACCGAATTGTCGACCAGCGTTTCAATGACGTTCATATCGAGATTCAAAGCCTTTTCAGCGTTTTCTTCCAGATATTCAAACATTTGACGGTCGGCAATGAGCGTATGTTTCACAATTTCGGCAAAACCGCTGTCGAGTTGGTCGGCAGGCAGCGTGGTGAGCATCTGCGGGTCGCAAATGACGAACTGCGGCTGATTGAACGTGCCCACCATATTCTTGAATCCCTCGTAGTTGACGCCGTTCTTTCCGCCCACACTTGCATCGACCTGCGACAGCAAAGTGCCTGACACAAAGCCAAATGCAATGCCTCGCTGATAGATTGACGCGGCAAAACCAGCCACATCGGTGACAATGCCGCCGCCAACCGCCAGCACAAAGCCTTTGCGGTCGATTTTCAACTCAAGCATCCGCCCGATGATTTCCGACACGGTGGCAAGCGTCTTCGACTTCTCGCCCAGTCCAATCTCAATTATCGGATAATCAGCGAAATACTTACCGTAGATGCGGTTGACATTGGTGTCGGTGACAACCACAACCTGCTGCGTGGGCAGATACTTGCGGAAGTTCTTAAAACTCTCGCCCACAAGTATTTGCGAATCACCTTGCGCTCCGTGGATTGTTGTTGTTTTCAATGTTTAAAAGTTTAAAAGTTTAGCGCTTCGCTGTTGAGAATGTTGAGTAAAGATAGTTTAAAGTTGAACAGGTTTAAAGTTTAGCGCTTTACTGTTGAGAATGTTGAGTTTTTCGTTTTCTCTCAACTTTCTCAACCTTCTCAACCTTTACCCCTTACTCTCAACACTTTACACTCTCAATCCCCATTCATAATCACCGTCTGCTTGTTGATTGACTCTTGGTGAATGGCCTTGAAAACGGTGGAAATGAACTCCTCGCTCAAGTTGTGTTTTGCGCCTTTTTCAACAATGCGGCTAATGATTTCGTCCCAGCGTGACGGCTGTAAAATGGTGATATTGTGCTCTTTCTTGTATTGGCCAATGGCTTCGGCAACCTTCATACGCTCGCCCAGAGTCTTGAGCAAATCCTCGTCGAACTTGTCGATTTTCAGACGAAGGTCGTCCAAAGTCTCCTTCTGCGCTTGGTCGAGTTCCACATTACGCAAAACCAACGATTTCAGCAATTTACCCAAATCTTCAGGTGTCAGTTGCTGCTTGGCGTCGCTCCAGGCCTCCTTCGGGTTGCAGTGGCTCTCGATAATCAGGCCGTCGTAGTTCAGGTCGAGCGCTTTCTGCGACACTTCCTGAAGCAGTTCGGTGCAGCCCGAAATGTGCGACGGGTCGCAAATCATTGGCAAGCCAGGCATACGGCGGCGGAACTCAATGGCCATTTGCCACTGCGGAACGTTGCGGAAACGCGTCTTCTCAAACGACGAGAAACCGCGGTGAATGACGCCCACTCGCTTGATTCCTGCGCCCATAATGCGCTCAACGGCGCCCACCCACAACTCAACGTCGGGGTTCACGGGATTCTTGATAAGCACAGGAACGTCAACGCCTTGCAGAGCGTCGGCAATCTCCTGCATTGCAAACGGGTTGGCCGACGTGCGGGCGCCAATCCAGAGAATATCAACTCCAGCGCGCAACGCCTCGTAAACGTGCTTGAAGTTGGCCACTTCGGTCGAAGTGAGCAGACCAGTCTCGGCCTTCACGCGTTTCAACCAGGTAAGTCCTTCAGAGCCAACACCTTCGAACGAATTCGGACGGGTGCGCGGTTTCCAGATTCCCGCACGGAAAATCTCAATGCCCTGCTCTTTCAGGCCGCGGGCGGTTGTCAGCACTTGCTCTTCAGTCTCGGCGCTGCAAGGTCCTGCAATCACCACAGGACGCTTTGTGTTCTTTATAATTCCCCACGATTCAAACGGGGTTTCGGTTGTGTTCATTATCTTATTGTTATTTAATCGTTAATATTTTTGAGTAAAGTATAAAGTGTAATGAGTAATGTTTAATGTCGATTAAATATTTATGACTCTTTTACTTATGACTTCATATCTTTACTCTTTACTCTCTCAACTTTACTCTCTATTTCAGCACTCTGCGAATCCTGTTGGCCTCGTCAATCATATTGTAGACGGCCTCGTTATTGTCGTCCTCAAGATTCTTCTTAAACTCCTGAAGATATTTAATATAGGTGTCGAGCACGATGAGCACGTTGTCCTTGTTCTGCTCAAAGATTGGCTGCCACATAGCCGCCGAACTCTTTGCCAGACGCACCGTCGAGTCGAAACCGCCCGACGCAAGGTCGAAAATGTGCTTTTCGTTCTTCTCCTTGTCCAAAACGGTGAGCGCCAGCGCAAACGAACTGATGTGCGAGATGGCCGACACGTAAGCCGTGTGCACGTCGTGGTTGGCGCTGTTCATAAAGATGATGCGCATATACATTGCCTCGTACATTCGGCGCACCAGGTTCACAGCCTTGATGTCGCTGTCCTCGGTGTCGCACAGAATGGCCACCTTGCCAGCGAACATTCCAGCCTTGGCTGCCCACGGGCCCGAATACTCCGTTCCTGCCATTGGGTGCGAAGCCACATAACGCTGACGTTTAGGATGATACTTCACCCAATCGCACAACTTGCCTTTGACCGAACACATATCGGCCACCACCTGATTGTCGTTCACAAGGTCGAGAACCTTCGGAAGCACCTTCAGCGCCGCATTCACGGGCACGGCCACCAGAATCAGGTCGGCGCGCTTCACACCGTCCTCCAACTCACAAATCTCGTCAACAAGCCCGATGTGCTCCGCTCCTGCTGCGTTTGTCGGGTTGCTGTCAACACCGATGATTGAATCAGCAAACTTCTGCTGACGAATGTCGATTGCGGTTGAACCGCCAATCAAACCCAAACCAATGATTGTTACTACCATAATTATTTGATTTATTGATTTTTATTTATTTTTGATTTCTAATTTTCGATTAAACACAGATTCAACTGATTTTTATCTTTCAAATTAAAAACGAAGTTCCATTAAAGTTGTATTCTGCCACTTGCCGAAACGGTCAATCGCAACTCTTTCGCGATAACCAATTTCGCGGAATCCGCATTTTTTATGAAGTGCGATGCTTGCCACATTAAGCGAAATTATGACCGAATAAATGCTCCAGTATCCTGCCTTCGGCGCCTCCTCAATGAGTTTGCGCATAAGTTTTTCGCCAATTCCTTTTTGCTGATAATCAGCGTCGACATAAACGCTTGCCTCAACACAGCCTTTATAAACGCAGCGCGAAGAAGTGGGGCTGACGGCTATCCAACCAACAACCTTGCCGCCTTCTTCATACACAAAACGGCAGTTTTTGGTGTGTCCAGCGTCCCAATTTTCATAATCAGGGCATTTTGTGTTGAAGGTCGATATGCCGCTTTCAATTCCTTGATTGTATATCTCAGCAACTCTCGACCAATCGCCCGCCTGCATTTCTCTAATCATATTCCAAGTAACTTATTATACTACTACATTTTAGCGCCCTTATACTCACCCAAAACCGATAGGTTCGACACAAGGTTAAGCACGCGGCTCGTGGCGCGGTCGAAATTGCTGCGGTCGCTCCACTGCAAGTCAACATAGAACGCATATTGGAACGGACTTCCCAGAATCGGCAGCGACTGAATTTTAGTCAAGTTGATGTTGTTGTTCTTGAATTCGGCCAGCACATCGACAAGCGAGCCAGGCTGATGCGTCAGTTCAAAGCAGATTGACGCCTTGTCGTTTTCAGGCGAATCGACCGCCGTGCGGCTGATGGCTAGAAAGCGCGTGTAGTTCTTCTTGTGAGTCTGAATCTGCGCTGCAAGTATCTGAAGGCCATAGAGTTCGGCCGCATACTCGCTTGCAATGGCCGCCGTGTGGGCGAGTTTC
>JAEEGK010029851.1_pt1 | contig 10846 bp, 6 predicted proteins | sample 8958771 | NCBI WGS metagenome assembly JAEEGK01 (sample SAMN16246547, study PRJNA631951) | gut metagenome | biome: gut microbiome; feature: rumen; material: SC-attached | host: Bos | place: Iran: Karaj | collected 2018-10 | reverse complement strand
AAATCAATATACTATAGAATTAATGTTAGATGTTGAAAATAATAATTTAATTACATGTAGTATTGAAGGTGATTTTAAATATTGGAATTTAAATTCATTTTCGGTTATTTTTTCTTTAAATAATATTTATTGTGCAAATTGTAATGCATTATCATCTATTAGTAAAGATTTATTTTTAGTTGGAGGAGGATATGATGGTATTATGAAAATAATAAGTTTATCAAAAAAAATCGTTGTTTATGAAATTGATAATAAAAGTCAAGTTTTTTGTATTTTAATTTTAAGTTCTGGATACATTATTACTGGAGGTGAAGATAAAATTATTAGAATTTATCAAAATAATACTTATCAATTAATTCATTCTATTACAAATACTCATGAAGATGAAATTTTAGGTTTAACTTTATTAAAACAAGGATTTATTGCTTCTTATTCAGATGATTCCACTATTAAACTTTGGAAATATTAAAACTTTTTTTATATTAATATTTAATATTATTATTAATATTTTAATTTAATTTTTCATAAGCTCATAAATAAAATTTCAATTAAAAAAAACAGTTTTTTTTTTAAATTGTTTAAATTAAACTTTCCTTACATTTATTATCATATTCTTCTTTAGAAATATTTATTAAATATTCAAAGCATAAATTTTCTAACATTGTAACTGCAACTTGGAATTGACAAAAAATTTGCTGATTTATTCCAAAACTGTGATATAAATCAATATATATAAGATTAGACCATAATTTTTTAGGTTTTGATTTAATTAATCCATAAACAAAAATAGGAATAACTTGATTATTAACTAAATAATATTCATCATTTGTTAAATTTATTTTTATTAATTTTTCAATCATTTTAAATATCTTTGATATTTGTTTAACTTTTGAATAAGGAGAATAATAATTATCTATATATTGAATGTTTGAAATTATTTCATTTAAAAAATCATATTTATTAATTTCTATAATATTAGTTAAATGTTTTGGTTCAATCCAAGAAAATTTAATAGAATTTCTATATAATTTCATATCTTTATGTGACGATTCAAAAGGAAAAATTCTATAAAATAATTTACTCATTATATAATCTTCTGTTTTTTCTATTAAAAATTCAAAATATTTTTTTTTATATTTTTTCACACAAAAACTTATTTCTAATTGAATAAATTCTTCAGAAAAAAGTGAATAATATATTAACATATATTCTTTTAATTTTTCATAGATTCCATCATATAATAAAGAAATATTTCTATTTTTTGAATCCAAATCTTGTTTATTTAACTCATAATTATTATATAATTCATTAAAATCTTCTTCTTGAATAATATTTGTTTTTAGAAGTTTATCATATATTACATTAAAAAAATTTTTAATAAATTCTGGAATAAAATCTTCTTTTTGATTATCAAAAGATTTATTTTTTCCACTTTTTTCTTTTGATGTTACATATGGGAAAATTTCAATTAAATTTGAAACAGATCTTATTTTATAGGTGATATTATTATTTGATGAGTTAGTTGAAGTTTTATTTAATGTAAGAATATTTAAAATTTCTTGTTCTTCAAAAAAAATTTTTAACATTTTATTTTGTTCAGTTTGAAGTAAACATATCTCAATATAATTTAATACTTCTTTTTTTTCTTCAATAAATTTAAATTTTTCATATAATTTTGTAAAAACTTTGGGATTTAAAAAATGGATTGATTCTACAATGTTTTTTTTTAAAGATGATAAAATTTCATCATAATTATTATTTTTATATTTTATTGGTAAATTAATTAATAAATTTATTAAACTTTTACCATACCATTCAGGAGGGACATTTGAATTAAAATTTAATCTTCCAGTTTTTAAAATTTTAATTAATTCATTTAATAAATATATTAAATCATTAGATGATATTTCACTAAAATCTCTTTGATTTAATGTGCCATAAGTAAATAATAATTTGACTAAAAAATTATGAATTTTAATAAGGTTATTTTCTAAAAGGTCATCTTTAGTAATTACTGCTGATAATTCTTTTCTTTGAAAACATTCATCCAATTCAACATTATCATATTTTGAATATTCTTCATTATATATTAAATCAGTAAAAAGAAAATAAAGACTTTTATTATTTTTTTCTTCAACTGAAAAAATATCATTTAATTCATTTGAATAATTTGAAAATCTGTTTATTGTAATATTCTGAACTTTTCTATTTTTATTTAATAAAGTCTCTACATTTGATTCTAATTCTTCTTCAAATTCAGGGGAAAAATTATTTGATGCAATTGAAAATAATTTCTGTATTTCTTTTGTTGTACAACAATATGATATATAATTTATGAATTCAGTCCTATTTTCTTTGAAATAGTCATAATAATACATTTTATCATTTTTTGTTATTCTTTCCAGAAAAGGTGTAAAATTTATGTTTGTTAATTCATTAAATAATTTTGAAATATATGGTAATATTTCATTTAGAAAATATGAATTAAAACTAATAAATGAAACATTATTTGAGGAATTGAAAAATTCAAAAGAAAATAATTGTTGAAGTATAATTAAAATTTTATTAAATTTTTCTTGGGTTTGAGCAGAAATTATATATGAACCAATTAAACATTCATAATCTAATGTTTTTAAACAATTAAATAAAAAAGTATTAATAAATAATTTTCCAATATATAAATTTTCTATTAATTTAGAACAATTTTGATGTTTTTTATTCACTAATATTTTAATCATCTTACAAATTTTTTTTAATGAATGAGGCATTAAATTTATTTTTTCATTTAAACATATTATTATATAATCTATAACTCTTTTAATTTCTAAAAATATATGTTTATATAATAAAAATATATCTTTTGAATTATTTAATTTATTTAATTCTTCATTTATATGTGAATAGGAATATAAATTTTCATTTAGTTCATATAAGTCAATTTGTTTTTGAATATATTCTTTTATGAATATATCATTTGTATTTTCAATTAAATTTTTTAAATCTTTTTTAGATATATCTTTGAAGTATTTATCAATAAATTCTTTATTTTTATTTTCAATATTTTTTTGAGAAAAAATATTAGAGTAAAAATAGTTTTCTTTATTATTATTATATTCATCAATAATTTCATTTATATTTAAAAGGAATTTTTCTTGATTTTTATTTTCAATTTTTTCAATTATTGGAGATAAAATTAAGTGAAAAAAATATTTTATTTGAGGATTTTTGGATAATGCATCAAATAATATTTTTACATTTGAATCTTCCAAAAAAAATTGAGGGCCAGAAATTGTATTTATTTCTTTTTCTAAACATCTATAAATTATACATAATAATTCATCTGATAAATCATTTAAGAAAATATTATCAAATAAATTATTTGTGAAAAAAAAAGAAATTTCTTGTAAATCTAAAGGATTACAATTTATAATAAATTTATAACAATATTCTAAATCAGTTCTTAAATGATTTAAAAAATTCCTTATTACATTGTATCCTTGAGATAATATAACTCTATGATTTTTAACTAAATAAAATTTTTTCTTATTAGTTTTATTATTTTTATTTTCAAAAAATTCATTTATCATTAATTTTTTTTTGTATATTTCAAAACACTCTTCTGATAATTTATTTTTTATTTCTTCTCTTGTTGATACAACTATAATATTATTTTATTTATTTATACAAAGTGAATGAATTGATGATTCTTTATTAATTAATGTTTGAAGTTCTTTAAGAATTTGAAAAATTGTTTTATTTGATTCATTATTTGAACTACTAATTTCTTTTACATAATCCATTATATTAATTTTAAATATATATATAATTATTAAAATTAGATTATTTTTTATATTCCAGAATTATTTTTTATCCAGAATTTTAATTTTCTCATAAATATTTTTTATTATTTCAAAAATAATTTATTTTAAAATATAAAAATTATTAATAATAAAGTAATATAATAAAAATATAAATATTTTTCAGAGCAATTTATAACCACATCTTGAAATTCTTTTTCCAAAGCTTTTTCAAATTTTGTAATATCTTTTATATCATTTTTAATAAAAGTACAACCTGTTTTAAACTTATCATTAATTGAATAATGAAAATAACAACATTTATATTGTTTTTGTACAATTATACTTCCACTTGGTTTTATTTTAGTGCATTTTATGAATCCATTTTTATCTGGAATATTTTGGCTACATTTTTTAAAATCTTCTTCATTTAAAGAATCTATTTTTTCCAGTGAATAAATAATAACAACAAAACTTAAAATTATTTTCATTTTATTTATATAAATATAAAATTAATTATTTTTAATTAAAATCTATTCTTTATTTTCATTATTTATTTGATCAATACATAATTTATCTAAAAGAGATATTTTAATTTGTTGATTATTATTTATATCTTCTATCATTTCATTTGAAAATATTGTAATACAATTTGAAAAAATAATTCTTTTATAATTAAATGGATCAACTTTATTAAGTAATTGTTTAATATAGGAATTTCCTAATTTTTTAATAAAAGAAATTGAATCACATAATTTCACAAACTCTTCTTCATTTAAAATACCATTTATATCTGAATCATATTTTTTAAATAAAATAATAAATGGTTTTAAGTATTTTTCTTTGTAACAAATTCTATAATCGGTTATTATATATAAAAAGTCTTTATATGGTATAATTAAATCAAGTTTATTTGAATTAATTTTATCATATTCTTCTCTAGTTACAATATTCTTCTTATTTGAATTTTTTAACTCATTTAATAATTCTTTTTTACGATTATTATTTAGTTCTTTAATAATTTGTAATATTCTTTTCTCTATTATTTCTCCCTCATCTTTTGAATAAATTGAATATAAAATTATTTTCCATTCATCTTCATTTAAATAATTTTCAAGTTTATTTAAATATAATTTATTTAATTCTTTTTTACTTTTAAATGGATATTTATTTATCAAACATAATTTTAAATACTCATTAATAGAATTTTTCAATTTATTTAAAATTAATATTTCATTTTCATCAATTTCATTTCTTAATATTTTACCAAATAAGTTAATATCATTATCTTCATTAGAATAAATTTTAATGCCCGTTTCAATACTTGTAATCCATTCATTAACTAAATTTTTTAAACCATATTTTTTATTAAAAAAATTAAAAGTATGTTGTTCCATTGTAATATATGGTAATTTATTTTCAATACATTTTTTATCATATTCAAGTTTAGAACTATAAATTTCATTTATGATTTCTTTCATATTTTTAATTGATATATTTTTTATCCCTATATTTTCTATAGAATTTTTTTTATATGTTTTATTTTCATTTCCTTTATTTAATAATTCAAATTTTTTTGACAAATCAAAACCTGTTTTTATTAAATGTTCTGTCATATATTTATTTTCTATTTCTAATCTTTCAATTTTATTCGAATAATAATCTTTTTCATCTTTATATATTTTTAAATTTTTATTTAGTTCTTTTTTGATTTTTTCAATTTTATTTGAAAATTCCTTTTCAATATCCTCTTTTAAATAATTTAAGACTATATCTAATTGTTTTCTTATAATTAAATTAAAATTATTATTTTTTTCAAACAATTCAATAATTACATTTAAATTATTATCAATTGTTTGTGATATATTATTTAAAATTTCTTTTCCTATTTCTTCAGTTTTATCTTTTAAATATTCAATATTTGTAATAAATATTTTTAAAAAAAATTTTAAAATATTCATTTCACTTTTTAGAGTATTGATTAAATAAATATAATTTAAATTATTATCATTTGAATTTATATTAGTAGCTTCTTCATTTATTAAATTTTGAAATTGATTATGAAATTCATTTGATAAATTTGAATTATTTTTTTGAAATTGAGTTTGCATACTTGTGAAAATATTATTATAAATAGGAAGGAACTTTTTAAGTGATACATTATTGATTTGTTCTTCTGTAATTTCCAAATTATTCACATAATCTATTGTACTTTTTCCATTAATCAATATTATTTGAGGAGATTTTAAAAGTAGATTTTGAACTTGATTTGGTGATGTAAAATCAAATTTTAATTCAGATAAATATTTAAATTTTGATATTTTTTCAATTAAATCATCAATATTTTCAAATTTATTTTTTCTTATATCTAATGATATTAAATTTTCAAATTTTAATAAAGAATCTGGAAATGAAGATAAATTATTATAACTTAAATTGATAACCAATAAATTTGAATAATTTTCATTTAGATTTAATATTTCTTGTGAATTATTATTTAAATTCCTATATATTCATTATCTTTTTGATATATTTACTTCTTTTTTAATGTGATTTTTCTTATTTTATTTTGTCCTGGTAAAGATTCATTAAATAAAGAAAAAGATTCACTTTTCATATCATCTTTAATAAATTCTGTCATTTACAAATTTAAAGTTAAATAGAAATTTTAAAATATTTAATTAATATTTTTTTTAAAATAAAAACAAAAAAATTTATAAATTATATATTATACAATAAAATCAAATTTGTAATTTTTCCAAAAAATTAAATTAAAAATAAATTAAAAAATTATTAATTATTTAGCAATAGCATCTAATAAACTTATTTCTTCCCCTTTTTCATTTATTATTTTTTCCTTATCAAATAAAGCTAAAACTTCACTAAAAGAAAATGAATTATATTTTTCACAATTTGGTAATTTTCTTAATAATAAATCAATATTTTCATTAACAACACTTTCATCAAATAAATTTAGTTCTCTAATAAATAAAATTAATTCTTTTTTTGTTAAAATTCCATCATTATTATTATCAAATTTTTTAAAATAAGATTTAAAATTAGTTAAATATTTACTTCTAGTTCTAATATGATAATCAAGTAATATATTTAATAAATCATAAAAAGTAATTTTTCTAGGATAATTTCTCATCTCTTCAACAAAACCTTTTTCTTCTCTTGTCATATCAAAATCAGGTTTTTTATTCATAAAATCATTACTTTTCTTCAAAACTCTTTCAATATAATTATAAATTTTATTTTTAACATTTTCAAAAGCATTATTATCTTTTAAAAAAAAGCATTCAATAATTTTATTCCAAATATCTTCATCAACAAAACCTTTTTTACATTCATTAACTAAATCATTTATTTCACCTGCATTTTTACTTGGATATTTCTCACTTAAAAAATATTGTAATGTATCATTCATTACAATTTTAATTTGATTAAGAATATTAATTGTATTTTCTTCTAATTCATTTCTTAATATCATACCAAATAAACAAATTTCACTATTTGAATTTGAATAATCTTTTATTCCTTTTATTATTGCTGATGCATATTCAATTGTTAATGATTTAAGACCAAATTTTTGATTTAAAAATACATATAAATGTTGTTCCATTGTTTCAATTGGTTTTCCTATTTCTTCACATTTTTGATTTGATATTGATTTTGAACGATAAATTTCATCTATTAATTGAAGAAGTTGTTCTTTTGTTAGATTATGAGGTCTTACAATTACTATTGAATTTGATTTTGAATTATTTTTTGGATTATATGTATTTTTATTTATATTATTATAATTATTGTTTAATGCATATATATTTTTATAATTTTTTGCTTGAAACGTTTGAGATTTTTTATTTGGTTTTTTTATACTTTTAAATGTTGTATATTTATTATTTACATTTAAATAATTTGTATTTGAAAAATTATTGTTGTTATTTATATCATCCATATTTAAAATTTCTTCTGCATTATTTAATAAAAGAGTTGTTTTTGGTTTTTTTTCTTCTTCATTTATTTCTATTTGTTTTTCTAATTTTTTATTATTTTTTTCTAATAATGTATTTACTTTTGTTTTTTCATCAATTTCTTCTTTTAGTTTATTATTTTCTTTAATTAAATTCTCATTTTTATATACGAATTTATCATTTATATTTCTGATTTTATCATAAAGCATTTCAACTAAAGAAACAATATCATTTTCTTTTTCTTTTATTATATAATTTACTTCATTAGTTAATTGTAATAAACCATTTATTATATCATTACTTTCTGGATTTTCACTTTCATTAAAAGATGATAATAAAACTAAAATTTGATTTTGTAAAAAATGATATATATCAATTTTTATTTTTATAATTTGAGAGGCATATAAATAATTAGGATAATTTTTTTCTATTAAATTATCAACAAAATCCATTTGAATTTTTAAAAAATTTTTAAATTCTTCATTAACTTCATTTTTATTTGAAGAAAGTGTAATAATAGCTTCTAATATTTTCTAATAAAAAATATTAAAAAACAAATTTACATTATATTGTGGAATTTCCATTTCTAAATTTGCTTCATTCACTTGATTTTCATCTAAATCAATATCACATAATAAATTATTTATTGATTGATTAAATAAATTTGGTTGAATTGATTTATCATTTAAAATTTGAAGATTTGGTAAATATGATAATATTGTTTTTACATTATCAATTGTTGGTAAATCAATTCTTAATTCTTTTAATTTAGGTAAAGTTGATAAAGATTTTCCTATTTTTTCAAACTAAAAATATAATTTTTATTTTTACATCAATTATTGGATTATTTGATATATCAAGAGATGTTAAATTTTTAAATGATGAAAGATTTTTTGGAAGAGAAGTTAAATTAGTATTTGATAAATTTAACTAATTTATAATTAAATTAATTTATACTTCAATTTTATTTTGTTTATCTTGAATTTGATCAAAAATATTTTCAAGTTCACTTTTTCTGTTATTCAAATTTATACTCATATTTTTTAATTAAATATTAAAAATTATTAAAATAAAATAATTATTAAATGAGTGATGATGAATATAATGATTTTGAATTTAATGATAATAATAATGAAGAATTATCTATGAATGAAAATAATAAAAAAAACAATGATATAGAATCAGAAAACTTTGGTGATAAAATATATAATTATGAAGATATTAATACCAATAATATTATTAATAATAATAATAATAATAACAATAATAATAATAATAATAAATCTATAAATCATAATGATGAAAAAGTTGATTTATTATCTGAAAATGAAAGTGAAAATAATAATAAAAATAATACAAATAATAATGTTTTTTTATATGAAGAAGATGAAGAGAAAGATTTAGATATTAAAAATAAAAATAATGAAAAAATAACAAATAATTTTAAAGAAGATAATAATAGTGAAAATAAAAATAATAATTACAATGAAATTGATAAAAATACATTTTTAACTGGAACAAAAATGAAACAAAATTTAGATGAAAATAAAGAAGAAGAAAAAGAAAAAAATGAAGAAGAAGAGGAAGAAGAGGAAGAAGAAGAAAGGAATGTTGAATTAAAAGATGAAGGGATTGATGCCACAATAAAACCTATAATAAAACAGGATAAAACAAATAATTTAAATCAATTATATAATAATTTAACTCAAATGTCATTAAAAAATAGAATTAAAAAATTAAATATTAATAAAAATAAATTACTTTTATCAAATGATAAAAAAAAATTTATAATTAAAGATATACCAACAGCAGAAACATATTTTAATAATATGAAACCAAATATTGAAAATATATTAGAATCAAATAATGAAAATGAAAAAGAATTAGAAAAAGAAAATAAAAAAATGTTAAATATATTTTGTAAATTAAATGAAATAGTTTCAGTAATTCAAAAATATACAAAAATAGAAAGAAAGAAAGAATATAAAAAAAATGAAATAGACACAACTAAAAATAATGAAAAAATAATAAATCAATATGAAAAAGAATTTAATAGATTAAATACTAGAATAAAACAATTAAATGATCCAAATTATTATGAACAAATAGAACAAGAAAAGGATCAAATTTTAAAAGATATAGAATATTATAAAAAACAAAATAAAGAATTAATAAACAAACAAAAATCACAATCAATTTTATTATCAAGACAAGTTAAAAAAATAAATTTAGGTTCTTTAAAATTATATAAACCAAATTCAGATTATTATAATTTAAGAGACATTTATAAAAAACTCTCTTTTCAAAAAGAAAAAAATCAACAAAAGAAAAAAGATAATGAAACAAAAATAAATGAATTAAATAAACATAAAGAAAAAATTGAACAAATTGCAAAAGAAATGTATAATATAAAAGAATTTATAAATGTTTCTGAAGTTGAAAAAATTGAAAAAGAAAAACTAAAATTAAAAACAGATTTAGAAAAAAAAACTGAAATATTAAATGGAGCTTTTGAAAGTTATAAAAAAAAATATGAAAGTGAAATTGAAAGAAATGAAAAGTTAATTTATGAATTAGAAAAAGAAAAATTAAATTTATTAAAAGAAATGAAATTTGAAACACAAAGAAATGAAAGTTTAAATGATGTTGTTAATAAAATATATCAACCAATTGCTGAAATGTTTGAAAAAGAAAAAAATGTTCATGATATTTTTGAAGAAGTTGAAAAAAAAGAAAAAGAAAAAGAAGAATTATTAATTGAAAATGAATTATATGAAAAACAACAAGAAAAAATTGCTAATTTTAGAAAATTAGAAGAAGAACAATTAATTAAAGAAGATGAATATGATAATAAAATAAAAGACATTAATGAAACTAATATTGAAAATGAAGAAAATAAAGTTATAAATAAATCAAATAATATTATTCACAATACAGATAAAAATATTAATGAATTAAATAATAAAAAAGAAAATAAGGATGATAAAAATCTAATTGAAAATATTGAAAATGAAAATAAAAAAATTAAAAGTCTTCTTGAAAAAATTGAAAAAGAAAATAAAGATAATATAT
>JAEEGK010029848.1_pt1 | contig 10846 bp, 4 predicted proteins | sample 8958771 | NCBI WGS metagenome assembly JAEEGK01 (sample SAMN16246547, study PRJNA631951) | gut metagenome | biome: gut microbiome; feature: rumen; material: SC-attached | host: Bos | place: Iran: Karaj | collected 2018-10 | reverse complement strand
ATTTTCACTTTTTGCTTTATCTTTTCCTTGATTATTTTTATTAAGATTATCATTTGTAATATTATTATTATTATCCTTATTTTCATTATTAATATTGTTTATATCAATAATATTATTATTGGTATTTGTATTATTATTATTAGTTAATGCATTATTATTATTTTCTAAATTATTATTTTTATTTTCAATGTGAATTTTATTATATTTTTCATTTTCATAAAAATTTAAATTCAAATTAAAAATATTGTTTATATCGTTTGTTAATAATTTATGTGATTCAAATTCGGGTTCGATTATAATATTTTTATTATTAATATTTTTAATATTTTTTTTAATATTTGTTAAAGAATTATTTTTTTTATATAAATTTTTATATAAATTATTTTTAAAAAAATAACTACTATTATGACTTATTAAATTAACAGGTTTAAATTCATTTAAAAAATTATAAAAATTTTTAATTTTCATGTTTTTTAATTTATTTTTAATAATAATTTATTATTAAATAAAAAAAAAATTAATAAAAACTTGGACTATTACTTATATTAACAATTTCAACATTTATAACAATTTTTCCGAATTTTTCTAATAAATTTCTTAAATTTAAAGGAGTATTTTCATTTATTGCATCAGATGTTAAAGTTAAAGAACATTTTTCAAATAATGACATTTCACCAATTAAATTTTCTAATTCAATAAACATATTACTTTCATTTGTTTTATATCTAATTTCACAAAATTTATTTAATGTATCATTTGAATCAAATAAAATATTATGATTATTATCAAATAATTGCATACTTAATTTAATATAATTCCCTTTTATTGGAAAATTAACTCCATTTCCAGGATGTAAAATACTTTTTTCCATATAAAATATTATTAAATTAAAATAACTTTAATAAAATTATATTTATTATTAAAATAATTTTATTATTTATTAATAAATAAATATTATTAAAAAATAATTTTTCAATTAAAAATTGTTAAAATTAATATTTAAATTAAATTAATATAATATGAATACTCTTAATATAAATAATTAAATATTAAATAACCTAAATAATAATTATTATTATTATTATTAATAAAATTAAAGATTAACAACATTATTAACAATTCCGCTTTCTTCTGTTTCAGTTGGTTCATTATTATTAACAACCCATTCACCATCTACAATATATTTATAGAAAAATTTTCCTTTTTTAATTTTAAGAGTTAAATTCCATTGAGATTTCATTGGGTCATAAGTTAAAGGATGTCTAACTTGCCATTTATCAAATGAACCACAAACTTGAACAGAACTTATGTTTTTACTTCCATCGACTGCATAAGAAAAACTAACTGGGAATCTCATTTCTCCATCGGTGATCACACTTTGAGGTGCGAAATTAATTTTAGGTAATTTTTTATTCGCTTGTTGATGAGATGCAAATCCTTCAGTTTCTTCTTTTTTAAAAACATAATTTTTCATATCATCTTCTTTTAAATTATTTAAAATATTAACTGTTTTTTCAATTTCACTTTTATCTTTTATTTCAGAGTTATCTAAAACTTCCTTAGTATTAAAGAATATTTTTCCTTTTAATCTATAAAATTCCTTGCACCAAGCTCTTGAAACATCTGCGACATCTATTGCGCTATTAAAAGCATTTTTTCTACAAATTTCAAATTTCTCTTTGTTTCTGAATAAATGAAGAGATCTATCTATTGCATTAATTAAATCACCTGGGGTATAATAATCAAAAGTAAATCCATTTCCTGAATTATTATCCCATTGGAATTCAAATACAGTATCCTTCAAACCTCCTGTTCTAAAGGCAATAACTGGTGTACCTGCAATAAAGAATTCATGTTGGACTATTCCACCTGGCTCAAATAAAGAAGGCATTAAACCAAAGTCACTACCAAAATTAACTTTAGGTCCATCTACAAAGAATTCAAAGGGATTTGCCCAAAATGCATATGAGTATTTTCCACGTAAATAATTAATTTTATTAATACATGCTGCACAATAAGGATCTCGGGGGTCCCCCATACCTCCTACTAGTATATTAACTTTTCCTCCGGTTATACGTATCACCTCTTCTACCGCATCTAATATCATAAGAACTCCTTTTTGTTGGGTTAATCTTCCTACAAATGAATAAATTGGAACATTAGGGTCTATATCTCCATACCCGAAATATGTTTTTTGTATATATTTTTTACATGCCATTCTATCTGTTCCTGCCTTTTCTTGTAAAGCTTTTAATCTTCTCACTCTAAATATACCATTTGGATATGAAAATGGTTGGGGCTTTTGATTTAATAGGGAAGCTAAAGGAGATGATGATTGTAAATCTTGTCTATATGAATTACTTACAGTTCCCCATTGATCACTCATCATTATTGCACATCTTGAAGGATTAATAACAGTTTGTTTCCACCAAGGATCAACTAAACAATCTCTAGGTAATTGATGGATACCTTCTAAAGCACCTTCTTGAGGAGAGGGATATATTCTACCTTCATATGTTGGTTCTAAATTATGGCATATATGGAAGAAAATAGTTCCATTAAATGTATCCCCGAAATGTTTGCATTTTGCATATCCTGCAGTTAAACCGGTAAACCAATCGTTTGTTATAATTAAAGCAGGTATTTTTCCTAAATCACATAAAAGTTGTAAGCATCCCTTTGCAAATAATGCTATTTCTCTTACTGTTTCAGACGCAGTGAAATCTGGATAAGGTCTTGGGAAGATTTTGAAGTTATGTAAGAAATAATATTTAATACCTCCGTTTCCTTCTCCAGCATGTACTCCAAAAGTATATTGACCATCAAGACTAACTTCTATATTTCTTAAATATTTGATATTAAATGGATCATTTTCTAAATAATTTTGTTGACCTTTTCTATTTCTATCATAATAAGGTGATATCATAATAACTTCTTGACCTATCGTACTTAATCCTTGAGATAACTCATCTACCATAACACCTAATCCTCCAACAGTAGACCATCTTCCTAATTCAGGAGTGACAAAACAAATAGGACCTAAAACATTACTATTAGTTATATTTTCTGCCATTTCTGCGATTTTAGGATTTGAGAGATATGGTTTTATTTTAGACATTCTTGCACAATATATGAAAAATTTAGTACATAATCTTTCATCCCACCAGATAAACCCTAATTTTCTTACATATTCATAAAAACTTATATTATATGTTTTTAATAAATTATCTGTGCATGCGACCCATTTTGCGAATTCATCTAATGAAAGGTCTTTATTTAATATTTCTTTAAGTTGTAATGTTGTTTGGAAACTATCTGCGTTTCCATTGTTTTTTTTTACTTCATTAATCATTTTTGCATTTGATTTTTCCATTGCGTTTTTATAATTTTCTTTCGTACATGGAATAATACAAAATCCAAAACATAATGTATGATAAGGTTCAATTTTTCTTGTTGTATGTCCTTCAACTAATTCTTTAGTAAAGCATATATCTCCTTTTTCATCTGAAAGCCAATCTTCTATATAACATATACTATTGAAATTATTATTTTCATCTTCTAATAAATTACTTAAATCTAATTCGAAATTTGTTTCATCTCCTGTGAAATTTATAGCGAAAATTCCAGTTTCTTCTTCAGTTTGTCTGGCAAAGGCAAACACACCTGGATGATCTTTTCCTCCAGGAAGTAGAGCTCTTAAATAAATTAATTTACCTCTTCTTAAACATTCATGAGAATAACGTAATTTTCTTCTATGATTATAATGGAATTTAATTTTATTTAAATCAAATCCACTTTCTGGTCCTAATTCTCTTACAATTTGTTGTTGTTTATTTTCTTTTTCTCTTATATTTGATACATTAATTCCTGACAAAGAAATTAATGTACTTAAATTTTCAGATAAATCATAACTTGGTAAATATTCAGCTAAAGTACTTGCTGATGTAGTACTTAATGATTTTTCTTTTTCTAATCTACTTGCTTTTTCTCTAGCTTCTTGTTCTTTAGATTCAATTAATTTCATTAAGGATTTAGATCGAGTTTTTTTATTATCTTTATTTAACAAATTCGAAGATGATGAACTTCCTGTTTTATCTTGAGCATTATAGACATTAATTATTTGAACACGATATGCCTCTCCATCTATTTCATCCATAAAAGTCATTGGAATGTCAGGTAAAGAAAATAATAGGTCAACAGCACACCAATTACCTCTACCATATAATAAAGCAGGATATGGCCATATTTGACCAGAGCTACTTTGAACAAGTAGAGCTCCCTCAGGTAATTCAGCATAATTTTGGGTATACCAATCTCTTAAAAGTTTCACATCTCCTTGATTTGTATGTTCTATATATCCATTTCTTGATATTTTTTTACCTAATATATCACATATTATTATTGGGAGGGTATACATTCTTGGAATGATACCACTTTTTGTTAAATTAACATGTCTATTATTTGAGAATTTTTCATTTAACCAACATTCTCCGAAGAAGACAAAACTTGGGAAGACATTCCATATTGTTTTTGTTAATTTAACTAACATTGGATTTGCATATGTTTCGCTTGCTTCAGTTCCCCAATATCCACTTTCTTCTAAAGGAGATACAATTTCACCATTTAATATTTCCATTGCGGTATATGAAGGTTGACCATCATCGTCTATACGATACATCTCTATTGCGTTTATTGCCATTATTTGTGGCCAAGCTTGACAATTATCTAAATGAATACCATCTATTTTATATTTACCTATTAAAATTAATATTTCATTTATTAACATTTCCCATGCTTCAATTTTTCTATAATTTAAAACTGTACTATCTTCATATTGAACGCTTTGTCCATCAGTTCCATAACATATTTGAATCTTACCTTTATTATCCATATATCTTAATAATATATCTCTATATTTTCTATTAGCTCTACTTGAACTAACTCTACTAAGAGAGTCTAAAATAACTTTTATACTTAATTTTTTACATTTCATCATTAAACTTTTAAATGCTTTGTCACCTCCTAATAATGAACTAATTTTAGTTCTATTTGTTACTGCCATTGGACTTGATTCTTTATTAGCTATATCTATAGGTTCAGCTGTCTCTTCATCATATGATATATCATTATCTCTTTCTAAAGCTCCCATGATATATAAGCAATTGATATATCTTTGAGAATATTCATCTAATTTTTCTTCTAGAGTTTTAAATGATCCTCTTTGAGTTATTACTCCATGATCTTTATCAATTTGAGCTTTAATTAAATCACAGAATACTTCATGAACACTTAAATCTTTTATATCTTGATTTAATATTATAAATCGACCTTTTCCTTCTCTTACTTCATCTTTATCTGATATGATTTTAATATTAGTATATCCTCCATCTTTAAATTTAGCTAAATACCAATCATAAAATCCACATTTTTTTACTTTTCCAAAAGGGTAAACTAATTTAACAAATTTTTCTTCTGTTGTTTCTTCTTTTGCTTTGATAAATGAAATTACGTTATAATCTACATTTAAATTTTCACATGGTGAATTAGTAATTAAAACTAAATCACCTTCTGAATAATCATTTATATTAATTTTTAATGTTAATGTTATTTCATCATCTAATAATTTGATTTTTGTATTATCAACTAAAAATGCGTTTTTTTCTTGCCAATTTGTTTCATCATAAATCATATTTAAAGCAATGACACTTTGGTTTCTAACTTCATTTTCCATGTGACCTAATAATTGAATAAACAATTTTTCCAAATTTTTTAAAGAAACTTTGTCATTTATAGTTTGAAAAAGAATAATATCTTTTTTCAAATTTTTTACCGTTTTTTGATATTCTTCTTTTTTTTGCCCATTCGCAAATAATTCAACCATTTCTAAATATTTTTTTTCATTAAATGGGTTGCTTTTTGCAGTTTGATAAATTTTCGTTAATTCATCTTCCATAGTTTGAAATTTTTTAGCATATGCACTAATTTCTTCAATTCCTGAAAAAACAACGAGATTTTTGATGATATGAGATTTAACATATATATCTAATCTTCCATGAGAATTTAAACCAAGTTCTAATAAAATTTTATTTAATTCAATTTTAGATGTGCTCGTTTCAGATTCTCCAGTCAAACCAACAGTTAAATTTGAATCTCCTTCTTTGACTTCAATTTTATCAAAAATTTCTTCGGAAATTCTTTCATAATTTAAATGATTAATTTGTTGATCACATAATAATTGAATATTATCTTTTAAACTTGAAATGAAAACTTTGTTTTTTTCTTCTGATTTAATTTGGCTTAAAATTGGTAAAAATGGAACGCACATAGCATGAAAATATATATATAGATTTAAATCTTCTTTTGATTTTAATGCGGTTGAGACTCCATTTTTTAAAATATAATCTGAAATTTTTTTTTGAGATTCATTTGGTTTAAATTCACTTAAAGCTTTTACCAAATCTAATGAAATGTTTATCGAAGATAAACTATCTTGAGTAGCCATTGTTTAAATTATTTTATTTAATTACTGTTAGATTATATTTATTATAGATAATTTATATTACATCGTTTATATTAAAATAATAAATTTTTATTTAAATTTAATACAGAATATAAATAATTTTATTTAATAATTTAAATAATAATTTAATTTAATAAATTTAAAAAATTGAATATTTAAAAAATAATATTTTCACAATAAATAAATAAATTATTTTCCAATATTAAATTCATTTTCAATTTGTTTTATTCTATTTTTAATAGAAAATAATCTTTTTATTTTAGAATCAGGTTCTTCTTGATCAACATTTTCTATTTTTACTTCAATTGCTTTGAATCTTTCTTTTAAAGTTTTTCCCATTCTATCAACCGAATCTAAATTTTTTGAATTTAATCTATTTTTTAAATTATAAAATCTTCCTTCAATTTCATTTTTTTCATTACAATAATCATTAAATTTCACATCAACATTTCTATGTTCATCTAAAATTTTAGTTAAATCTTTAATAATATTATCTTCATAATCTTGTCCTTTATACAAACCATTCAAAGGAGAAGTAATAATATCGTCACTAATATTTAATTCAATATTATTATTAACTGAAACAAATTTTAAAGGAGAAATTGTTCCATTTTGATCAATATTAATAACAAAATTAATTTTTGAGCCATTAGGAATTTTTTTACAATTTGTATTAAATAATTTATTTAAATGAACTTTATATTGAACTAAATAATCATATATACTAAATTCTTCTATTTCTTTAATATCATTATAAAATTCAAAAGATAAAACATCTTCAGTAATGAGAGTTTCATAGTCAATTTCAATAATTTTTTCGCTTGGTAATAATTGACCTTTTTTAATTAAATAAACCATTGAATTATTTTTTTGATTTGTTGTATACATTATTGAATACATGCAAAATGAAGCAATTCCTTCAAAGTTTGGCAAAGGAAATTTATCATTAATATATGCGCCATATAATGAAGCTCCTAAAGCAGGACATTCATCTATTATTATTCCTTTTGATAAATCAAAATTTGTTACTTTTTTTACTAAATTTTGTAAAACTGGAGTTCGCATTAAATCACCTGCCATTTCAATTAAAGAAATTGAATTATTTTTTCCGATAATATTTAAACTCTCATTATAAAAATCTTTTAAATTATTTTCAAATAATATTAAATCATCATTTATTAATTTTTCAAATTCTTCTCTTGTTAATTTTTCATTTAAATCGTTTTCATCATATAATGAATCTATATTAATAACAACATCTTTGTTGCTTGTTAAAATTTTTCTTGCTTTTAATATTTCAGTCATCATTCGATATTTTAATTTTGCGTTTTGACGTGGAAAAGGAATTTTATATTTTTGTTCAAATTGATAAATTAAATAATCTCTTATTTTTTCATCAAAATCTCTTCCGCCTAAATAAGGTAAACATTTTACATTTAAAACTTTAAATTCCGTAAATGCAAATTCACTTAAAATAAAAGTTGTTTTTGAATGTCCTGCATCTATAAAAATTATATATTTTTTTGTATTTTTATTTAACATTCCTTCTTTTTCTTCAAAAATATTTTTAAATTTTGTATAACCATAATATAATGTAATTGCTGTAGATTCAGTTATTATTTCAAAAGGTTCCATTGTTAATGAACGTAAAATTGTTTTAAATGTGTCAATTTGAAATGATGTAAAGTAATCTGGAACACTAATTATAAAAAATTCAAATGTTATTTGTGAATCAAAAAAATAAAAAGTGTTTAATTTATCTAAAAATGCCGCAACAACATCATCACTAAAAACACTTATTTTATTATTATTAAATTCCAAATCAAATTGACCTGAAATTTTATTTAATTTAGGTCCAATATAATAATAATATTCTAATTCTTTTTTACCAAAATTAGTATCAGGAATTAGACCAATTAATCTAGATAAATAAATAAAAGAACTATTTGAAAATTTTTTCAAAGAATTTTTTGATATATCTCCTGTTATTCTTTGAGTATCGGTATATGATAAAATAGATGGAATTACTCTATTTGAAACTTCACTTAATAAAATTTTAGAAGAAAATAAATTATTATTCTTTTCACATCTACTATAAATTGAATTTAATGAACCTATATTAATTCCAATCATTTTTAAATATTTATTAAATAAATTTATGCATAAATTTCAAAAAAAAAAAACAAATAATAAATTTATTAATTTAATTGGGATAATAATATTTATTTTTATTTATTAATTTAAATTAAATATGCAAAGTCAAAAAGATAATATTAATAAAACTTATAAAAACAATTTAAATTTCATGTATAAATCACAAAATCAAATAAATATTCCAATTTTACATAAAAGAACACAATCTTCAACTAAAGCAAAAACATTTAAAAACACTTCACGTGTAAAAAAAACAGTCAAAAGAATAATGACTAATTTATTTCCAATTAAAAAAAATAATAATAACAATAAAAAAAGATTCAATAGTAATTATAATAATAATAATAATTTACTTCTTTCAAATTTAAATAACAATAATAATAATAATAATAACATTATTACAAACAAAAGTATAAATTTAAAAGAAGTTCGTTCGTTGTCTCCTCAAGAATTTACTATAAAAAAAAGATTTTTACTTCCTCCATCAACATCAAATAAAAAAACATTAGTATTAGACTTAGATGAAACATTAGTTCACAGCAATTTCATTCCATTTAACATTCCATCGGACATAAAAATCCAAATTGAATTAGACAATAATTTACATGATATATATGTTTTAGTACGTCCTTATGTAAAAGAATTTTTAGAACGTATGTCAAAAAAATATGAATTAGTTATTTTTACAGCAAGTTTATCAAAATACGCAAATCCATTATTAAATTTAATAACAGATGATTATTGTCCTTATCGTTTATATAGAGAGCATTGTACATTAATAAACACTGCGTTTGTGAAGGATTTAAATAGATTAGGAAGAGATTTAAAAGATGTAATTATTTTAGATAATAGTCCCATTGCATATTCATTAAATCCTAATAATGGTTTTCCTATAACGAGTTGGTTTGAAGATAAAAATGACTATGAATTATTACAAATAATTCCTATTTTAGAATTTTTAAGTTATGTTCCTGATGTTAGAGATTATATTAAATTATTAGTTAAAAATCATCAAATTAAATTTGATGAAGTTAGTAAAGTTATTTCTAATTATAATAATAAATTAAAAAAAAGTTTTATTCCTATTTCTTTAAGATGCTTTGATAATAATAATAATAGTAATAATAATAACAATAATAATAATAATAATAATAATAGAAATCATTTTAATTATTATATTAATTATAATAATAATAAAGATGATATTGTTCTTCATAAATCAAAATCAAGTAAATTTACAACTTTACAAAAAAAAAATGATAATAATTATAATATATATAATTATACTATTGGATTTACTTTTAAAAATAAAAAGATAAAAAAGAAAAAATTAAGTATTACAAATAATGATATTAATTTAAATAGTTTTATTAATATTAATACTATGAGATATAGTAATAATATTTCAACGAAAAAACTTTTAATTAAAAAAAATTTCGAAAAAAAAATGTACACTAGTAATAATTCTATTAATAATAAAGAAAATATTAATATAAATAATATATATTTACCTTTATTAAAAAAAAAACATAATAATTCTAAAATTTTTAATAATAATTTGAATAATAATAGTATTAATTTAAATTATATTAATTATAATAATAATAATAAAATAAGAGCAGATAAAAAATTAATAAAAGAACAATTATTTAATTATTTACAATTAAGTAAAAATAGAAATAAAATTAAAAAATTTGAAAAAAATAGTTTTAATAAAAGTAATAATAATGTATTAAGTAAATCACAAAGAGTAACAAAAACTAATATTTTATAATATAAAATATTTATAGCTTATTAAATAATATTTTTTTTGATATTTATTAAAATATTAATTTAAATATAATTTAAAACTTTCGTTTATTATTTAAATAAAAAATTTTCTTAATTAGGTGAATTTATATTATTATTATTATCATCATTAAAATTATCATCAATATCATTATAATTATCTTCATTATTATTATTTTCATTGTATTTATTATCATTATAATTATTTTTGTTATTATTATTATTTTCATTATTAATATCATTATTATTATTAATATTATTTTCATTATTATTGTTTTCATTATTATTGTTTTCATTATTATTATTATTAATATTATTTTCATTTGAATCAATAACTAAATTTTTTCCAAAATTATTATTTAATTTAGAATTATTTTTTGGAAT
>JAEEGK010029847.1_pt1 | contig 10846 bp, 9 predicted proteins | sample 8958771 | NCBI WGS metagenome assembly JAEEGK01 (sample SAMN16246547, study PRJNA631951) | gut metagenome | biome: gut microbiome; feature: rumen; material: SC-attached | host: Bos | place: Iran: Karaj | collected 2018-10 | reverse complement strand
CCAGGCCCGTCGGGGGGCTGCGCACTTTGCGCATCCTTCGTGGGAACGTCAGTGCCAGTTCGGGCAGCGCTCCACCCGCGGTCGGCATTGCCGCCCGCGACTTCCGCTTTGAGGCTCGTATCAGGATAAAGGAGGTGTTCGTGGGCGCAAAGTGCAATCACGCATACCGTCAGTGCTGTGCAATGGTAAGAAGCCCGCTGGAAGCCTCAGTGCAGTGCGAGCAGTCCTCCGCCTTACGCACCTCCGGTGCTGGGTCGTTCCAGGCCGTGACTCCTCTTCCTCCGCAGGCTCCGTCAGAAGAGTCCCGTCCCTCCACTCCGCGGTAAGCCTTCGGCTTGTTTATACCTGGCCGCTATTCCTCCAGGCCTTGTGTCTTTTCCGCCTTGTGCGCGGTCCTCGCTACGCTGCGGTCCGTGCTCGTCTCCAAAGCCACAAAGCCTTCCGGGCAGCCAGGAGGCAGGCGTCCCGCCTGCTGGCGCAGACAGTGTCGGGATTCCGCTGCGCTCCACCCGCCACAGACTGCGCCGGAGCGACAGTGCCAGGCTTCGCCTCGAACGTAGTGCCCCGATTCGAGCAGTGAGCCGTTCCGGCTCAGGGCGGTGAGGCCGTCTGTCCTCCCGCATCGTCGGTCTCTTCCGCTGCTCCAGGGAGCCTGAAGTCTCCCTTCCGCGGCGCTCCAGAGCCCGCCGTCCCCACGCTTCCAGACCGCCTCCCCGCCCACGCTCCACTTCGTTCCGCGCCCTATGGCACTGCCAGACTCGCAGCCGCCCCGCACAGACCCAACCGCACCGATCCTGACGGCTACGAGACTGGACAGCACCATAGGCCCCCAGGCATCTCACGCCCGAATGTCAGTGCGTATTCGAGCGCCCTACCCCGCCCGGACGGGAGGAAAGAGGTATAAATATATAACACTTGGTAAGCAGACAGCGGCTGCCGCCGCTGCTGCTCTTATTCTTGAATAAGTCGCTGATTATTGGTATCTTTGTACTGGCTTCGAGGTACTTAGAAGGTAACTCCCAACCCAAAACTTGTAAACTTAGACTATGCCCCAATTCAGGCCTTCCATACTGATTACTGACGCCTACGGTTCCGCAGGTGACTTGACCTGGTATCACAGGAACGGCAAGTGCTATACCCGGAAGCGGTCGCATCCTGTGTATAGCGGTACCGCTGGCCAGTTGGAGCATTTGGATGTCCACCGACGTGCATTGGCTGCGTGGAGGTCAATCCCCCATCAGACGCAGTTGGAGTGGAATGCCCTTGCTGAGGACGTAGAGCCTCATAGACCGCCCTTTGACCACAAGGCAAATATCTCGGGCCAGAATCTCTTTGTAAGCGCCTACCACGGCTTCTATACGCTCGGAAACGAACATCTTCCGGTACCCAGGGCATTCGACAATTTCCCTCCCTACTCGATCGATCTCCGTGACGCCCACGTCGAATCAGGAACGCTGGTCATCCCGGCGGTCGTTGTTCTCGGTGGTGAAGAAAATCCGGGGCGGTATCGTCTGCTGGCCAAACTTCAACTGACCACTCCGGGCAAAGGCTGTCACCCTGGTATGCTGCGGAATTATCTCGCGGACGCATCGTGTGATTCCGATGACATTCATATCCGTGTACCGGACTACGCCTCCATCATCGGCAGCGGTTTGAATACGTGCCAGGTACACGGCCGTTTCATCCTGCTTGACAACGTCACCGGCTACCGGAGCCAGTACCAGCAGAAGTCGTTCTTGCTGCAGATTGCTCAATAAAAAACTCTCCCGGCTTGGATGCCAGGAGAGTCAGCGTCAGTTTACACCGATAAATTCGAATTGATAAACTAGCGAGTAAGAATAAACACCCTCAAATCCATCGTCTTCCCGCCCTTCACGACAGCCCCGACCTTCGTCTCCTCCAGTTGAAATCCATTTTTCTCCAGCACCCGGGCCGAGGCCAGGTTCTCCGGGAACACTTCGCCGATGATGCGTTCCAGAGCCAACTCTTGGAAAGCAATCCCGCAGATCTGCCGCACGGCTTCCGTGCCGATACCCTGAGACCAGAATGGTGTTAGTATCATATAGCCAATCGACCCGACATTGCGTTGATCTTCGGCCATCCTCTCCACGGAAATGCTGCCGACAATCTGTCCGTCCATGACGATAGCCCGCCAGGCACCCTCCTTGCCTTCATTTTCCGCCACCATCCCAAGCCACCAATCAGCATCCGCTTCAGTGTATGGATACGGCAGCCGGTCCGACAGGAAGGTTCTATCAACGGCGTTGCACAGCACGATCAGTGATTCACGATCTTTATCAGACCAGGTATGAAGGGGAAAAAACAGAAAAATGGCCTCCCAACGCTCTGAGAAGCCGATTTAAAAAGAAAAGAGGCGCCATTGCTGGCGCCTCTCAGAGCGGAAAACGAGACTCGAACTATACCATATAATGCATTGATAACCAATGATTTAGAAGAAGCCGAAAAGACATCAGGTGAAACATAGGTGAAACTTTCGTGGCTGTTTGAAACGTATAGGGAAAGCGACTTGTACGGACATCATATAGGGAAACAGACGCCTTCAAGGGACTTCAAACACCAGGTCATTCTCTGGCGAATCGGCTCGTTTTCGGCTCAATAACGACGATTTACGGCTCAAGCGTTTGGAAATTGAGCCGTATATGCTTTCCTTATGAGCCGGAAGAAAGAGCCGATATAGATTCCGCCTGTGAATGGATTGGGGTGGAGGGGCTATTGTTGTCTGGGGAGGTGGAAGAGACCGAACAGGAATTTGAACTACTCAAACATTTCCCGGGTTCTGGCTTTCCGTGCGAGTCCTTCGCCCAGTTTATAGGCGTTTTCGCAATCGATGGGCCACTGCTTCTCGCGCTGAGCGGCCTTGTGCTCTTCGCTGAACATATTCGCATCATAGCGGGAATAATCCTTGAACTGGTAGGTGTCACAGGAGAATACTGCCTCGCAGGACCCGAAGAACGTTGTCAGACGGTTCTCAATTGATTTGAATACGTGTGCGTAGCCTTCCTTCGCGTACATTTCCGGAGCGTTCATGGTATAGATCATGCCAAAGGGAATCTTCCTGTTAAGGATACGCACCATCTGCCTGTCTTCCGTAAACTTGTTGGCATCCACCGGATACAGGAGACGCTCCAGGAACGAACGCATCATGCCGGAAATGTTGTCATAATAGATTGGCGATCCAAGAATGACGGCATCAGCCAGCAGGCATTTTTCAAGCAGTGGGCGCAGTCCGTCCCGGATGGCACAGCCAGTCCGTCATGTCAAATTGGCCCGTGAGCCCGAAGTTCAGCCCCGCGGCACCTTGGAAACGGTAGTCTGTCATGTAATGGACGTCCTGGGAATGGACGTTGCGGCCGGCTCCTCCGAGAAATCCTATGCTCCACTGTGCCCGCAAGGTGCAAGGCATGAGCAAGACCACGGCTGCGATCAGGTAAAGTCTGTTTTTCATAGTTCTGAATTGGTCTGCAAAGATACATCCTTTTCTGCAAATACATCAAGGTATTTATGAATTAAAGGTCCGTCCCTTCGCACAAGCGGACGAAATACGCCCGGAGGTCGGCCCAATGGTAATAGGGGCCCGTCACCGGCGTAAGTGCAGGCACGGTCCTCTCTTTCTCGTTATAAAGCATCTTTACAAGAATGTCATTTCCTTTCCGGTAGAAGGCCAGTTGGAAATTGGCCCCCATCGGGATCATGTCTCCGGAATACCAATAATGATGGGCTTCCGCCTGGAGGGCCTTCTTGTCCATGCCGCTGAATCCGATGAGGGTGGCGAATGGCAGCAGGGCCGTGTCATGCGTAAAACGCAGGTCGGCCGCCCGGGCGCTTCCTTCAGCGATGGCGGCATCGGCCTTCTCGACAAAATCCTTCAGGAGACGCTTCCCCTGAAGGGCCGTGGAGTCTCCATACAAGATGGAGTTGGCGTTCTGGGTGTAGAATCGGTCACTCTGGTCGGCGGCAAGGACATACAACTCGTCCAGGGTGAAATACCGGTACGGGTCCACGACCTGCTCCATGTCCAGGGTCTCCGTGAAGGAAGTGCATACGAAAAGAGCCCGGAGGAAACGGTATGGCGGGCAGTCACCGAGGGCGGAGGCGGAATCTATGAACAGAGCCCCGCAAATCCGGCCGGGATTCAGGTTCTCTTCCAAAAAACGGTCGCTGTCGGGCCCGACGGTGGTCTGGCGCGCTCGGTTCCGGCTGTCCCAATGCATCAGGTAACGCATGTACTTGTCGCCGGTGTCGGTCCGGATTTTGAGCCGGGGGCGCCTCCTGCTCACTTCCAGCAGGAAGTTAGTCATGGACAGGATGCACCGGGGCACCGTGGAAGAGACGGCGTCCACCTCTTTCCGCCGCCGGGAGGAAAAGACGGAGGGGAAGCGTTTCATCATCCGGGAGGCAATCTGCCGCTGCTCCCGGCAGCCCCGCTGGGTAAGCATTTCCCACATCCCTTCCGACGCCTCCCTCATCAGGGAGACTTCCTGCAGGAGTCTCCGGCCTTCCTCCGTCAGAAGCCCCTTCTCCCCGGCCTGGGCGAGAAGGTCGGTGACGAGGATGAAGTCTTCCCCTTCTCCCAAGTCGTAGCGGCTTCCATGCCGACCGGCGTGGCTGATGTAGAAAGGCTTGTAACCTCCCGGCGCGGGTGTGTCGACAACCGATCCGGGATCGTAACTGTGATGGACGCCGTTCGCCAGATACTTGTCCCGGGCGAGGCGCTCGGGGGTGAGTTGGGCATGGACAGGGACGATGGCCGCAAGGAGTAAAAGGATCGGGAGAGTTCTTTTCATTGCGTTTCCGATTCAGATTCGTGGATTAAAGGTACTCAATCTTCGTTTTAATCCCCAATCCGAAATGGATGATTTTGTCACTTTTGAACGAAAGTGAAAGTAAAATGGACAATAGTTCTACAAAATTCTCCCGCAAATGATGACCTTTGTGAAAACAGAAGAGACATTCTTATCAATTATAATTAACCGAATCATTATGAAAAAATTCTTGCAAATCTGTCTCTCCTTCGCTTTGCTGGCGGCAGGCATTCCCGCGGCCGCCCAAGTCACGGTGAGGGGAACCGTCACTGACGAATCGGGCCAGACCGTGGTCGCTGCCGGTGTCGTGGAAGCGGGGACGACGAACGGCGTGGTCACGGATGCACGGGGACGGTATGTTCTCACCGTGAAGGGGCCGGACTCCGTCTTGGAATTCTCCTGCGTCGGTTATGAAACCCAGCGCATCCCTACAGGAAAGAACGGAGTCATCGACGTCGTTCTCAAGGAGTCCGCCACCTTCCTGGAAGAAACCGTGGTCATCGGTTACGGCACCCAGAGAAAGGGTGACGTCACCAGTTCGGTCACTAGCGTCAAGGCCGAAGATTTCAATTCCGGTCAGATGCTGGATGCCGGCGACCTGATTCAAGGCAAGGTCGCGGGTCTTACCATCGCCAACGGCAGCGGCGACCCGAGCTCCACCTCGACGATCCGCCTGCGCGGCGTCATCTCCATGGAAGGCAGTCAGACTCCGTTGGTGCTGGTGGACGGAATCGAAGGAAGCCTGTCCACCGTCGCTCCGGAAAGTATTGAGAGCATCGACGTCCTGAAGGATGCTTCCGCCGCCGCCATCTATGGTACCCGCGGAGCGAACGGCGTCATCCTGATTACGACGAAAAACGGCCGTCGTGACGACAACGTGACTGCGACCTATTCCGGTTACGCCAGCATTTCCAATTTCGCCAGAACGCTTCAATTCATGAACGTCGCGGACATCCGTGCCGGCCATACCGACCTGGAGGACAAGGGGCATGAGACCGACTGGCTCAAGGAGATCTCCCGCAACGCCTTCTCCCACAATCACAACGTGAACATCAGCGGAGGCCTCAAGCACACCTCGTTCTATGCGGATTTCACCTACCGTGACACGGAAGGCACCATCATCGACACCTACCGCAAAAGCCTGAACCTGAATGCCGGTGTTTCGCAGTGGCTGTTCAATGACATCCTCAAAGTCGGCTTTGACATCCAGAGCCGCCAGGCGGTGAGCGATATCGTGAGCTCCTCCTCCGCTTACCACCAGGCCATCCTCCGCAATCCCACGGAACCGGTTTACAACGAGGACGGCACCTTCTACGAAAACTTCAGCGCGACCAATTACTACAATCCGGTGGCCTACATCAAGGCCCGCGAAGGAAACACCCGGAACCACCAGACGCGGCTCACCGGTAACATTACCTTGGAACCGCTCAAGGGATGGCAGACCAACTTGAAACTCGCCCTGGTGAACGGAAACAGCGTCACGGACACTTTCCGCAACCAGTACGACTACCAGAACATCAATTACGGTTACACCGGACAGGCGACCCTCAGCCATGGCGGCAGTCAGCAGAAACTCATGGAAATCACGAGCAAATACGACCGGAACACCGGGAAGCACCGCTTCAACGCCCTCGCCGGCTACAGTTGGCAGTACGATGACTACAAGAGTTTCAGCGCATACAACCGGGAATTCCCGAGTTATTTCTTCGGTACCAACAATCTGGGTCTCGGCCGCGCCCTCAAGGAAGGGAACGCAACCATGAGCTCCCATCGCGAGGACAGCAAACTCATCGGCTTCTTCGGCAGGATCAGTTACGGTTACGACAACCGTTATAACATCCTCGTCAGCATCCGGCACGAGGGCTCTTCCAAGTTCGGCAAGAACTATCAATGGGGTAACTTCCCCTCCGTGTCCGCAGGTTGGAACATCCATAACGAGGACTTCATGCGGAACGTCTCCTGGGTGGACGAACTCAAACTCCGTGCAGGCTGGGGTATCACCGGCGTCATCCCGAACGATTCCTACATGTCCCTGACCCGCTACGATTACGACGGCTACTACTATTCCCACGGAGAGTGGCTGCCCGGTATGTCCATCGCGTCCAATCCGAATACGGACCTGCGCTGGGAACGTTCCCGGGAAGTCAACGTCGGCCTTGACGCCCAGTTCTTCAACCGCCGCGTCGGATTCTCCCTGGATCTGTATAAGAAGACGACCAGCGACATGCTCTATTGGTACAACGTCCCGACGCCCCCGTACCTCTATGACGAGATTCTCGCCAACGTGGGCAAGATGACTAACAAGGGTATCGAACTCGCCTTGAACCTCGTTCCCGTCAGGACAAGGGACTTCCAGTGGAATGCGGACCTGACCTTCTCCCATAATGACAACCGCCTGGAAAGCCTTTCCAACGACTTCTATGAGACCGACAACTACCAATACAACGGAGGCTTCGGCAACTACTCTTCCGCCGTCACGCACCGGTTGGAGCCGGGTCAGCGCGTGGACCTCTGGTACGGTCCCAAGGCTGTCGGCATTTCGGAGAACGGCCTGTGGCTCATTGAAAACGTGGAGACCGGCGAGGCGGAGGAGTACTTCGTCAAAATGGACAACAACGACACCTACCGCCAGGTGCTCGGCCATGCCCTTCCTGACCTGTACTTCGGCATGAACCACAGTTTCCGATACAAGGGATTCGACCTGAACCTTCAGTTCACCGGCCAGTTCGGTTTCCAGATTCTCAATGAGAACCGGGTCGAATACGAGAGTTACTATTATACGCAATACAATCACCTTGCCTCCCTGCTGGATGCTCCCTTTGCCGATGGAAACACCCTGTCCCGCAACATGAATTCCAAGCAGTGGACAAGCGCCCACTTGGAGAAGGGCGACTTCCTCAAGTTGAAGAACGCCAGCGCAGGCTATACGTTTGACTTCGGCGACAGTGCATACATCTCCTCCGCACGCCTGTACGTGGCGGGAACCAACCTGTTCACCATCACCAAGTACTCCGGCCTGGATCCCGAACTTTCCAATGCCGACATGTGGTACTTCGGTCATGAGTCTTCCACCAAATATCCGCCCGTGCGCACGCTTACCATCGGCGTGAACCTAAAGTTTGGAAAGGGCGGACATCGTCATCCGGCCCAGACCGCTCCGGAGCCCCGCGTGGTCGAGCGGATCGTAGAGAAAGTCGTCGAGAAGGAAGTGGTGAAGGAAGTCCCCGTGGAAGTGGTGAAGGAGGTCAACGTTCCCGCGACGGCTGCTTTTGAAGGCGCTTATGAGGATGATCTGTATTTCCTGCTGGGCAAATCCGAACTCCGTCCGGAAGAAGCCTTCAAGTTGGGCCGGATCGCCCAGATCCTGAGCGAGAATCCGGATGCCACCATCACCGTAACCGGTTATGCCGATAGTGCGACCGGCAACACTGACATCAACCAGAATCTCTCCGAGCAGCGTGCCTATGCGGTCGTTGAGATGCTCAGGAACGCCGGCATCTCTCCGGCCCGGATTAGCATCCGTGCCGCCGGAAGCGATCGGGACGCCAGCAAAAGCCCCGAGTCCAACCGCGTTGCCGTATGTATCGTTAAATAAAGAGTCAAGCATATGAAAAAGATTCTCTATACCATCCTTGCCGCCGCAGCGGTCTTTTCCACGGCCTGCACCAATTTGGACGAGACCATCTACAGCCAGATTGCGTCCGAAAAATACGAATTCACAGACGATGACATCCAGGCCATGCTGGCCTCGGCCTACGACTATGTCCACTATACTTTCGCCGAGTTCAACGGCATGGCCGACATCGAGGAATCCACGGACATGTGGTGTGTTCCTTCGCGCCTCGGCATCGGCTGGGGCAAGTATTACATCCTGCTCCACAAGCACACCTTCAGCAACGGCATCAGCCATATGCGGAACTTCTATTCCAGCGCCTACTCGGCCATCTCGGAATGCAACCGCATGATGGAGATGGACGCCATCAAGAGCAACCAGGTCACGTTCAACCAACTCCGGTTTTTCCGCGCCCTGATGTATTACGTCCTTTTTGACAACTTCCGCAACATCGCTCTGGATACCGCTTACATCCATCCGGACGGCTGGACGCCCACCCAGGCGACGCCTCAGGAAACCTGGGACTTCATCCTGTCGGAACTGAATGAAATCAAGGGCAACTGCGGGGAAGACAATGGCTTTGGCGTGGTGAATGACTATTGCGTGAACATGCTGCTTGCGAAGATGTACCTCAACCACAACGCCTGGTTCAACGACGACTCCGATCAGTCCTACTATCAGAAGGCCTTGGACGAGGTGAACGTCGTCATCAATTCCGGGAGATACGACTTGGCGGCCAACTACTTGGACAACTTCAAGGCCGACATCTCTTCCAGTCCGGAGGTCATCCTCGCCTTCCCGTTCGAATATCCCTATTCCTCCGGAATGGGCTGGGCCAGCCTCTGGCTTGCCAACAGCAACCGGCAGACTTACGGCTACACTTCCTGGGCCACTTCCGGCGCCGGAGCCATCCCCCAGTTCATCGCCACGTATGACCCGGATGACCAGCGCCTGACAGACACCTGGTTCTGGGGACAGCAGTATGACCAGCAGGGAAAGGAAATCGATGGATGCAACTATACGATTGAGTTCGGGAGTATCGACGGAGCCTACGAATACGAAGGCGCGCGCTGCCACAAGTACGAGATCGGCAATGGCCCTCATGGAACCTACTCCACCGACATCCCTGTCTTTCGTTATGCCGACGCCCTCCTGATCAAGGCGGAGTGCCTCTTGCGCCTGGGCAAGAATGAGGACGAGGCCGCCAGCCTGGTCAGTCAGGTCCGGGCGCGCAACTTCCCCACGGCGCCCGACAAGGCCAAGGTCACGGCAGCCCGGCTCAAGGGCGGCAGTCGCTATGATTACGGCCTGCGATACAACCTGAACATTATGGACGATCCCAACAAGACCGAGTCAGGCCAGAAGAACGAATGGGTGATCACCCATGAAGGTGGAGACGACATCATCCTCGGAGGCCTCCTGGACGAACTGGCCTGGGAGTTCATGGGCGAATTCCATCGCCGTCAGGATCTCATCCGTTTCAAGATGACCAACGGTCAGAATGTCTGGAACGGAAAGTCCTGGTTCTGCAAACCGCGTGTCGAGACCATCAATAATGTGGATGACAATGTCTTCCCGTTCCACAACTCAACACTCAACGCCAATCCGTACCTGACGCAAAACCCTATCCGGGAAGTTAAATAAAGGCGGCGTCCGCCTCTGAGGAGGGGAACTGAAATCATGCGAATCATGAAACGGTTGTGGCTTTGCGCCGCAGTGTTACTGCTCGGCGCGATTGTTCCCCTCCTTGGGGCGCCTGCCTATTCCTTCCGTCGTTACACCACCCGGGACGGGCTGTCTTCAAACACCGTGCGGGCCCTGATCCAGGACCGTTCCGGCCTTATCTGGCTGGGGACCAACGGCGGACTGGACAGTTTCGACGGACGGGTCATCGTCCACCATCCCTTCTCTTCGGGAGAGGGCCATCCGATCCGACGGATCCTGGAAGATCGGGAAGGCGTCCTGTGGCTGGGAACGGAGAACGGTGTGTTCCGGTACCTCCGGGACGGTACGGTCCGCCCGGTGGAAGAGTTGCCGTCCGAATGGGTCTGCGATTTGTTGGAGGACCGGGACGGCAATATCTGGATCGGCACGCGGAACACGGGACTGTTCCGGTGGTCCGACGGCGCCCATGCTTCCTACTACTGGTATGACGCCCTGCGTCGCGCCATGGTGTATTTCACCCGCCATTTTTCTGAGCAGATGTAAAAAAAAAAATAATAGAAATTGAAATAGAAACGTGGGGATTGGTTAGATAAGGTTATTTGGTGGGGATGCGGGATGCTTGAAGAGTACCCCGCATCCTTTATGAATGGGAAACAGCAGGACGGTGTTTTGTTAATTCGTATATTTGTGCATGAAACGAATCATTACTCTTCTGTCGCTTGCGGTAAGCACAATACTATGGGCA
>JAEEGK010029845.1_pt1 | contig 10847 bp, 5 predicted proteins | sample 8958771 | NCBI WGS metagenome assembly JAEEGK01 (sample SAMN16246547, study PRJNA631951) | gut metagenome | biome: gut microbiome; feature: rumen; material: SC-attached | host: Bos | place: Iran: Karaj | collected 2018-10 | reverse complement strand
GACACAGAGGACATCCCCGAGATGGCCGACCTGAAGGATATCGACATCGCCTTCCTGCCCTGCAACCAGCCTTACACGATGACCGTCGATCAGGTGGTGAATGCAGCAAAGATCATCAAGCCCAAGATTCTCTTCCCCTATCACTACAACGAGACGCCCGTGCACAAGATCTCGATGCAGCTCTTCAAGGAAGGTATCAAGGTCATGATCCGCGACTATCAGTAAATCGACATTCCTATCCAGATAACCCTGCCTTATTGCTCAATAAGGCAGGGTTATTTTCTTATTATGCCTGGTTATCGCGTCAGGGAGAATTTCAGTGAGAGGCCGAAGTCGCGCGTCGTTGTCGGGTAGGCACTACTGGAGAGCAGCGGTGTGTTGGTCTGCTGGTCATAGTAGGCCGTAAGTGTCATCAGGCGGCTCAGCGTGTAGTCGGCCATAAACGACAGTTTGAAAGCACTGCTGCCGCTGGATGCAGAGGACACACCCGAGGCGATGTCGCGCGTGATGGATGCCTGATTACGGAAGGAGATATCGAGGCGCAGGTTCAGGTCGTGGTTCACACCCGACTTGCGCGAAGAAGTGCCCGCCGCCGTCTCCTTGACTTCCGATGTATGACGTTTACCCTTGCCCGTCTGTGCCTTCTTGATCTGACGACTGACACCGCTGCCGAAAATGCGGAAATCCTGAATCTTATAACCCAGACCGACAACCCAGTCACGACTGAGCGCCTCATTGATCTGGATGCTCGTCATCGAGAGACTGAGCACGCGTGTGGTGCGATACTCGAGTTTGGCGGTCAGATTGTTCTGGAAAGTAGCATCGACACCGAGCAACGGCGAGAAGGCCTCATTGATGCTCACGGTGGAGACATTATACATCGACGAGGGCTGCAGGGCACCCGACTGGTCGGTGATAAAGCCCAATCCGTCCATATACTCACGCCAGGCACTGTAAGAGGCATAGCTGCCGACGCTATAGATGCTCTTGTAAGAGTGGTTGAGGTTCAGGCTCTTCAGGTGGTCGCGCACCCAAGGGAGCTTCGACAGACCACTATAGCGCACTGTCCAGTTGGGCAGCATCCTGGTCAACGAAGGGAAGATGTCAAGCGACTTGCCTGCACCGACAGTATAAGCCGAAAGGAAGGCAGGCACCATCACGTCAGCACTATAAGGATTGACATCACTGAACGTGCCCGGGGCTCCGGCATACTGTGCCTGAACACGGTCTCTGAACTCTGACAGCAACGAACGGAACTCATCGAATACGCTCGACTTATAACCGCTGTTGGCATCACCGATGCCAGCCAGCGAGCCCTTCAGCGATATCGTGGTCATATTGAAGGAACCGCTATGGGTAGTGGGGCGTCCAAAATACATATACTGGATGCTGCGTGCCCGTTGGTCGGTACGCGAGGCATTGAGGTCAATCTTCAGGTCACGCACAGGCTCCAGCACGGCTCGCAGCTGTAGGTCGTTGGTACTATTGACGGTGGCAGGTGTGGAGATACTGTCCCTACACAACAGCCAGTCGTTACCGAGTGCCTTGTCGATATAGCCGTCGCCGATGACACCAAAGGCGAAGTCGAGACCTGGCGAGAGGACACTCCCCGTGCGTTGGCCGAACATATCACCGACATTGGGCAGGAAGCCCGGCAAAAGCATCGAGTATTGGTTGCGATAGCTCACATTGATGGAGCGCACCATCATCAGGAAACGGGCCACGCTCTGTGCCGGCCGATACCACCACTCATTCTCTTTCGTGGGCTTGGGCATGATACTGAGCTTCACCTGAACCGTGTCGCGGGTCTTGATGAGGATGCGGTTCTGGTCGATGACCTTGTATTTCAGTTCATAGGGTTTACCGTCTTTGGTCCTGGCGGTGACAATCAGGCGTTTCGAGTTCTTGTTGTGTGCGACGGTGACGGTGGTATCGGGCCGTAGGGTGATTTCGCGCTGATAAGTGTTCTTGTTCTTCGGCAACTGTGCCTCGTCGGAATTTTTCTTCTCCGGCTTACCGGCCTTTCCAGGGGCACTGACCAGCTTGCGATTCTGCGAGACGGCACGGCGGAAGCGGTCGTTGGCCTTCCTTAGGAAGGGGAAATGGTTGTAGAGCATCTCCATATTGAACGAGCCATTGACATTGAGACTGCGGTTGCTGGTGATGGTATTGCCCAACGAGACACCATCGTTGCGCTCCGTACCGCGCACCCAGGTATAGCGCCCCGTATAAGAGGCATCACCATTCACCCAGTCGAGGATGGGCAATTTGTTCAGCGGCAACTGATAGCTGGCGGTGACCTGCTGCTGGTAGTCAAGCGGTGTGCCGAGGTTCTTGATGCTCTGCCATACAGAGTCCTTCCAGGCTGAGTAGCGGTCGGGATAGAGGTCTTTGTTCACGGGCGTATAGGGTTCCTCGATCTGGGCATGGGTAGCCGACTGGAAGTTAAAGTGCAAGTTCTTGGTGAAGTCCCAGCGGAGCGAGAAATCACGGTTCCAGAGGAACTGCTGGTTGAAGGTCAGAGGCAGTCGCTGGTTATTAGCACTCTCCAGGTCGCGCTCCTGCAGTTCATAGTAGCTACGGGTAATCTCCGAGTTGAAGGCGATGTTCTGCGGCAGATAGTTCAGTCCGAGTGCTTTGGGGAAGTTGAGCCATTTCGACTTACCCTTCAGCCGCTTGAAGGGCTCCCAGGTCTTATACGACGGTGAATAGCTGTAGTTCAGGGCTCCGCGCCAGTTGTCTTCTTTTTCATAGACGGTAGTCTTTCCGGATGTGTATCGATGACCATGACTGTAGCTGAACGAGAAGTTCGCTGGGTCATAAGGCATCGGGTGGCGCTTGGTCTTCAGTCCCCATCGCATATTAGAGACTGAGAAATTGGTGTTGGTGGTCTTGGTGACGGCAATGCCTTCGATGCTATCACGTTCCTGTTTGCTCGGTGCGCCATCCAAGGCGTCGTCGAGACGGATGTCCGAGTCGAGGGGATTATAGCGTGGACGCACCTCTTCTTTCGTCACTGAGTAGTAGAACGGTATCGAGACCTTCGCCTTGTCGGGGAAGAACTTGCCGAGTTCCAGAGAGGTGGTCACGCTGTACTGTTTCTCGGTGTCAGTAGAACGCTGCATGACGCCTTCCTCAAGCCCGCCGAAGCCATCACTGACATAACGGCCCGTCACGTTCACCATACCCAGGTCGGAGAGCTGTATGTTCATCGTGCCCGAGGCAGCCCAGCCACCTTCGTTGTTGGTATCGAGCAGGCGCAGTTCATTGACCCACACCTCACCCGACTTCACCTCGCTGGAGATGTTGCGCACGCCTATCATCATCACCTTCACCTCACCAAGGGTCGGGTTACCCATGATACTCACCTTGTTGGCCGGACGGCTGGGGTCATAACCGGAATAGAGCTGGCTGAACGTTGCCATACCCTTTGCCTTCGCCTGATTACGCTCTTTCTTCAGGTCGGTGAACACGCTGACGTCGATATCGAGCATATTCTCCTCAGGCCATACCTGACGGCGGTCGGCCACAGAGTAACGGCTGTAGTCGCTGCGGTCGGGCGTCAGTCGGAGCGGTATCTGGTACTCATAGTAGTTGTTCTTATAGTCGCTGCCCAGACGGATGAAGACGGCCAACTGATTGTCCTGAAGGTTGGTCAGGTCGGGCATCAGGTGGTTGGCATGCACAAACATCTGCATCCTGCGATACTGGCGCAGGTCAATCGTGGACTTCTTATAGACGGCTTTCGACTCACCCCGCTGGAGATCGTTAACCACCATCTGCAGGGCCTGTTCATTCTCTTCGACGAGCTGTGGCTGTGAGGGGTCGGTTGCACGGCTGATGCCCGGTGGCAGCACGTAGTTCACGGGCTTCTTGTCATTGTTCTCCTCGATGTTCACCGCACTCACCTCCATCGTTCCGGTCTCGGCGGTTGAGGTGTTGAGACTCTGCTTGTACTGGCGCCACGTGCCGCGCACCAGGTTCAGACTACCGAAACGCAGCACGATAGGCTTCTGGAAACCCGTCATGAACATACGCATGAAGCGGATGCTGGTGAAGTCGCTGATGCTGCCCTGCTTGTGGGTATAATCGACAAGGGGGATGCGGAACTGGTACCAGTTGACATTGGTTGTCTCCCCATTGCGGAGCTTCACGCTACTGGTACGCATGTCGGAGATAAAGCAGTCCTCAGGTGCCGTTCCGTTGCGATAGGCGTCGAGCATCTCGGGAGAGATACGCACCTTATACTGGAAATAGCGTTCAAACTCGTTGAGCGTGAAGTCCTGGTTGATATCCTCCACGTCGGGTCCGCTCTTGTAGCTGGTGTCGTACGACTCCTGCTGGTTGTCGGTGTCGGGCGAGTTTCCCTGTGGATTGTTGATGCGCTTGTAACGGGCGAGGATAGGTTTCTGTTCGTTGTCGAAATCAGAACCACGGAAATAGTGGTAGTCGTCGCCGGCAGGGTCGTTGCGCCAAGCCTGGATGATACTGTCGTTGGTGATCATGCCACTGTTGACGACGGCGTCGAGCCACTCCTTATAGGCACCGTACTCCCGCTCCTCGCTATCGTTCAGACCGTTGAGACCGACATCCTGCAAGTTGCGCGAGCCACTACTGGTGGCAAAGGCATAGGTCTGCGTGGCCTGTACGGGAATCTTACCCCATTGGGTATTGGTATACGAACTGGTTCCATCGACGGGCATGCCACTCTCATAGAACTTCTTACCGTCGTGGAGCACATCCTCACTCACCTCGCCCAGGTTGAAATAGAGGTCACCGGCATAGTCGGAGGCCGTTCCCTGCTCACGGGTATAGATAAACGGGTCGAGCAGCCAGAACTCGATATACTCGATGTTGGCCTGCTCGAAGTCGGTGGTCTCGAGTTTGCGCATCATACCGCCCCACTTTGTCTCTGGCTGCCGCAGCGTTCCGTCGGCATTCAGGTCGTGCGTCAGGTTGTAGGGACCACGTTCCTGGGGATAATATGCCAGGTCGAGCACCGACAGCGTCGAGGTGGCACCGTTATAGGTGCTCTGCTGACGGTTTGGATAGAGCTCCTTCACATAGACCTCACGCACGTAGTGGTTCGACAATTGGTTGAGGTCGCTCTTGATATGGCTGGGGGTGAGCGTCGAACTGCGACGGGTGAAGATGGGATCGACGTTATACCAGGCCAGCAAGGCACGGTTGTAACCGCTGCTGACGCCTTTGTTATCAGCCGACTCCTTGAAGAGACTGGGCACACTCGACAGTGTCCATGCCTTCGGATTGCTGACGTCGATATAGTTCTTCGAGTTCTCGAAGTCATCAATATACGAGGCATTGTCCTGCGTACCGCTGGCCGTGCCGGCAATCAGCTGGGCAAACTCACCCGTGAAACTGATGTGCGAGGGTTCCTTCACATGGAGGAAGGGTATCTTGTCGAGCATCGACGTGAGCCATTGCGACTCCTGCTTCCAGTTGACGTTCAGACCCCATATCGTATTGCTCAACGGCTCCCTGCCCATCGACACCTTCGAGGTGAGTGCCTGTTCGGAGAGGTGCATCACCGTACCCCCCAACTGGAGACTCTTTGAGAATTCGTATTCCCAGTTCAGTCCGACCATCGTCTTGCGCTGCATGCCGTAGTTCGAGTTCGACTCCAGCGACACATTCACATTGGTGCCGGCATCGATGATGCTCTGGTTCAGGATGGTCACCTCGCCGGCGGAGTAATCGACCGCATAGTCTGTTCCTTCCGTCAGCACCACGCCACCCGCCGTCACGACGACCGACCCTGGCGGCACGTTGTAGGCATCGAGGGAAATGACATTGGCCGACGTGCCCTTATACTGACCGACGAGGATGTATTTGTCTTTCTCGGCATTCTGCTTGGCGATGGTCTTCGTCGAGTCGTAGAGTTGCGAGAAGACATAGTGCTCCGCCGCCTGCGCAGTCATGCCTGCTGCCTTCAACTGCTGCCGCAGATAGGCACCGAAGGGCTCTGCCGACGGCAGGAACACACGACCGCCGCTCACGGTATAGCCCTCTACATAGTCGAAGTAGCCGTTCGGATGAGGTCGGTTGTTATTGTCCAAACGGTCGCAGCCCAAGAGTCTGAGCAGAGTACGGTTCTTCACCTGCTGCTCCGGGATATAGGTCAGATAGACACCGGCCGTGTCGCTCTGGTATTTGATGTCGAGACGGAACTTGGTCTTCTCGACCGTCGAGGCGAGATAATACACATTCTTCATCATCAGTCGCCAGTTAGGCTGTGTGGGATTGTTCGACGTGTTCTTCAGCGATTTCACGAAGAGGGCTTTCGTGGTCTCAGGCTGGTCGCTGGCAAACTCACCCACCTGATAGGTCACGCCACCGTAGGTGAACTCATAGGCCACCGCCAGCACCTGATCGGTCTGTAGCCCCGTCTTCAACGACACATAGCCCAGTGCCGTGTTCACCGAATATTCCGACGTCGTCAGCAGACGGGCACTCGCCAGTTTCTCATAGTCCTTGCCTGCCTCGAAGTCCTTGATGGCCGACAGCACGGTGCTCGTCTGGTCGATGTCGCGGGCAGCGGCAAAGTCGGTCGTCATCCTGCCATACTCAGTATTGGCCTGGTTACAAGGCACGGGCAGTTCCGCGAGCTTCCACTCGGGATGACTCACCTGACTGTTCTCTCCGAGATCGGCCAAGGCCACGATATTGCGGGTGTTGGTCGTCGTTCCGGTCTTGTTGGTCACCCAGATCTCCACGCGGTTGATCACGATGCCCGTCAGCAGGTTCGGCAACTTCGACATCGCCTCGTCGTAGTGCTGGTGGAAGTAGTGTGAGAGAAAGAAGTGGCGGTTCTCCTCATAGTCAGTGACATCGAATTCGAAGGGTGTCGTCTGTGTACCGCCCTTCGAACTGACACTCTTCGTAGAGGATTTCTTCTGTGAGAGCACGGTCTGTAGTTTCAGTCTGCCGAACTGCATGTCGGTACGGATACCGAAGAGGCTGCTGGCTCCTTTCACGAGCGAGTTATTCGACGGGAAACTGACATTACCAGCCTCCACGAGTTTGATGATCTCGTCTTCCTTGCCCTCATATTTCAGCTTCAGGTTCTGGGCATCGAAGTCGAAGGTGGCGTCGGTGTTGTAATTCAGGTTCATGTTCACCTTGTCGCCCACCTTGCCGTTTACGTTGAGGTTGATTTTCTCGTCGAAGTCGAAGGAGGTGGTCTTACGGTTACGGATCGGCAACGAGGGATTGTCGATGTTCTTCATCGTGGCACCGAACTTCAGCTCGGCAGTTCCCTGAGTCCTGATGCGCACACCGCCCGGACCGAAGATCTTCTCGGCAGGTCCCAGGTCGAAATGCATGTCGGCAAAGGAGAACTTATCCTGTCCCTTGCTCTCAATGTGTTCTGTGTTTTTCTGGCGGAAGAAGCGCTGCCAGCTCTGCTTTTCGCTCCATTTCAGATACTCCTCGAGGGTCATCAGGACAGGGGTGTTCAGATAAGCCCCACCCATCTTCGAACCGACGTAATAGACATCGGCTGTATCGTCATACTCCACCACTTGCTGGATGTTGTCTGGACTTTTCAGGTCGATGGCCGAAGAGTCAAGGTCGGCCACGACAACGGGTGCTGTACGCTGCACGCCAAAACGGGCGCGCAACGTGTCCGCTTGCGCGCGTAAAAGAGAATCGGGAATCACATCATCCCCGATAACCGCCTTGGTCGCCTGCTGTGCCCAGGCACTCGAATAGAACAGGCCTGAGAAGCAAACGAAGGCGAAGAAAAGGATACAGAAAGAGACCGGCCTCCTCACTTAATCTGTTTTAGGGCCAGCTTCACTACGGTCTCCACAGGTGCCGTCGGCTGCTCCTGTAAGATCTGGAGCACCACCTTCTGACTGGGAGCCGGTGCAAAGCCAAGCATCGTCAAAGCTGATACCGCCTCGTCCTTGACGGCGTTGTTCACGGGTGCAGCCATCTGTCCGCCTGCCGGAATCTCATCGGTAATACCGAGTTCCACGATCTTATCACGGAGATCGACAATGATACGCTGGGCCGTCATCTTGCCGATGCCCTTGATACTTTGTATCAACTTGGCGTTACCCGTCGAGATGGCACTGCAGAGTTCCGACACGCTCATGCCCGAGAGCATCATGCGCGCCGTGTTGGCACCCACCCCGCTCACCGTGATCAGCAACAGGAACATCTCCCGTTCCCTTTTGTTCACGAAACCATAGAGCAGATGGGCATCTTCGCGGATGGCCTCATAGACATAGAGTTTCACCTCCTTCTTCCCCTGGATAGCACTGAAAGTATTCAGCGAGATATTCAGGGCGTAGCCGATGCCCGCTGCCTCAATGACCGCCAAAGCCGGCGTCAAGTCTGTCAATTCACCTTTGATATATTCTATCATACGCTTATCTTGTAAGAAAATACAAATCTAAAAATAAAACGTGCATTCCATATTTTTATTGTATCATAGGGCCGAATATGCACGAAATGTCACAAAATGAAAGTTTTTTGTGAATTTTTCGTTCATTTTGTAACGCTTTTCAGCAAAAAGCATTACTTTTGCAGCCGATTTAAGTCTTTCCCGTTTATTGGGATAACGGTTCAAGCCTCAAGGGAATAAGGTTATAACATAAAAAATAAACAGAATATGAAGAAAATCAGAGCAGCCGTCGTCGGTTACGGCAACATTGGCCAGTATGCGCTCCAGGCTCTGGAGACTGCACCAGACTTTGAAGTAGCAGGTATCGTGCGCCGCAATGGTGCAGAAAACAAGCCCGCAGAACTCGCACAGTATGAGGTGGTAAAGGACATCCGTGAACTGAAAGACGTGGATGTAGCCATCCTCGCCACCCCTACCCGCTCTTGCGAGGAATATGCCAACCAGATTCTGCCCCTCGGCATCAACACCGTCGATTCTTTTGACATCCATACCAACATCCGTGGCTATCGCGAGCGTCTGATGAAGCTCAATCAGGAGACCAATACCGTCAGTGTCATCGCTGCCGGTTGGGACCCGGGTTCCGACTCTATCGTGCGCACCCTCATGCAGAGTCTGGCTCCGAAGGGTCTCTCCTACACTAACTTCGGTCCCGGCATGTCGATGGGACACAGCGTCTGCGTCCGCTCTAAGAAGGGTGTGAAGAACGCGCTCTCGATGACCATTCCCCTCGGTGAGGGCATCCACCGCCGCATGGTGTATGTCGAACTGGAAGAAGGTGCCAAACTCGAGGATGTGACAAAGGATATCAAGGCCGACCCCTATTTCGCCAACGACGAGACGCATGTGTTCCAGGTGGAGAGCGTCGATGACGTGCGCGACATGGGTCACGGTGTGAACCTCGTGCGCAAGGGTGTCAGCGGCAAGACGCAGAACCAGCGTCTGGAGTTCAACATGTCGATCAACAACCCCGCCCTCACAGGCCAGGTGCTCGTCAACGTAGCCCGTGCCTCGATGCGCCTGCAGCCCGGCTGCTACACAATGGTCGAAATTCCCGTCATCGACATGCTCCCCGGCGAGCGTGCTGACCTTATCGAACACCTGGTGTAGTAAAAAAGGTAAAAAGGTAAAAAAGTAAAAAGGTAAAAAGTGAATATAGCAATCTTTGTGTCAGGCAGCGGTACGAACTGCGAAAACCTGATCAAGTATTTTACTGACCACGAGCGCATTCACCCTGCGCTCGTCGTCAGTAATAAGCCTGATGCCTACGCGCTGGTGAGAGCTGAGCGTCTCGGGGTACCGACTGCCGTCACTCCCAAGGCCGATCTCCACAATCCCGATGTAATGCTGCCGCTGCTTCGGAAATACGACATCGGATTCATCGTGCTGGCGGGCTGGCTACCCCTCATCCCCGACTTCCTCATTGAGGCTTATCCCCACAAGATGATCAACATCCACCCTGCCCTCTTGCCGAAATACGGAGGTAAAGGCATGTGGGGACATCATGTACATGAGGCCGTAAAGGCTGCCGGAGAATCAGAGACGGGCATGACCGTCCATTGGGTCACACCCGTCTGCGATGCCGGTGAGATCATCGCCCAGTTCCGCGTAGCCCTCTCCCCCGACGACACCGTCGAAGACATCGCCGAGAAAGAGCACCAACTGGAAATGGAGCACTTCCCGAAAGTCATAGAAGAAATCCTCTCATACCAGTAGCTCCCTCGCCGGTTGGCGAGGGAGCTTTCGTTATTTAGGCTGCAGCGCTGCATACTCTTTCACGGCATCGATACTTTATTCCATTCCTTTTCTTCTATCCTTTCTTTTTTTTCTTATACGGTGAGATCGTGAAGCGTGTGACCTCTGACGACTCTGGCATCGTGGAGGATCCTGAGGGCGACACCACGGGTGACGAGAACACCACCGGCGGTAACACCTCTGGCGGCTCGACCGACAACACTGGCGGCAACGAGGACGGCGGTGGCTCGACCATTCCGGGCGAGGGTGACTAATCTCAAGGGGGGAGAGCACTGGGCTCTCTCCCCTATTTTTCAATCGTCAAGATCAAGGAGATCCTTATCTTTTGGGGGACAATCCTAATAATTCGTATTTTTTTCAGTCGCTGATGACGGTAATTCCAGAATAATATGTATATTTGCAGGGTGATAATAAACATCTACCTGTATGAAGAAACCTCAATGGCTGGAGAAAGAGAATCTCTATAAAATCATGTTCGAGTCGGAGAATCCTGCAGGACGTATCTTCGACCTCACGCTTATCACGGCAATCTCGCTGAGTATCCTCATCTCGTTCGTCGAGACCATCCCGTCGCTGGCCCGTACCTTCAAGCTGGTGCTTGAGGTACTGGAATATATGCTCACCTTCTTCTTCACGGTCGAGTATATTGCCCGTGTCTACTGCT
>JAEEGK010029844.1_pt1 | contig 10847 bp, 9 predicted proteins | sample 8958771 | NCBI WGS metagenome assembly JAEEGK01 (sample SAMN16246547, study PRJNA631951) | gut metagenome | biome: gut microbiome; feature: rumen; material: SC-attached | host: Bos | place: Iran: Karaj | collected 2018-10 | reverse complement strand
GTTCTGCGGAAGCAGTTAAAAATTCATTAATTAAATTAGATGTTGAAGGCGTTAAAGTTAATGTAATTAGAAGTAGTGTTGGTGCTATTAAAGAATCAGATGTTGTACTTGCTAAAGCTTCTAATGCTATTATTATTGGCTTCAATGTAAGACCAAACAATAATATAAGAGATTACGCTAAAGAACAAGGTGTAGAAATTAGATTATATGATATTATCTATAAAGTAGTTGAAGATATGGAAGCAGCTATGAAAGGTATGCTAGAACCAATTTATGAAGAAAAAGTAACAGGTACTTTAGAAATAAGACAAATCTTTAAATTCTCTAAAGTAGGAAATATAGCTGGATGTCACGTATTAGATGGTAAAGTAACTAATAATTCAAATGTTAGATTAATTCGTGATGGAGTAGTAGTTTATACAGGTAAGATAAGTACTATCCAACATGAAAAAGATCAAGTTAAAGAAGTTACTAAAGGCATGGATTGTGGTGTGACTTTAGAAAACTATCAAGATATAAAAGAACAAGATATCATAGAAGCATATGAATTAATAGAAATTAAAAGATAGGTGATATTATGAGTATTAAGATTGAAAGATTAAATAATGAACTTCAAGAAGTAATAAGTGAAATCTTACACAAAGAAGTAAAAGATCCAGATCTTAAATTTGTTACTATAACAGGTTGTGATACTACTAATGACTTAAGTTTTTGTAAAGTATATTTCACTGTTTTAAACAAAGATAAAAAAGAAACATTAAATTCTTTAAAGAGCGCTAGTAGCTTTATTAGAGGAGAAGTTAGTAAGAGAATAGAGATAAGACATACTCCAGAACTTAAATTCATTTATGATGAATCAATCGAGTATGGAGAAAAAATAGAAAAAATTATCGAAAAAATAAATGAAGAAGAGAAAGCGTAAATTTCTCTTTTTTTATATTAAAAATGTTTTCATTTTAAAAAAACTATGATACAATGTATATTAGATTATAAGATATAAGATATGGAGGTCTTAATATGGCATTTAATGGAATGAAAAAGTTTTTTGGAGTAGAGGAAGAAGAAGCAACAACTGTTGTTGAAGAAGGTGAAGATCAATTCTACGCAGTTTCTAAAGAAGAAGCAGCTATTACACCAGACTTTGGTAGTAATAAAATGATCTTATTTGAACCACGTGCTTATTCAGAAAGTACTCAAATAGCAGATTATTTAAAGAAGAGAAATACTGTAGTAGTTAATTTAAAAAGAGTTACTCCAGAACAAGCTAAGAAAATTGTAGATTTCTTACAAGGAGCAATCTATGCAATGAATGGTAGTTTACAAAAATTAGGTGGAGGAATTTTCTTATGTGCACCTAACAATGTTAATATTGAAGGAAAAATTACTGATGAAAATGCAAAATCTACAAAGACTAAAAAGGATGAAAAAGAAGAAGACGAATTTAGTTGGTAGTTATTAAATAGTTTTTTAATAGAGGTGGATTATGAAAAAATTTAGTAAGGAGTTTAGTGGTTATAATAAATCAGAAGTTAATGATTTTTTAAATGAAGTAATTAGAGAAACTGAAAAATTACTTAAGAAATTAGAAAATCAACAAGCAGAGATAAATTCGCTAAAAAAAGATATAATCCGCTATCAAGATTTAGAAAGAAGTTTAAACTTAGCTTTGAATAATGCACAGCAAGTTGGGGAAAATATAAGAAGAATGGCAAATTCAGAATCAGAAAGGATTATTGATGAAGCAAAGAGAAATGCAAGTAGAATAGTAAATGATGCATTAATAAGAAGTGAAAGAATTGAACTAAAAAGAGAACAAGCTGAAAGAAATTTAAGAGTGTTTAAAAATAGATTACGATCTATAGTAGAACAACAACTATCAGTAGTAGATGAAATTGAAATGCTAGAAGTAGAAGAATAAACGGTTGTTTATTCTTACTTTTTTTGAAGGGGTGGCATATGAAAGAAAGGATTAAAAAAGTAAATAGAAGTGCTAAAAAAGAATATATTTATAAAACTTTAACATCTATTTTAGTTAGAGTTTCTTTCATGATTATTCCATTTTTCTACAGTTACGCTGTTCAAGCTATAACAGATGGTAGATTAGGAAAAGCATATTTCTTAGCTATAATGCTATTAGCATTTACGGCATTATATTATTTAGCTATCATTTTAAATGATTTAGCTTATGAGAAAATATACTATAAAATCTCTAAGGGTTTAACTAAAGAATGTTTAGAGTACACAGAAAGAAATTCAATACATAGTTTATCTAGAATCACACTAGGTGAATATAATAGTATTATGACTGATGATATCAATGTCATAGCTGATTATTATGGTAATGTTCCAATGACATTAACTAGAATAATAGACTTTACTGTTATCTTTGTATATTTCTTTATTATGAGTTTTTATGTAGGATTATTTACTGTTTTAATGTCTATAATAGTCCTAGTATTCCTATACTTCGGTAATCGTAGAGTAAATATGATTAATGAGCAAGATAAAGCTACACATGCTCAAAGATTAGGAGTATTTCAAGAATATTTCTTTGGAATGAAGGAAGTAAAAGGATTTAGATTATTTAACTCTATTCATAAGAGAATAGAAAGAAATAATGATAATTATTTAAATTGGCATACTAAATATGGCTTATGGAGAGTAGTTGTTACTAATATAGCTTTAGGAATAGTTGAAGTGACTAGAGTACTAATATTAATGTTTGGCTTCTATTTAGTTAGTAAAGGTAAAGTATCTCTAGGAGTTATCTTATTGATATATAGTTATTATGATAGATTAATAAGTAACTATACAGGTATATTAGATTATAACGATCGCTTACAAAATGCTAAAGTTTCAATGAATCGTATTTATAAATTAGAAGAATTCTCACAAGATAATAAAGTAAGTGATTTTGATCAAACAGTAACAAAAGGAATTATAGATTTTAAAGATGTATTATATGGTGATAGAGATGAACCAATACTTAAAAACTTCTCATGTCATATAAAGAGTAATAATATAACTATAATAACTGGTAAAACAGGTGCTGGTAAGACTGGTATAGTTGATTTGCTTTTAAGACTTAATAGACAACATGAAGGAGCAATAACTATCGATAAGATAGATATTAATGAATATGCAGATGATTTATATTTTGAAAGTGTTGCTGCTGTTAGACAAAATCCATCATTCTTCCATATGTCTATTAGAGATAATTTAACTTTAATAGAACCTGATTTTGAAAAAGTAATAAATGTATGTAAAGAATTAGGAGTACATGATGAAATTATTCAATTAACAGATGGTTATGATACAATTATTTCTGAAAATGCTAGTAATCTAAATAATAACATTAAATATATGCTATCAATAGCTAGAGTAATACTTAAGAATCCTAAGATATTAATATTTGATGAAACATTAAGTGTTTTCCCTAAAGAAGTTGATTTAAGATTATTAGAATATTTTAAAAAGACTAAAGGTAAACATAGTGTTATAATTATCTCAAAAGAAAAACATGTGCTTGAAGAAGCGGATAATATAATCTTTATGGAAAAAGGAGAAAATAAAGCTGTAGGAAATCATGAAAGTTTATTATTAAAGTCTCCTGAATATAAAGCATTCTTTAAAGAACTATAAGATATCAATATTTGATATCTTTTTTTATTATTCGACATATTATTTACTAGGTGATTAAATGTTTAAAAAATTATTAAAACTACTTACTAGTTTAAAACTATTTACTGCATCTTATTCAAATAATGTGTTTCCAGATCCATTATCTAAAGAGGAAGAAGAAAAGTATATAGAAAAATCTTTAAAAGGAGATAGTAATGCTCGTAACAAACTAATAGAACATAATTTAAGATTAGTTGCTCATATAGTAAAGAAATATGATACTAAAGAAGATTCTGATGATTTAATAAGTATAGGAACAATAGGCCTTATAAAAGGAATAGATTCTTTTTCTAATAAGAAAGGAGTAAAACTTACTACATACTGTGCTAGATGTATAGAAAATGAAATATTAATGTTTTTTAGAGCAAATAATAAAAACTTAAAAAATATATCATTAAATGAAAAAGTTGGTTATGATAAAGATGGTAATGAAATTATGATTTTAGATGTATTAAAAGCACCAATACCTGATATGGTAGAAGAAATAAATAAGAATGATAATATTAAATTATTAAAGAATTATCTAAATGTTCTAACACCAAGAGAAAAAGATATAATTATAAGAAGATATGGGCTTAATAACACACTAGAACAAACACAAAAAGTAATAGCTAAACAATTAAATATATCAAGAAGTTATGTATCAAGAATAGAAAAAAGAGCACTAACTAAAATACTAAAAGAATTTATGAAAAATAAATCAATTGACTAAACATAGAAATTTCTATGTTTTTTTTGTTTAAAAAGTCGAAATATGTGTTAAAATAAGATTATAGTGGAGTGTGTGATATGGAAGAAGTAAAGAATAAAAAGAAAAAAACTACTACAGCTAAGAAAACGGAAACAAAAAAAGAAGTAAAAGAAAAAATCGCTAAGAAAGTAGAAAATAAAAAAACTACTAAAGCAAAAAAAGAAGAAGAATTCGATCTAAAAGCTTTTATTAATGAAGATACACCAGTTGAAGCAACAAAAGAATTTAAAACTGTTGAATTAAAAGCTTTTATGGAACAGGTAGGTAAAGCTTTAGAAGAAACAAATGAAGAAAAACCTAAAACTGAAATAAAAGATTATGATGAATCTATAGATAAAGATTTATGGGATGATGATTTTAAACCTGAAAAGAAAAAGAATAAAACAAAACTAATTTGTATAATACTAATTATTAGTTTAATTATTTTAGTAATTATTGGGATTATTTTTTATTTCTTTGCTAAACCAAAAGTAACTTTAAAAGGATCTAAAGAAATGAAAATAACTATTAAGAGTGATTATAATGATCCAGGAGTAACTGCTAAATCTTTAGGTAAAGATATATCATCTAAAGTTAAAGTTAGTGGTAAAGTTAATACTAAGAAGAAAGGCACTTATATAATTACATATACAGCTAAAAGAAGCTTTTTAAAAACAAAAGTTAAACGTAGAGTAGTTGTAACAGAAAAAGGACCAGTTATTGAACTAGAAGGAGATAAAAATACTGTAATATGTCCTAAAGCTAAATATGAAGAAATAGGTTATAAAGCTATTGATTCTAAAGAAAAGGATATCACAAAAAGTGTTAAAACATCTGTTAAAGATGATATAGTAAGTTATACTGTTACTGATAATGATAATGTTACTTATGCAACAACACGTAAACTAATTAGAGAAGATAAAACTATACCTGAAATAACTCTTAATGGTAATGAACATATATATGTTACATTAGGAAGTGGATATAAAGATGCAGGTGCACTTGCTACAGATAATTGTAGTGGTGATTTAACAGAAAAAATTGAAACTACTGGTAGTGTAGATGTTAATACTTTAGGTGATTATACTATGACTTATACAGTTACAGATGAATATGGAAATACTGCTATAAAAGAAAGAACAGTAACTGTTCAAAAACAAGTAGTAAAAAGAAGTGCTAGTTTAGGATGTGGACAACCTGGTGTTATCTATTTAACATTTGATGATGGACCAAGTGGTTCTACAACACCAACAATCTTAAATGTATTAAAGAAATATAATGTTAAAGCTACTTTCTTTGTTACTAATAATGGACCAGAGGATCTAGTAAAAAGAGAATTTGAAGAAGGACATTTAGTAGCTCTTCATACAGCATCACACAATTATGGAAAAATATATGCTAGTGATGAAGCATATTGGAATGATTTAAATGCAGTTAATAGTAGAGTAGAAAGAGTAACTGGTAAAAAGAGTAATATAGTTAGATTCCCAGGTGGATCTTCTAATACAGTTAGTAGAAAATACTCTAGTGGTATTATGTCTAGACTTGCAAGTGACTTAGAATCTAAAGGTTATTCATACTTTGATTGGAACTTAGATTCAAGGGATGCTGAAGGAAAAGGATGCAGTGAAGTAAGAAATAATGTTATTAATGGATTATCTAAATCACATGGTAATGTAATACTTATGCATGATATTAAAGAATCAACAGCATGTGCTATAGAAGATATAGTTAAATATGGACTTGATAATGGTTATACATTTAAAGTTTTAGATAGTAGTATTGTATGTCATCATAAGACATCTAATTAATTAGATAGGAGTATAATATGAATAAAGAACAAGAAATACTAAATATTAAAAGAAGAATTAATGAAATAGAATTATCAATTAACACAGTAGTAGAAAAAGAAACAGAATATACTAGTGAAACATTAAATAATCTAAGACAAGAACTTTTAGAATTAAATGATAAATTAAATAGTTTAATGGGTGAAAACACAAATGATGTTTCTTATGGTCAAAGATAAAATGTAAAAGTAGGTGTAAAAACCTGCTTTTTTCTTGAATAAAACTAATATAAATATTATAATAATATTAGATAATAGGAGATGATTCTATGAAGAATAAACAAAAAATAATAACTCTTTTAGCAGTGTTAGCATTTTTATTAATGACTGCAGGAGTAACATATGCATTCTTTTCATATATAGGAAGTGGGTCAACAGAGAATACAATCTCAAGTGATTCAATAACATTCTTATATGAAGAAATAAATCAACAAGGAAATGGTATAAGTATAGAAAATGCAACACCAGTATCAGATACAGTAGGAAGACAGGGACAAGCATTTAACTTTAGAATAATATCTACAGCTACAAATACAATATCAATACCATATGAAATAAATGTAAGAAAGAAAGATGGTAGTGATAATTTAGATAGTATAGTAAAACTATCATTATCAAAAGTAGATGGAAATAATCAAGAAACAGAAGTAGAATTATCAAAATATAGTGATTTAACAACAGTAACAAAGAATAATCATGAAGAGAAACAATTACATATAGACAAAGTACCAGCAAATACAAATGGATATTCACAACAATATAGATTAAGAATGTGGATAGATGAGAATACAGATTTTAGTACAGGAAATTATAATGAAAAAACATTTAGTGTAACAGTAAATGTATATTCAAGCGGACATGTACAAACACAAGAAGATATACAAGCAGCATCTAGAACTGATGTAACAAGCCTATCAGTTAATAATACAGCATTAACAGGAAATAATAATTTGTATGTTGCAGAATTACCACCAGAAACAACAGAGGCAACAATTAATTTAGTAACAACAAATCCATATACACAAGCTGTAATAGAAAAAACAGATTCAACATATACAAATGTAATAGCTATGAACACAGGGATTCAAAGATTAAGTACATCTAAAAAAGTATCATTAAGTGATGGAGATAATTATTTTAGAATCAGATTAACAAGTGAAGATGGTACTACAAATAGTGAATTACATTTAAAAACCACTGTAGTAAATTATACTTTATATACACAAGACTTTGGTGAAAATGGTAGAACACTAGTACAAAATAATACACTATCTGTTAGTTTTACTAACAATACATCAAGTACTTCAAGAACATATGAGTTAGTTGCTGAATTACCTAGTGGCACTACTGGTAAAGTATTAATGTCATTTGGAGGATCTAACAGTTCAGGTGGTGTTATTACATTATCAACTAATAATTTCTCTGGATGGGCAAATGGATCAGTGTTTGGAGCAGATAACAATGTAACTTTATCAACTGGTAAACATCACTACGCAATAGTTACTACTACATCATCAACAAAGCTATATGAAGATGGCGTTTTAAAATTCACAGGACCTGCTGGAAATAATGCAATGCGCACAAGCACAAGCTATATACTAGGAAGTAATCAAAGCTGGGCAAGCCAAGATTGGTCTGGTGGTACAATATATTCATATGCAGTTATTCAAGATGAATTAGCACCAGGAAGTTTTATATTAGGAAATTAGTAAAATGTAAAAGTATGTGTAAAAACATACTTTTTTTCTTGAGTATTAAAAATATAACTATTATAATTAGTATAGAGAATAGGAGAGTGTTTCTATGAAAAATAATAAGAAAGTAATAATGTCATTAGTTGTAACGTCATTAGTATTAATAACTGTAGGAGTAACATATGCATTTTTTAGTTATTCAAGGACAGGTACAACAGAAAATGCAATAAGAATGGGAGATATAACATTCTTATATGAAGAAATAGATAAACAAGGAAATGGTATAAATATAGAAGATGCAGTACCTGTATCAGATGAAACAGGTAAACAAGGAAGAGCATTTAACTTTAGAATCACATCAACAAATACAGTAAATGCACCAATTCCATATCAAATAACTGCAAGAAAGGTAACTGATATAGAAAATCCTTTACCAGATGATGCAATTAAAGTATATTTAACTAAGGTAGATAGTAATGATACAACACAAGAAACACAAGTATTATTAGAAAAGTATAGTGAATTACCAACACTTGTATACAATAATCATGATGATGAAATATTATGGACAGATCAAGTGCCAGCAGGATCATCAAATTATAGTCAAAGTTATAGATTAAGAATGTGGATAGCACAAGATACAGACTTTTCAACAGGACAGTATACAGACAAACAATTTAGTATAAAAGTAAATGTATATGGTGGAACAGCAATGCAACCTGAACCAGATGCACCAGAGATTACAAATATAACTGTACCAAATGGTACAGTAAGCCCAGTAGTAGATACAACATTAGGATATGATTATGTAACAAGTGAATTACCACTTAATACAACAAATACAACACTTAACATAACTACCGAAGATGCAAATGATCAAGTAACAGTAGAAAGAGTAGATGGTTTAGGATTAAATGATACTCAATCTAATATTCAAAGATTGTCAACAACACATAATATTCCATTAACATTAACAAGTGGTGATAATTATTTTAAAATTACTGTAACATCAAGATCAAGAAAGAAAACAATAAAGATAATAAAAGTGGCAGTAGCAAAAAGTAATAATGCTACACTATCAGGTTTAAGTATAGATGATTGCCCACTTAATGAGCAATTTGATAGTAATACTACAACTTATACATGTTCAACATCCAAGAAAAATTTAACTGTAAATCCTCAATCATTATACCATGCAACATGGGTAATAACAGGAAATACAGGATTACAATCTGGTGCTAATACTATAACTATAACAGTAACAGCACAAGATGGACATACTACTAAAGAGTATACAGTAACAGCAACTAAAGCTGAAACGTTAGTATTTGATGCAAATACACAAGTTAATGATAATATAGAATTAAATTATTCTGGAACATATAAGAAGGTACAGTTCCAAAAGGCTGGTACATACAAGATAGAATTATGGGGAGCACAAGGTGGTACCTGGGAAAATGAACAACCTGGTAAAAGTAGAGGCGGTTATGTATCAGGAAATATTACTTTAAATGCAAATACTGATTTATATCTTTACATAGGTGAAGAAGGAAAAACACAATCTGATTTGTCTACATTCAATGGTGGTGGAAAAGGTGGTTACGGTCTTAATCAACAACATCATTATCAATATCATGGACAAAGTGGTGGTGGAGCAACTGATGTAAGATACTTTGGAACAACACCAACAAGTGAAGATCTTGCATGGGATTCAACTCTTGGATTAAATAGTAGAATAATGGTTGCTGCAGGTGGAGCTGGTGCCAGTGGAAATGGAGAATATAGTACCTGTGGAGATGGATCTAGTGCAGGTGGTCTAATAGGTATAAATGGTACATATCGATGTGCACATGGTGATCAAAGTCAATATGGTCTAGGTGGAACTCAACTTGCTGGAGGAGTAAGTGGAAATAATATTCTAAATGGTAAAGGAACTACTACTCCTGCAACATTCGGTAAAGGTAGTGATTCAAATAATGAATCTGCTAATCACGGATCAGGTGGTGGTGGAGGCGGTTACTACGGTGGTGGTGCCGGTGGTGGAATAGCCTATACTGCTCATGGACATGGTGGTGGTGGAGGATCTTCCTTCATATCAGGACATCAAGGTTGTGTAGCTATAGCCCAAGGATCAACAACTGAACCAAGACAAGTTAAAATAGCAGGGTGTGACACTAATCCATTAGGAACAGGGTGTAGCGTTCATTATTCAGGCTTATCATTTACTAATACTAAGATGATAGATGGATTAGGTAAAGCATGGACTACTAGTCAAGGTGGATATGAACAAATGCCTAACCCAAGTGGTGGATACTATGAAGAAGGTTTAGGAAATAGTGGTAGTGGTTATGCAAGAATCACATATCTAGGAAATTAATAAAATGTAAAGCAAGAATCCAAGATTCTTGTTTTTATTTACTATTTAATATATAATATTAGGTAGAAAAGGTGATAAGATATGGCTAAGAAGAAATATTGTCGTGGCTGTGGAATACTTTTACAAAATGAAAATATTACTTTAGAAGGTTATGTTAATAGTTTAGATAATGATGTATGTCAAAGATGTTTTCGTATGACTAATTATGGAGAATATCAAGCAGTAACTAAATCTAATGAAGAATTTGTATCTATTTTAAAAGAAGTAGATAAGACTAAAGATTTAGTACTACACATAGTAGACTTAGTTAATTTAGATAAAGATTTAAATGAAATAAGAAGTATTATTACTAATACGATGCTACTTGTTTTAAATAAGAAAGATGCACTACCAAAAAGTGTTAAAGATGAAAAAATTCTTGAATATATTAAATCTTTAGAATTAGATTATTCTGATATCGTAGTTATTAGTGCTAATAAAAACAATAATATAGATATATTAATAAGTAAAATTAAT
>JAEEGK010029842.1_pt1 | contig 10847 bp, 6 predicted proteins | sample 8958771 | NCBI WGS metagenome assembly JAEEGK01 (sample SAMN16246547, study PRJNA631951) | gut metagenome | biome: gut microbiome; feature: rumen; material: SC-attached | host: Bos | place: Iran: Karaj | collected 2018-10 | reverse complement strand
CGCATGCAAATTCTGCTCGCAGAAGCATATTCCGACGGAGCTGGAGGCCGAGAAGCTCGGTCTTTCGAAGGAGGACATCGAAAACAGCACATACGTCCAAGGCACAGGCTGCTCCGAATGCAACAAAGGCTACAAAGGCCGTCTTGGAATCTATGAGATCTTCATTCTGGACGCCTCCATCGAAGGCCTCATCTACCAGATGGCGGACGCGTCCGTCATCCGCCGCCGCGCCATGGAAATCGGCATGCGCACCCTGCGTCAGGACGGCTTGAGAAAAGCCGCCGCCGGTCTCTCCACACTCTCCGAAGTTATCCGCATCACCGTCAACGACGAGGCTTAAGCCGCCTGAAACCAATCAACAACATTACCATTATATATAATAGGGATACATATCATGCCGAACATGGACATTGACGCTGATGCAAGTGTGATCTGGCATCTACTGCTAGACGCAAAAATCGCCACCGAAGACCAGCTCGAAGAGGCATACGAAGAAAGTGCGCAGTACAACCAGCCTTTCGTCAACATCCTCTACAACTTCGATATCATCACGGAAGACCAGCTCCTCCAACTTATCGCCGAAAATCTCGGTACGGAGGTCTATTCCTTCCACAAGCATGAAATCAACGAAGAAATCATGAAGGAAATCACGGCGGATATCGCACGATTCTACGGCGTCATTCCAATCGCCGTCGAAGATGACAACGTGCTCGTCGTCGCCGCACGCGAACCGCTGAACCACAAGCTCATCGATGAACTGCCCTTCGCGTTGGACCGCGAATGCCGTGTCTATGTCGGTATTCCCGCCGAAATCGATGAAATGCTCGATATCTACTATCCAGAGGCCAACAACTCCATCGATAGCATCTTGGACGAACTGAAGCAGATCCATGATGCGCAAGGCGTTGATCTCAACGATGCAGATGCCCTTGAAAAGGCCGCCAACGACGCTCCTATCGTCCGATTCGTCAATCTGGTCCTCCAGCAGGCCATCCGAGACAAAGCGTCCGACATCCACTTCGAACCGTTCTCCGACGAATTCCGTATCCGCTACCGTTTGGACGGTGCTCTGATCGAAATTGCACCTCCGCCGAAACATCTGGCCATTCCGGTCATCTCCCGTATCAAGGTTATGGCCAACCTGAACATCGCTGAACGCCGTATCCCGCAGGACGGTCGTATCGAACTGCGCATCAACAAACGCCCGATCGATATCCGTGTTTCCTCCCTCCCAACGCGTTACGGCGAATCCGTCGTTCTCCGTATTCTTGACCGATCCGTCGTTAACTTGGATTTGGACGCCCTCGGCATGACGCCGCAGACCGTCAAAGACATCCGCGCCATCATCTCCCGCCCGAACGGCATTTTCGTCGTCACGGGGCCTACCGGTTCCGGCAAGACCACGACGTTGTATTCCGGTCTGAAGGAAATCAATACCATTGAAGACAAACTGCTGACCGCAGAGGATCCTATCGAGTACGATATCGACGGTATCATGCAGGTTCAGATCCGTGAAAACGTCGGTATGACCTTCGCATCCGCGCTACGTGCCTTCTTGCGACAGGACCCAGACCGAATCATGGTTGGTGAGATTCGTGATACGGAAACCGCCGCTATGGCCGTTCAGGCTTCCCTGACGGGACACTTGGTTCTCTCCACGCTGCACACCAACGACTCCGCTGGTGCTGTTACGCGACTCATCGATATGGGTATCGAGCCCTTCCTTATCGCCTCCACCATGATCGGCGTTCTCGCCCAACGACTTATCCGTCGCGTCTGCCGCAACTGCAAGGAAGCGTACGATCCAGACGATCAGGAACTTAAGCTACTTGGCCTCTCGCGCGAAGAACTCGCCGGACGCAAGTTCTACCATGGCCGCGGCTGCGATGTTTGCAACAACACAGGCTATAAGGGACGTGTCGGTATCTTTGAACTCCTCCATATCTCGCCGGAAATCCAGCAGCTTATCACGCAGCGTAAACCGACGCAGTACATCAAGGAATGCGCCGTCAAGCAGGGCATGATCACCATGCGTCAGGACGGTATCAACCAGGTCCTCCAAGGCATCACGACCGCTTCGGAAGTCATCACCTACACCATCATGTAACCATCGGCTGGAAAACGCCTTCTCATTTATATTCAGGTAGATAGAATATGCCACATTATGAAATGACCGACTTGCTGGATCTCGTCCTCGAAGAGGGCGCCAGCGATCTTCACATCCACACCTTGGCTCCGCCAGTTCTCCGTATCCATGGTGAAATGACGCAGTTGGACGGTCCAGCGCTCACGCCGGAAGACAGTGAATACCTCATGAAGGCCATCACCTCCGAAGCCAACCAGCAGAAGCTCCAACAGGATGGTACCGTGGACTTCGGTTTCGCTTTCGGCGACCGTTGCCGTTTCCGTGTATCCGTCTTCAAGGCCAGAGGCGATATCGGTATTGTCATGCGTACCATCCCGAACGACTTGCTGACCATGGCCCAGATCGGTCTGCCAAACTCCGTGAAAGACGTCCTCTTCCGCCCCCGTGGCCTCGTCCTCATCACAGGCCCAACCGGTTCCGGCAAGTCCACCACCCTCGCCTCCATGATCGACGTCATCAACGTCGAAAAGAAAGACCACATCATCACCATCGAAGACCCGATCGAGTTCTATCATAACCACAAGAACTCCATCGTCACACAGCGTGAAGTCCACAACGACGTGCCTACATTTGCTGACGCCATCCGACGCGCCTTGCGTCAGGACCCTGATACCATTCTCGTCGGTGAAATGCGTGACTTGGAGACCATCGGCGCCGCCATCACCGCCGCCGAAACCGGTCACTTGGTCTTCGGAACCTTGCACACCACGGGAGCCGCTGAAACCATCGACCGTGTCGTGGACTCCTTCCCGACCACCCAGCAGGCGCAGGTTCGTACGCAGCTCGCCTCCACGCTGATCTGCGTCATCTCGCAGGTCCTTCTGAAACGAATCGACAAGAAGGGCCGTGTCGCCGCCTTCGAAATCATGATCAACACGCCGTCCATCGCCGCTCTGATCCGTGACGGTAAAACGTTCCGTATCACATCCGATATCCAGACCGGTGCGAAATTCGGCATGAACACGCTGGACGCGCACCTCCTGCAGCTCTACACGGAAGGCAAGATCTCCTACGGCGATTTGGTCACCAAGTCGAAAGATCCTGAAGGCCTCATCCACCGCATGCAGCAGGAAGCTCTCGAAAAAGCGAAGTAATCGTCATCAATTCTTTCATACAATATATAAATAAAAATATCAATAGACTTCCAATCAAGGAGCAATTATGGCGAAATTCCAATATGTGGCCATGGATACCGGCGGAAAAGAGAAAAAAGGTATCATCGAGGCCGAAACCGAACAAGATGCCGTGAATGCGCTAAAACAACAGCAGCTGTTCCCGACCTCTATCATCGCCGCCAAAACCACGAACCCCGGCCAAACGGCCGCCAAAGGCGGCAAAGGCATGGGATTCGGCATGCCCAAGATCCCGCGTAAGGATCTGACCACCATGACGCGTCAGCTCGCCACGCTGCTGGAAGCAGGTCTGCCGCTCGTCCGCGCCATGCGCACACTCCAACGCCAGGCCCGCGGTAACTCGCCGCAGCTCTTCAAAGTCCTTGGCGACCTCGCCGACCAAGTGGAAGGCGGTGCCACCTTCTCCGAAGCTCTTGCGAACCATCCGAAATCCTTCAACAAACTGTACGTCTCCATGGTCCGCGCAGGTGAAGCATCCGGTGCTATGGAAGTCGTTCTGGTCCGACTCTCGGAATTCATGGAAAAGGCCGCCCGAATCGAAGGTAAGGTCAAATCGGCCATGGTCTATCCTATCTCCGTTCTCTGTATCGCCGGCGGTATCACCGCAGGTTTGATGATCTTCATCGTCCCGAAATTCCAGAAGATGTTCGAAGAAATGCTCCCTGGCGAATCTCTGCCGATGCTGACGGAATTCGTCATGAAGACATCCGAATTCATGGCAAAGAAAGCGCATATCGCGGCCATCGGCCTCGTCGCCTTCATCATCTGCTTCAAACTGGCCCTCAAGACAAAGATAGGAGCGACGCTCTTCGATATGGCATGTCTGAAGTTGCCGCCGTTCAACACGTTGATTATCCGTAACGTGTCCGCGCGTTTCTGTCGTACGCTTGGTACGCTGATGGCATCCGGTGTTGCCGTCTTGCAGGCATTGCAGATCGTTAAAGACACGTCTGGTAATGAAATCGTCGCCAAAGCCATTCAGGACGTCCATGACGCCGTGAAGGAAGGTGAAGGCATGACGAAGCCGCTTGAAAAGTCCGGTGTCTTCCCGCTGATGCTCTGCTCCATGGTGGAAGTCGGTGAGGAAACCGGTGCTCTGCCGGACATGTTGAACCGAGTCGCCGGCGTCTATGAAGAAGAAGTCGACCGCGCCGTCGAAGGTCTGACCTCCCTGATCGAACCGTTGATGATCTGCTTCCTGGCTGTCATCGTCGGTGGTATCGTTATCGCTCTGTTCGCGCCGTTGGTCAAGATGATTGATAAACTCGGTGGTTGATTCCGCCGTCACGCGAATCCGCGCAAAACAGCCTGTTTTCAGACGAAAATCATGTTTTTTCGATGAGGCAGTTTGTCTTGCGCGGAATATGCGTTATATTAAATAATGTTTGAAAACAAACGGGGCGTGGCTCAGTCTGGCTAGAGCGCTGCGTTCGGGACGCAGAGGCCGGAGGTTCAAATCCTCTCGCCCCGACCAATTTAGGTACGAAATCCCATGATATGACACTATGTGATATCATGGGATTTTTTTGTGCTTCGAATAAAAAATTACACAAAAATTACACAAAATTCTAGAGCATTTCCTTGGATTGCCGCCATCCCGCCTGCCATCATTTTTTTTAAGGAAGGGAGGGTAACGGCGTTTTTTTTTTCTAAATTTTCAACTTTTTCATGGTAGAATCACTTAGAGGGCGAGACACGCCCTCATAAGTCATCACCTCCCAAATATTGTTCTGATGATTTTCACGGGGCTGTTTGCCCCTCCCGCATCAGACCGCACATTCCCCCCCAAAAACATGCGCCAGTTGTTCATCACGGTCCCCCTCTCTCCGCTATCAAGGAGATACCTTGGCAATTGGTGTTGGCTGGCGGAGCCGCCGCTTTAGGCGTCATCTGCGCATACAAGGTCGGTGACGGCATCCAGCATGGCACGATTGAATCTGCTAGACAAGCCTCTATAGAGAAATACATGACATCCTGAAATGATTTCGTAATTTCCATAAGGTAAGAGAATAAATGGTATGGTTTTACTGGAAAAACTCCTAAAGACTTATATCTTAAAGGGACAGTTTAGGGGACAGTTTAGGGGACAGTTAAAGGGACAGTTAAAGATTCACTCAAAGCATTAAGATACGTTCAAATCACAACTTTCATCGAGCAACCTGCAAGGAAGATAGGTTTTAAAGGGACAGTTAAGGGGACAGTTAAAGGGACAGTTTAGGAGACAGTCATGTCATTGCCAGTGAACATTTCAGACTTGCTGTACCAGCGAATAGTGGAAAGCAACCGAATAGAATACAAGGCGGACTGGAATCCAGAGCCCATCCTCCATTCCATCTGCGCATTTGCCAACGACATTGACAACTGCGGCGGCGGATACATTGTCATTGGTGTGGAGGAAAACAATGGTATGCCCGTATTCCCCTTGAAAGGCCTTGACAAGTCCTCTCTGGACAGGATCCAAAAGGAATTGCTTCAGAAATGCAATCTCCTTGAGCCACGTTATCTTCCAATCGTCGAGCCAGCCGTCTTTGACGGAAAGGAACTGGTTGTCATCTGGGCGTACGGCGGCGAAGTCAGGCCGTACAAATGCCCAGTAAGTTTCCCAACTGAAAAAGCCAAGCACTTTGAAAAAGCATATTTTATCCGCAAGATGTCCAGTACAATCCGCGCAAACGCCAATGAGGAGCGGGAATTGGTGCTGATGGCGGGCAAGACGCCTTTCGACGACCAGATAAACCGCCACGCGGAACTATCCGACCTCAAGAGTAGTCTGATTGCCGAATTCCTGCACACTGTCGGAAGCGATCTGTATAAGACCTGTCTTGACAGGCCCATACGTGATCTGGGGGAGGATCTGAGGATTGTCAACGGGACAACGGAATATTGCAAACCTGTGAATGTCGGGCTTATGTTCTTCAACGAAAATCCTGATCGTTTTTTCCGTGAGGCGCGGATAGAGGTGGTTGACAAGCCGGAACCTACAGGGGAGCATCTTCAAGAACAGTATTTCACAGGGCCTCTGGACAAGCAGTTGCGCGACGCCCTGCGCTACATCAGGAACTATATGCTGAAGCTGAAAATAACCAAGGTTGATGGGCAGGCCGAAGCCATCCACACATGGAACATCCCCTACAAGGCGATAGAGGAGGCGCTGGCCAACGCCGTCTATCACAAGGCGTATGACATTCCGGAACCTATCACGGTCACGCTCACGCCAGACAACATGGAGATTCTGAGCATCCCAGGTCCAGACCGCTCCATCTCCGATGAGGATCTGAAGCGTTTCCATCTGGTTTCCAAACGCTACCGTAACAGACGTATCGGCAACTTCCTGAAAGAGCTTCAACTGGCTGAGGGCCGGAATACGGGCATTCCCGCCATCGTGGAAGCGATGCGAAACAACGGTTCAGAGCCGCCGAGATTCGAAACGGATAGTGAGCGTACCTATTTTTCCGTCATCCTTCCGGTGCATCCTGCATTCAGAAATCAAGAAACTTTGGTTTCGTCTCCAGCAACCAAACCAGCCAAAACCACCAAACGCACATCCAGTGAGATCCGCGCAATGGTTATCCATCAGTTGGAGGTAAACGGCCCGATGTCGTTACGGGAACTTTCAAGACAGCTTGGCTACACGAAGGTTACCGATACACTGGGAGCCGTGGTCAAGAAGCTGATTGAAGAGAAAATGATCCGTCTATCCGATCCTGAGCATCCCCATAGTAGGAATCAGCTCCTTATTCTTACATAAAACGACATGTAAAAACTGGACGCAGAGGCCGGAGGTTCAAATCCTCTCGCCCCGACCAATTTCCCAAAAACTCCCATGGAATCCCATGGGAGTTTTTTTGTGTTTTCGACAATAAATTACGGCAAAATTACGACACAAAAAACGTCGTCTTACATCATGATTTTTTTACCACTTCAGACACAATAGTCTTGAGTTGCATATTCTTTATAAATAGTAACTTAGAAAGAAAAAGCCTCTTGTTTAAATGCCGAGATAACCCGCCAAATTCGGCATTTTTTATCGATTTTGGCGGATTATCGGGCAGGTGATAGTCTGTCTATTGCAGGGAAAATTCACCCTCTGTTGAAAATCCTGTCAAATGATTCAAGCAGTTCCTTTATATCACGCATATAGGCCATAATATTGCGATTCAATGCATTATTCAAATATTTCTTTATCAAAGACAAATGCTCGGAGGGACAGTGCACATGTCCATAGTTGTCAATCCACGGATATTCCAAATTTTCCGAATGACTACGGGCATTGCTTGGTTGCTTTGAATTCAGTTCTTCTCGCAAAAACCTAAATGTACTTACATGTCTGTCACGGAACGCCTGAAAATTTGGATTTCTGGCCAACACCGCCTCAAGGAATAAGATAAAATCATGGTCTTTTGAAGGCAACTTTCCACTTATTCCACGCGCCTTGCAATAAGCCGCTTTCGAAAGTTTCTCCACACTCATCTGCAAAAGCATGAAGAAAGGTGCCCCATGAAATGGCGTGGACAAGAATAATGGATGGTTTTCCTTTTGTGCCTTTTCTCCACCATTTTGAAAATGAGACAACATGATTGCAGACGCCTGATAATCTTCACGCGCCTGAAGCAGAAAAGCCTTATGGACAGGCATCTTACTTCTCATGCCATCGCCTTCCGCCTTCTTGGACGACGGTTTCGTGGGCAGTCTATTCCGTCGGTAAAACATCCCCAACCAGTCGGCATGGACAATAATCCATTTTCAAGCCGTTTCCAATCTTCATGGTTGACGAGAATGACAGAGCTTGGATATGGGATACCCTGCCGAGGAGCCGCATCAAAGGAAATGACGGAGACGTCGTTTTCTGTAGGAACCGCCTCAGTCAGTTCAAGCAGACGAATTGTCTGGTCATCCGCCGAAAAGAAAATCTTGGCTTTTTCCATCCGCCTGTCATTTTGATAATGCGCCTGTACCAGCTTGTCCGCTATTGTCTTAATTTCTGAATCATGAACCATGTCTGCTGCCTCCTCAAAGAAATAGGTTGTAAATAACTTACCTATACTTTGAAGAATTGCAAATGGGCTGTGTGCTTTTTATGTAACAGAAAAAACATGTACTTGAAAATAACTCGCCAAATTCGTCATTTTTCATCGATTTTGGCGGGTTATCTGGGTCGTCGGCTTATCGCTTTTTGATACTTAAAACACGATAACTGCTTTCCGTCCATGTCTTCTGGCCGTTCATCGACAATGGTGTGATCGTGATGCGAAGTTTCTTCTTGCCTGCGGTGTAAGAACTTGGAATGCTGAAGGAATCATCGCGCCAACGGTAGAATGGATTGTTGTCGGGAGCATACCAAATCCGCTCTTGAACTGGCATACCATCCACCATGACTGTAGCCGCCTGTCGCTTTTCGTCCTGCGTCCCAGTCCGTATCAGGATAATTCCATCATTTTCAGAAAGGATATCAACCGTAAATGAAATGGATCCAGTAAATTCACTGAAAGCTTTGCCGTCGAAGGCGTTATCCAAATTGATTCCATTGGCGTAGGCGCTTGTCACATCCAATACCTTATATGTTCCTTCTACTTGATATTCATGCTTTTGGCGCGATGTTTCATCTGCAAGTTCCAGTTGGTCTGTCTCCACCGAACGCGATTCACCAACATAACAGAAAATCTGGCCAGAATGGTCGCCCAAACCATCGTTGCTGCCACCATGCTCCAGTTCAAACGTCAGCGACTGCTTAAAGAAGTAGGAATCCCCTAATGTCAAACGGACTTCAGACCAATCTGAATTGGAATTCCATGCGCCGTTATAGCCAGAGAACGGATTGAACTGCGGCGGCGTCACGAAGCCCCATCCATAAGAAGCCCAGCTCTCTGAACCATCACTTTCCATTTCGGGGGACTGCCGTCCATCAAAAAACACGCGCACATCCCCCTCGCAGCCCGCGCCAATGCCATAGCCGGAAAGGACGCCATAGACCATGTGGCCGCTACCGGAGATGGATGCAATTTTCGAATTACGGCCTGCGACATTCGCATGGCGTTCATAATAATTCGACGAAACGAAATACCCGCAGTCCTTTTTCTCGTATCTGACGACGCTTTCAGGCGTCACTTCAACGTCAATTCCGCGAATTACAACAGGCTGTTCACCAACCGTGTAGAGTTCCATCCGCGCAACTTTCCAATAGGGCATCGGAAAATAGTTGTATCCTTTGAAATAGACGCCGGGCATAAAGTCCATCCCAATCATCAGCAACGTGTTATGACAGGAACGATACCCATATTCGCCGCCAAAGAACGTCCCGATTGGGGCATCGACAGACGGTTTGACATCGTCATCCCAATATAGTCTCAATCGAAGTTCCGACAAAATTTCGCCCACCGCGTTTTCGTTTTCCAAATCCAATTTGATCGCCGCAATGGCCCCTGCCCCATTCTGTTGAAAAATCGGCACGGCACAACGCAACGGCACAATCACATTCTCAAGATGCGTCTTCTGATTTTCAGCGGAATATTTTGGATCAAATCCAAGATTGCCCGCCTTGCCAAACAGAGCCTCAAGATTCTGTCCAATTGTGAAAGAAGGAGTGCCGTCGGCCTTGTCAAACAACTCGTAAGTAACGTGCCCCCAGCCACCTTCGCCTTTTTCCTTCCGATAGCCCTCCAGCTTGACACTGCTTGTCACCTTGCAATAGCGGTTGAACATCATCGGGACAAAACTGCGGATGACCCATATCGGCCCACGGCCATTGTCCACAGGCCCTTCGTAGATGTCTGATAACGGTGACAGAAAAGGCGCTTTCTTGCCAAATTCGGACTGTCGGATGGAAAAGGCCGGATTGTCGTCATCGTCTATATAGAAACGGAATGTCGGTTCTTCGCTGGTCGGATAGCGATGCTGCGTGAAATTATAGATGCTGCCTGGCCCAAATGCCTCAAAGAGAACCCATTCGCCCCTTTCGTCCTGATAAATGGCCCAGTCATAGTCGGCATTGCCACCACGCTTGTCAATACTGCCAGAATAGCCTGTCGTGGCGGAAACATCCAGTAACGGCAGCGCGGCAGGCTCCGCCAAGCGTTCCACTCCGCGTAAAGGACGCGTCGGCTGATATTTACGTGGTGTATAATTGGATTGACGATCTGGCGGAACGAGAATTCTTCTGTCCATTTCCGCCTTAACGGTCGCGATGGCGCGGACATCTTCATGGCTTAACGCGGTCGTGTCGATGCGCACGGTGGAGAGCTCCCCCGTGAATGGAAGCGTTCCGTCAATCAGGCTGCCCAATGCGAAGGAAGCCGTGTTGGCGGAAACAGCGCCTTGTGTACGCCCAACGGCGGACGGCACACCATCCAGATAGGCGACCCAACGGCCACGGCGATAGCTGAACGCCACATGGTGCGGCTGGTTGTCCGCCACGAAAATATTCGTGCAAACAGCATAATTGCGATTGATTTCAGGCGCATAGAATGCAAATTCCCCCCTGTTCAGCCACAGTTCGTAATGGCCGTTGGTTTTCGGCCCTTTGGCGAAAAGCACTTGGATGGTGTCCTTCACATCCGTCCGTATTGTGACCG
>JAEEGK010029836.1_pt1 | contig 10848 bp, 7 predicted proteins | sample 8958771 | NCBI WGS metagenome assembly JAEEGK01 (sample SAMN16246547, study PRJNA631951) | gut metagenome | biome: gut microbiome; feature: rumen; material: SC-attached | host: Bos | place: Iran: Karaj | collected 2018-10 | reverse complement strand
TGAACGAATCTCCTTTATTGTTACTATATTTTCCATTTATAATTATTATACATATTATTTTTTATACATTTATTCTTCAAAATAATATTTATCACTTTTAATAATTAACATTTTTATTTTCTTATTAAGATAAATTTAAACTATTATTAATTCACACAAAAACAAATCTTTTTTTTTCATTGAAATCACTAAAAAACTTTTGATTTTTAATCTCTGAAAATGTTAATTTAATATTTTCTATTTGATTTTATTTTTGAAGAAAAAATTATTAAAAAAAATATATTTAAAAAAAATGGCAACAACAGCAAATTCAACTATTCAAATACCAGAAATGGAAAATCCACAAGATGAAACAATGAAATTAATAAAATTACAAAATCAAAAGATTCAAAATTTATATAGTGAATTAGAAGAAAAAACAAATATTTTAAACCAACTTCAAAATCAAATTCGAAATTTAAATAATTTGACAGAGGAAAATTATTGTTTAAAAAATCAATTAATGAATAATAAACAAGATTTAAATATTCAAATAGAAAATATAAAATTTAATTACGAAACAGAAATTAAAAAATATTTAAAAGAACTTTCAGAAAAAGATAATTTAATAAAAAAATTAGAATTAAATATAGAAAAATTTAAAAATATTACTCAAGAATTTGATAATAAATCAAAACTTTTAGAAAATGAAAATAAAGAAAATATAGAAAAAATAAATAAATATATTATAAATGAAAAAGGCTTTCAATCAAGAGCAAAAGAATTAGTTGATATAATAAAAAATCAAGATGAAGAAATATTAAAATTAAAACATGATATTACAGAATTAATAAATGAAAATAAAATTATTAAAGATGAAGCAATTCATTTAAAATCAATGAAAGAAAAATCTTTGTCAGATTATCAAAATTTATCTTTAAAAAATAATGATAATGAAACTGTTATTATTAATATGGATAATACTGTTAAAAATTTAAAAAATAAAAATTATGATTTAAATTCTACAATTAATAAAATAAGTAAAGATTATAATCTATTAAAAAATAATTATGAAGATTCAATGAATGTAATCAATGGTAAAGATAATATTATTTCCAAATTACAAAATGAAAATAAAGAATTAATAAGTCAATTAGAAAGAAATAATATAACTTATAATAGTTATAATAATAATATGAATGAATTATTAAATTATTTTAATTCTTTAATGAAAAGTAGTATTCAATGGGCTGATACATATATAGGAATAAATTCAGAATTAAAAAATAATAAAGAAGACCCTTTAAATTCTTTAAATTCAAATTTTAGAAATTATGAAAAAGAAAATAATGAAAACATTAAAAATTTAGTAAATTTATATGAAGAATTTAATGAAGTAATAAAAAATATATATGAAAGAGTAAATAATGAATATGAAAAATATAATAATACAATAAATCAATTAAATAATGAAAAACAAGATTTAACAATTAAATTAAATACTACTTCAATTGAAAAAGAAAAAATAGGAGAAAGTTTGAATAAATTACAAAATGAAAATATATTAAATTTAGGAACAATATCAGGAATAAATTCAGAATTAGAAAATTTAAAAATAAAATTAAATGCCCAAAAAAATTTAATTGAAAGTTATGAAAATGATATAGCAAAATTTTATGATCATTTTATAGATGTAATAAATGTAAATATTGAAAAACTAAAAACTTCAGAAATATTTTGTGATATATTTAGAAATATTAATTTAACTAAACCTTCAAATAATATTAGAAACCAATTAAGCCAAGTAAAAGAAATTGCTTTTAATTTTTATGACATATGTTTATGTTTAATGAATGAATTAAATAATAAAAAAGAAGCAATTTCTCAATTTGAAGAAATTAATAATGAATGTAAAGAATTAAGAAATGAAATTAATGAAGTTAGAAAAGGTTATACTACTAAACAAAATAGTTTAAATTTAGAAAGAGAAACTTTAATTCATAATTATGAAAAAGAAAAAAATGAAGAAATTAATAATTTAACTAATGAATTTAATATTAAAAATAATCAATTAATGGATTTAATTAAACAAAAAGATGAAGAAATTGAAAAGTTAAATAATGATAATAATTTATTATATTCTCAATATCTTTTAAGTGAAAAAAATTTTACTGATTATAAAAATAATAGAAAAAGTTATGATAAACAAATTCAAGAAAAATATGAAGAATTAAATAAATTATATGAAGAATCTGAAAAAGAAAATCATAATAAAGAAAGTGAATTAGAATTAATAAAATTAAAAATTAAAAATATTGAAGGTAATATAAAAGAAAAAACAAATGAAAATGAAAATTTAAAAAGAAAAATAATAGAACTGAATAAAATGATTGAAAATAATTTATATTGATTTATTTAATTTAAATATTTATTTTTTTATTAAACTATTTTTTTTTTAAATTAAAAAAATATTTTAAGAATATATTTAAATTATAAAAATTAAAGGATAAAAAAATTGAAAATTAAACTATGAGTTCAACAAAAGCAGATGCAAGAATAGTGCAAACAGTAAGAAGTTTAAAAGAACATTCTACTGTAAAAGAAGAAAAAAGACCAAATTTAAATTCAGAAAAAGAAAAAATATCAAAAGATGAAAAAAGAAGAGGAACTGTTAAAAATTCTTTTATAAAACCTATAAAAAAATTTTCTGTTGATGGATCTGAAAATAATATTCAAAATAAATTAAATAATAATAATACAATTAATATCAACAATAATGAAAATAATAAAGAAAATAATTTTAAAGAACGTTTAAGTCAAAGTTTAAAAAATCCAATTAAATTTAACAAAGACACCACAAATAATTTAAATAATAATATGAGAAAAGGAAAATCTAAATATATTCAAAGTTTATTAAATGATACTTCTATGAAAAAATATAAACAAACTTGCATTTCCTATTTAAAAGAAGATGATTTAATTAAAAAATTATATGAAGAAAATGGTTTTGAAAAAACTAATTTTTCTTATGATAATTTTCTTGAAAGAAATTTCTTTAATAGTAAATTATTTTTATTTAAATTAGAAATTATTATTATGAGTGAAGATTTTACTGTTAAGAAAAATACTAAAGAAAAATTTTTTAAAAAAGAAATTATTAATTTTTTAAAAAAAATGAAAGAAGATAAAGAGTATCTTAATAAAAAAAATGATTTAAAAGAAAGTTTTGATAAACATTTTTCTTTTATTAAAAATTTTGATTTCTATCAATAAATATAAACAAATTGGGTAATAATAATAATCTATATATTTATTTTTTCTTAATAAATAAAATCTTTTTTAATTATGATTAAATAAAGATTTTATAAAATTTTTTAATTAATAGGTTATAAATTAATTAAATAAAAACAAAATAAAGAAAATTTATAAAACTCCCTTAAACAAAAATAGAAATTAACAAAAAAAAAAAACCATTTCAAAAATAAATAAAATAATTAATTTAAAAATTATCTTCAAAAATGTTTTCAATTTCAAATCAAAAAAATAAAAAATACCCAATAAAAATAAAACTATAAAATCCCTTTTCAAAAAAAAAAAAATAAATTAACCTAAAAAACAAATATGACTAACCCTGAACAAACATCAACAAATATATCTCCAAAGATTCAATTTTGCCAATCAGAAGAAAATCAACAAAGCAATCGTTGGCATGTAAAATTATATCAATTAAACGACGAGAGTCAATGGGATGATAACGGAACAGGATTTGTGTTTTTTTCAAATAAAAACCAAATAATAAATAATAATATAATAAAAACTCCAAGATTAATAATGACAAAGGAGAATTCAAATCAAGAATTATTTAATATTGATTTAAATGAAAATATTGAATTTCATAATCAAAGAGGAACTATTTTAACTTGGAAAACAGATGAAAATTATTCTGAAGATAATATTGCTATTTCTTTTCAAAGAAAAGAAGATATAAGTGAAATTTGGAAAAATATTTGCTTAATTAAAGGTATTGATCCTGATCCTGATAGTTTTATCAATGATGATTCTATTGATATTATTGATGTTAATCTTAATAATTTAAGTTATATTGAATATGAAATTAGGCATATGGATTCTCAAAAATTCTTTGATCTGGAAAATTATATTAAAAATAGTTATGGAGATGATGATTTTATTAAGAAATTAGGAGTTATTCTTGATCAGGAAGAAAAAAAATTAGAAGGGAATTTTTCTAATTTTAGTCAACGAACTAATTTTACTGATAATCATAATATTAATCCTAATGAGAAGAACAACAATAACAATGAAAATAATAATGATGATAATAAAAAAGATCATAATTTTAATAATGAAAATAGAGAGATGAGTGATACTTATATTGATAATAATAATTTACTCAATAAGAAAAAAAATAAAGATTATGTTGAAAATATCAATACCAATAATTTAATTGAGAATGAAAAAATGCAACAAATTGAGAATTTAAGTTTAATTTTTTTAATTTTTAAAAATCTAATTTTACAAGCTGATCAAAGTTTAATTGAATTTTTATTAAATGATGAACATTATTTAATAACTTTTGGAGCTTTTGAATTCGATTTTGAAACTCAAAAGGTGATTCCTCATAGAAAATATTTTAAAGAAATAGTTAAGTTTAAAAATATATTAAACATCAAAAATGAAGAACTTTTAGAAAAAATTCATTTGAATCATAGATTAAGTTATTTAAGAGATACTGCAATAGGAAGATTTATAGAAGATAATCCTTTAAGAACAATAAATTCAATGATTTCATTAAATAATAATTATATATTGCAATTTTTTATGAATGATACTGATTATTTACGTAAATTATTTTCTTTAATGGAAAATAAAGATATTGAAATAAGAAAAGATGCTTGTTTATTTCTTGTTGAATTAATTAATTGTCCTAAAGATTTTATTCAAATTAAACTTAATTTTTGTGAAACTATTTCTGAATTAGGTATTTTACCTTTAATAGAAAAAATTATTAATGAAATTCCAAATGAAACTCCTTACCAAAAATATATTGATTCAATTCAAATGAAAAAAAATATAGATATTATTACTGAATATAATAATAAAAAAGAAGATGAAAATTTAAATGAAACAATTAAAATTTCTTTAATTGAAATTTTAATTAGTATATTAACTTCTGATGCTGTTATTATTAAAGATTATCTTATTCAAAATAATTCTAAATTAATTGTTGTTTTATGTAGATTAATGTTATGTAATGAAAATTTTGGAATTAAATATGAAATAAGTCATATAATGAAAACATTAATAGAAAATGATATTCAAGGAAAAAAAAATTCTTTTGAAAATTTAATTTTCGTTGAAGCTTTAATTATTTTAGTTAAATATTTAGATATTCCTTTAAATTCTAATTTTAAAAAAGAAATAGAATCAAATAAACAAATTATAATTGAAATATTATGTCATGTAATTTCTCAATATAATTCTCTTACTCAATATTGGTTAGATCAAAATAATGTTTGTAATAAAATAATAAATTTAATTGGAACTGGCTCTAAAATATTAGATTTATATTCCATTAAATTTATAAAATGTATTTTAATGTATTGTGATATATATTTTATTCAAAATTTTTTAAATAAAAATGTCTTCTCCAAAATACAAAAATTATTTGAAGAAAATAAGAAAAAAGAAAATTTAATTTTTTCTTGTGTTTGTGATTTATTTGATTATTCTGTTAAAATTAAATCAGAACAAATTTTAGTTCATTTTTTTACTTTTGATAGAGATTTTTTTTATGATGAAAATAATAGAAAATATTTTCAAAGAATGATTAATAAATATGATCGTAAAGAACCAATTAATACAAATGAGCAAATTAATACAAATATGATTGATACTAGTATTAATGGTTATGATCAAAAAGAATTAAATGAAAGAGAAGATGAAGATTATTTTACAGATGATAAAGATTTTTATTTAGAAAAAAAAAGAAATCCAGGTGAAAATTATGAAGAACTTTTTGAAAATTTATATAATAATGATAATAAAAAAGATAAAAATGATTTAGATAAAAACAAAAAAATAGATGATGAAGAAGAATAGAATAAAGTATATAAATTTTATATATTATAATTTAAATAATTATTAAAAATAATTAGTTTATTAGATTTAAGTAATAAATTTTTAAAATTTGATATAATAATTATGAAAAATTGATTGATGAATAAATAATTTAAATTCTAAAATAAATAATCTTTTGAAACAATATATTAAAAAAAACTTTTCCTACGGCACTTCAAAAATAGTTAAATCAATTCTTTTTCTATAAATGTTAATTTTATTTTTTTAAATATAAAATAAGGCATCATTCTATTCAAAGAAAAATAGTTAAACTATGGTCAAATATTAACTAAAAAAGAAGAGTTAAGGTTTTTTGAGATAAAAAATTCAAAAAACAATGACATTTTAAATTTAGTTAAATAGTATAGACAAAAAATTGTTCTTATATACTTTTTAGAATGCAATAATTGTCATAATTATTGTTTTTTTCCATCTATTAATCAAAAAAAGGCAAAAAAAATAGAAATTTGAAATCAAAATTTTTTAAATCAATTATTTTATTTATTTAATAATAACCTTTTTTAAAAAAAAATAAGATTTGTTTGTGTGTAATAATTCCAAAAAAAAAAATAATAATGCTTTGTCAAGATTCTTTTCAAATTTGTTGTCCTATTTGTTTAGATATTACTTTTATTACTTATAAATTAGATGAATTTGAATTATATATTATTTTTATTTGCAAAAATCAGCATCAACAAAATTTTAAAATTAAAAATTTTGAACAAAATGAAAAATGTGGATTATGTCTTTCACTTATAAAAAATAAATAATATGAATATAATTAGAAATATAATAGATATATTTGTTTAAATTGTTCAAAAAGAATCAAATTAAATCCATCAAATAAATTTATTAAAGGTAATATAGAAAATGAAAATATTATTACTTATAAATTTAAAATTTTTTTAAATAATTTTAATCTTTATGACGAACCATCATTTTGTAAAAGTTTTTACCGAATATTTTCAATGCTTTTAAATGACCTTTTATATTTAAATGATTTAAAACTTTATAATGAACAATTAGAAGCCAATATTAATTTAATTTTAAATTTGGATTGGAACATAATTTTTATTTCAGAAGACAATTTCAAATTTTATTAATAAAAGAAGAACCATATATTTTCTTTGATAAATTTTATAATGAAGATTTTAGAAATTATTATAATTCAATAGGACTTTTAAAATTATAAAAATTACTTACAATTTATAAAATGAATGATATTAATCCTTTAAGTAATATTGGAATTTTTAAAAATGAAATTAATGTTGAAATAAAAATGAATGAAATGAAAGTAGAAAATATTTACAACAATATTTTAAATTATGAAAAAAGTATTAATCTAAATAAAGAAATGATCAATACTAAATATGATTTAAATTTATCAAAAATTGAGAATATTATTCGTAATTATTTTAATGAAAATGAAATAATTGTATCAAATTTTATTTTGAAAAGACATGTTTCTAAATTAATTATTGATTCATTATATGCAGTTTATTATTCTATTTTAGATGATATTCAACCAAATTGTGATTCTTTATTTTATTTTTATAAAAGACTATTTAATATCCATGAAAAAACAAATGAAGAAAATTTAAAAAAGAAAATAGAAAAAGTTTTGTTTCAATTAAATAATATTTTATTTTTTAGATTGAAAGATGAAAAAATAATTTAAATAAACATGATTTTTATGAAAATGGAAAATGTGAATTTAGTGAAAAAGAAATTCAAGAAAAAAAAATAATATGTACTCAATTAGAAAAAGAACAAAAAGAAAAAAAATGTGAATATAATTCATGTGATTATGATTATATTATTTTAAAATTTACAATTAATTTTTTAAATTATGTTAGAGAAAAATCAAATTGTTTTATACATGTTTTATTAGAACAAATAAGCACAATTATTATTTTAGTGATTTTGAAAAAAAAACTACATTATTACAATTAATTTCAAGTATATTTAATAGACAAATAATCAAAAAAAAATAGATATTGATGAATTAATAATTTATTTTAAATTTGAAAATTCACAATTAAATAGAGTTGATAATATGGAAGAATTTTAAAATTTATTATTAATTGATTAAAATTATAAAACTCAAAATAATATTAATGAACAATATTTAGATTATAAATATGAATTTTTAGTTGAAGAAAATAAAATTCAGTTATATAAAAAAAATTATGAAAATATTTTAAGTGTTTTAATTTCAGAAAATCTGTTAGGAAAAAAAATCTTCTAAGATAACAAATTATGAAACATATTTTATTAATGCAATTAATTCTCAATTAAATAAAGTTAATAAGATAATAAATAAGATATCAAAAAACAAAAGAATGTAATGGAGAAAATAAATCAAATTTTATCACTTAATATTCTAAATGAAAAATTAAAATTAGTAACAAAAGAAATAAAATCAAATAAAACAAAAGTTTTATCAATAAATGAATTATTTGTGGAATGGTAAGAAAAAGAAATTCAAAAAATAAATATGTATCTTGAAGGAAATATTTTTTTAGAAGTTAATAAACAGTTAAAACTTTTTAATTTGGAATCTTTAATACAATTTTTATTTAACTTCAGTAAAAAATACAATAAGGAAATTTATTTTTATGACGAAGAACCAGATTTACATTTAAATCTTTTTTTATATAAGAATCAAAATTAATCCACATTTATGTAAACTTAATTATATGGAAAAATAAATTATAACTTTAAATAATACTTATTAAATTATTTACTCTCAAATATATACTCTATTTTTTTTATTTTTTATAAGATTAATATTAAATTAAAATTTAAATAATAATAAACTTTATTACATAGAATTTAAATTCAATTTATTGAATAAACTTTAAATTATTTTATTAATATTTTTTTTTTCTGCAAATAATAATTTATCTTATTTTTAACTTTATCTTTTATATTTATTTAAAAAATTTTTTTATTTGAACTATTAATCTCAATTATATAAATAAAAATAATCAAATCATAAAAAAAATAATCAAATATGAATATAAATCAAAAAAAAAAAAAATTAAAAAAAATTAAAAAAAATAAAAAAAATGAACCAAAAGCAAAATATTTTCAAAATTTTGTCTTCAGAAGAGCAAAAGTTATTAAATATATACTTAACAGAATACGATGATATATTTCAAAACATTCTTCTTCAACCTCCAAGAGAATTTATTAGAAATATAATAAAAAGAGTAGAAATTTCATTAAAAAAAAAATTTAACGACATTCCTTTATCAACAAGAAATAAAGTAGAAGATTTTTTAACAGAAAAAATTTATTCAAAAGATTATAAAATAGCATCAATGGCAATGAAAACAATAGAAAAGAGATTAAATAATAATAATAATTTACCAAAAATATTTAATGGTAGAATTTATGAACATTGTTGTAAAGATAAAAAAAATGATAAATATATTCATTCTTGTGGAGAAAATTTTTATATTTATAAATATAAGAATTTATATAATTTAAATGATAATATTATTAATGAAGAAGAAGAACATAAAACTTTTTTAATTTGTATGAAATGTGAAAATATTTATAAAAGTAATTTAATTAAATTTCATTGTAATTCTTCTAATATTGATTTTTATTCTAAAATAATCGATAATGATTCAAATAAAAAATTCCCTTTTGCTACATGGAAAAAATATCATTGCAATGCAGTAATTAATGATACAATTAAATGTAATAATTGTAAAGATAATTTATATTATGATAAAGATAATAATAAAATTATATGTTTAAAATGTCAAACTTCTCAAAATCCAAATAATTTAAAATGGAATTGTTTAATTTGTCATAAAGATTTTTATTCTGAAATTAAAGAATATAATCCTTTAGAATTTAAAAACATGAAAATTTGTGTAAAAGATGCTTTAATAAATAAAATTAAAGCTAAACCTGAGAAATTATTATGTGGATGTAATATAGATTTAAAGAACATTAAATTTTTTCATAAAGTTAATTGTAAGGGAGAAATATTTTTAGGAGAAATGAATAAACAAAAAATTATTGTTTGTAATAAATGTGATACAATTAGTTTATATAATAATTTTAAATGGACTTGTCCTCAATGTAATACAGTATTTAAAAATAATAATAATATTATTCAAACAGAACCAAATAAAGAAGAATTAAAATTTAAAAGTGGAAATAAAATTCAGAAAAATTTTTTTTCAAATAATAAATTATCCAAAGAAAGATGTGAAACTTCAAATAATTCTTTATCAAAAATAAGTAGAAATGCCCTTTCTTCAAGAAAAAATTTTTTAAGAGAAATTCCAACTCCAAATAAAATAAATAATAATATTATAATTAAAAAATATGAAAGTTCAAGATCTCCTTTAAGTTTATTAAAACAAAATTTATCTAAACAATTTTCAGGAATTGAATTTGAATATGAAATAAAGAATTTAAGTAATGTTTTTGAAAAGAGTGAAATATTTGAAAAATTTATAGAAAATAAAAACATTAATTTATCAAAAGATAAATTTCATTTAAATAAAAATTCTATTTCCACTAATGGAACTGATTCATCTCTTATTTCTGGTTCTTATGATGAAAAAAATAATAATTCTAAATTAGAAACTATTATTGAAAATCATGAAAAAGAAAATATGGAAAAAATAAAAAAAGTTGATAAATTAAAAATTGAAAAAGAAAAATTAGAAAAAGAAAAAAAAGAATTTCAAAAATTAAAATTAG
>JAEEGK010029832.1_pt1 | contig 10849 bp, 8 predicted proteins | sample 8958771 | NCBI WGS metagenome assembly JAEEGK01 (sample SAMN16246547, study PRJNA631951) | gut metagenome | biome: gut microbiome; feature: rumen; material: SC-attached | host: Bos | place: Iran: Karaj | collected 2018-10 | reverse complement strand
CCCAATCCCCAATCCCCAATCCCCAATCCCCATTTCTTATTATTTTTATTAAATTTTATATTTAATAAAAAATATATAATTTATCTTAATTTTAAATAAAATAATATAAAAAATAAAAATAGTTAATAAAAAAATTAAATATTTTTTAAATGGCTTCAATTAAAATTAAAATAAGTTAAAAAAATATTAAATATTTATCTTTTATATTATTAATAAAAATAAATAATATTAATATTTTTAGTTCATTTCAATTCCTCAAAAATATCATCATTATTATTATTATTATTATTGTTATTAATAATAATATTATTATTATTGATATTATTATTAAAGATTTTTTTAAAAATATTATTTTCATTATTTTTTTTATTTTCTAAATCATTATTTTTAGTTATTCTTTTACTATTTTTATATAATTTCCTATTGGTATTAATATTATTTTTAAACAAATTTATTTTATCGAATTCTCTAATTAAATTTTCATCATCTTTTAATATAGGAAAATTATAATTTGTATTATAACATTGATAATTAATATTTTTATTTGAAATTTTATAATCTAAATTATTAATTTTATTTTCTACAAATTTTTTAAAATTCTCATCAACATTAATTTTATATTTATTATTATTAGATATTTTTTTCTTTTTAATTCTCGCAGATTGAAGTTCTCTTTTTTTAATTATTTCTTTTTTTTTCATTTTTTCCGATTCTTCTTCTTTTTCTCTTCTTTCCTCTTCAATTTCTTTCTTATTAGCTTCTGAGTATTGCCCATGAACAGAGCCCATTAAATTTAATATAAAGGTTTGATTGATATTAGGAAGAGAACTCATTAATCCAAAGGCATGTAATAATCCTTGTAATGAAGCTTTTTTATAATCATGATTTTCACATTTAAATTGCCAGTCAACAATTGGCCCAGTTTTTTTACAATCGGGATTTAAACATCTTAACCAACCTTTTTCATTTAATTTTTCATGAGAGCCACAAATTGTGTGAACCCAATGATAAATTTTTTTATTATTTTTACATTCTATAACCGGACATGCACTTTTGAAATCTATTTCATTAACTGAATAATCATATGAATCATTTTTCATTATATTTTTTATAAGAATTACTATTTTTAATAATGATATATATATTATTTTTTTTGATAAAAATATATTTGAATTTTATTAATATTTTAAAAAAATTTAATCATGTCAACTTACAAAGATTTTTATAATTATGAAACTGTGGATTTTATTGCTGCTTGTCCAGTTGAAGATTGTAAAAACAATAATGAAAGTTATAAATGGGTTCATACAAAATGTGGAAATTATGAAAAATTAAATTCAAAAGGAATTCTTAAATGTAATAATAATGATGCAATTGGACCTTTAGTAAATTGGAGATTTAATTGTGGAAATCATGATTATAAACCTGCCTCTTTACAAGGTTTACTTCACTGTTGCTCTTTAATGGGATCTTTAGATGGAGTTAATATGACTTTTTTACTTGATTTAATGGAATCTGTTAAGCAACAATTTAATTAAATTATATTAATAATTAAATTATTTTTTAATTTATAGATGTTAGTATATTTTTATTAAATAATAATTTAGTTATTTTGATTATAAATAATTTTCCAATAAAGTAAAATTTCCTTCAAATGTGCGATATCTAATATCGATATTTATTGTTAATTTGTAATATTTATTTTCATAAAATAAATCATCTATTATGATTTGATTTTCTTTTTTTATTATTCCATTTTTTTCTTTTAAATTAGTATCCTTATTTGTATGATATGAAATTCTATATGGATAATCTTTAATAAAATTTATGGAATTATTTTCAGAAAATTCTCCATAAATTTTACCATATTCAATATATGCATTAAAATAAGATATATAAACATTTCGAATATAAATATAACCATTAATTTTATAATTTTTAAAAACTGAATAAATATCAAAATTTTGAAAATTTTTATCATCTTCAAATTTTTTTCCTAAAACTAATTTAGAAGAAAAATCACCGTCTTTTTCAAATTGTTGAATTACATTATTTTTCATTTTTTCTCCATAATATTTAAATTTAGGAAAGTAATGCATTAATAAATTTGGGTCTATAGTGTTTTTATTATTTTTTTCATTTTCTATAATTTCATTTTTAAATGTTTTTGTATTTCCATCAGTAATTAATTCAATAATTGAATCAAAATATTTTTGATCTTCTAAATTAACTAAATTTTTCCATTTATGTAAATAATCAATTGTTTCATTTTTATTTAAATTCACAGGAAAATCATAATCACAATTGTATTTTTTTTTATAATTTTGAAAAGAATTTTTAAAAACTTCAATTTCAAAAATTAATTGCTTTTTTAATTCTTCTTTTTTTTTGTTTTTACCTGAATTTAAAGTATCATAAAAATCAAAATTATTTGAATAATTATAATTATAATTATTATTATTATTTCTAAATCTATTTGCATAATTTTCTGCAGTTGATAATAATCGAGCTAAAATGTCATTGCTAAAATTTTGATCAGTTTTTTGTAATAATTTTTGTTTATTTAATGTTTTTTGTTGATACATAATTTTTTTTTTAAATTAATTTAAATTAATATTTTTTACTAATACTATTTTTTATTAAAATAAATATAATTATATTAATATTTAATTATTTTAAATTTTCTGAAAATTCGTTTTTTATTTTTTTTAATTTATTATTATTTCTTACTTCTAAGCTATCCATTTTGTCAGTTAGTATTGAATTTTCAATTTGATTTGTTTCATTTTCAATCATATTTTCTTCAATATTTTCTTTATTTTCATTATTTTCTTTATTTAAATTATTTTCATTTTCAGAATTATTTTTATTTAAATCTCTATTATTTTCATTTTTTTCATTAGTTTTTTCATTTTCACTTTCACATTCCATTTCTGAACTTGAACATTCAGAAGTTTTATAATTTTTATTATAATTTTTATATTTTCTTAAATAATGTTTTTTGAATTTTTTATTATTTAAAATTTTTATCCTAATTTTTCTCAAAAAATGGATTTTAAATTTATTTAACTTCAAATCTTTTTTATTTTTTTTTCTTAATTTTAATTTCAACTGAAACTTTCCATTTTTCATAATTTCATTTTCAACATTTTCCATCATTTCATCACCGAAATTTCTCAAAAAAGGAACAGAATTAATTAAAAAATAAGGGTCACATAAACCAACATTTTCTTTATTTTTTTCCTTTTCTCTAATTTCATCAGAAAAACTTTGAGAAGTAATATTTTCAGCAAAAATTTTAATAATTGCATCATAATATTTTTTATCTTCATCTTTCACATAATTTTTCCATTCATTTAAATTTTTCAAAATTTCTTTTTTTGTTAAATTTTCAGGAAAACTATATTTTTCGTATTTATTTATAAAATCTTCATATGAAAAACGAAAAACTTCAATTTCAAACATTAATTGTAATTTTAATTCTGGAAGTGTTTTTTCTTTTCCACTTTCAAATGTATCATAATGACCAAAAATTTCTTTTTCTCTTATTTCATCTAGGCTATCTCCTTTCGAACGCAATGCATAATTTTCTGATACTGATAATAATCTTGCCATAATGTCATTACTGAATTGTTGGTCTTGAATTTGAACGATTTCTTGTTTGTTTAGTTGTTGTTGTTCAAACATTATTTTTTAAAAAAATTTTAATTAAAAATTTTATATTTATATTTATTAAATTATTATTTTTAAAAATACTATTTTATATCAATATTATTTATTTTTTTATTTTTTTTTTAAATTTATTTTTATAAATATATTTCTTCTAATGTATCTTCAATCTTTCCTTTGAAAGAATAATCATATAAATATTTATTACTATAATTATAGTAATAATTATAATTACTATTTTTTTTTTTTTTAATAACATAATTTATTTCAATGTTTTTTGCATTGTTAAACAAATTTAATGTTCCTTTTATGCTTGAATTATTCACTTTTCCATTTATTGTCATTTTTTTTTCATAATTTTTAATTTCCAAATAAATTTTTTTTAAATTTGAAATATCAATTTTAATATCTGATATTTTTCCATCAAAAGTATTATTATTATAAACATTTATATTAATATTTTCGACTTCTTCTAGTTTATTATTATTATAAATACAACAATAACCATTTATTTTTTCTTTTAATTCAATTTTTGTTATTTCTTTTTTTCCTTTTGTTTCATTTTCTTTTGTTTTTTTTTCTTCTTTTTTTTTTTGATTTTCATTTTCATTTTTTTTTAAATTTTCATTCAATTTTTCATTAATTTTTTTCAAAGTTTTATCATCTTTATTTTTCCCACCAATAACTAAATTAACTTCATGTTTTCCCTTTTTTAAAACATTTTCTTCAACATTTTTTTTAATATTTTCTCCAACACTTTGAATTAAAGGATATGCATTCATTAATAAATTTGGGTCAACTTTTCCTTGATTAGCTTTATTTTTTTCCATTTCTCTAATTTCTTTTTCATAACTATGAGATTTTCCATTAACAAGCAAATCTATAATTGAATTATAATATTTTTTATCACATTCATCAACCATTTGCGACAAATTATTTAAAAAAGAAATTGCTTTATTTTTATCATAATTATTCGGATATTGATAATTATTGTAATTTTTACAAAAATCTTGATAAGAAATTTTAAAAATCTCAATTTCTAACAAAAATTGTGATTTAAGTTCATTTAAATTTTTAGATTTTCCAGAATTAAATGTATCATAATATCCAAATTGTTCATGATATTTTTGATTAGATTTATTATTTTTTTTTGATCTCATTGCATAATTTTCTGCCACCGATAATAATCTTGCAAAAATGTCATTGCTTAATGCTTGATCTTGCTGCATTGTTACAACACGTTTTGAAATTTGTTTTTGATCTTTCAAATAACTTTGATTTAATCTTGAATTTACTCTATAATTTGCATAGTAATCATAATACATTTTTAATATTTTTTAAAAATAGAAAAATTTGGAAAAATATAATTTTCAAATTAGTTTATTTTTTTTTTAATATATATTTTAATTTTTTTTAATTATTAATTTATTTATTTTTTATATTTTTTTAATATTTTTCACCATTTTTTTCAATTAACTTTTTACTTATTTTTTATTGTTATTTATTATAAATTTTATTCTCTTGATTAATAATTATTAGTTTTTTTAAATTAAAAAAAAAACAGTCAAAAAAAATTAAATTTTGCTGGAAAAATATTTATTTTTAAACGCTCTTACATCAGAGTGTTAGAAATAAATTTAAATAAACTAATATAAAAAATAAATATGATAAATATGATAAACTTTAGATATACTTAACTTAAATAAATTAAAAAAAGAAGACCAAATAAATATAATATAGAAAAATTAATGATAATCTAATTTTTAAATCAATTATTAATAAAGAAGATAATTTAAATAATACAATTTTTATATTTAGAATTTTTTGAAAAATTTTAATAATTAAACATTAATTAATAAATAAATATTTTTTTTATCAAATTAGAAATGATTAAAAGTTTTTTGGATGAAATAAAAAATAGAATGAAAGAATCAAAAGAAAAGCAATATAAAATGTTTAAAACTAGTAGAAATAATTTGAAATTACTAATTTCAAAAGATTATAATACAATAGATGAAAAAGATAAACAATATAATAAACAATTAACATCAACTTTTCACAAATTTTCATTTCTTTATAAAAATTCTTTTAAAAATAAAAGAAAATACTATAATTATAGTATGACCAAAAATATGGATTCAAAAATAAGAAGAAGAATAATGTTTACTGATTCTTATTATCCTGTTTCTCTTAAAGATGAAGAATTAGGTAAAAGTTTAGAAACTCAAATTTTTTTTAAAAAAGTTCATCAAAGCATTAATATTATTGAAGAATTAGATAATGAAGATATTATGATGAAATTTCTTCCAAATAATTCTTTTGACATTTTTCATGAAGATTATAAATTTGAAGATAAGGAAAAATATAAAAATATTATTGACTATTTTCTTCATGAAATTGAAAATTATAAAATTTCCTTTTTAGATCATCAAAACACTTTTTATAAATTAAAAAAATATGGTAATGAAAAAATTGAATTATATTTAAAGTCATTAAATATAAAAATATCAAAAGAAAAAGAATTAATTTATGAATGGACATTACCTTTAAATATTATTCCTTTTTTTTATTCTATTAATCATAGAGAATTTGTTTTTTTTATAACAAATTTAATGATAATATCAAATGATAGTATAATATTTGATAAAAATTTAATCGAAAAAATAATGAAAGAAATGTCAAATCAAAATATGTTTTTTAATAAAGATTCAACTTTTTTTGAAAGTGTTAAAAATATCAAATTTCCTTTAATTTTTAATGATGAAGAATATGAATTTGAAATTTTATTACCACATATTGAATTAATTAAAGAAAATTCCTTTAAAATAATTAAAAATGTTGGTAAAGGTTTAATGTATTATTTATTATCAAATAATTTTTATAATTGGGGAAATATTTGTTTATGTTATTTAAGTTCTTTTAAATTCTTTAGAAATATAGTTAAATCACTTTATAAAAATGAAAATGAAGATGATGAAATAAAAATATATAATATAGATAATTTATATGAACCAAATTTTATGGTAAATAAATTTTTAAATAATGAAGGAAGACAAACAAGATTATTTTTCATTTGTGAATTAGCAAATAATACAACAAAAAAATTTGCTTTTTTTAGATTATATTTTTATAAAATAGAAATAGTAGTAAATGGAAAAGATTATAAATATGATTTAAGTTTTAATGATATGAAAAAATTATTTAATTTACAAAAAAATTATAAAGTAGATGATATAATCAATAAATGTATAATTACTAATTTACAAAAAGAAAAAATATTCTTTTCTTTAGATTTATTAAATGGATATAATATTAATGAAAATTTTTTTCATCCAGAAAAAAATATTAAAACTTCAATATATATAAAAAATGCAAGAATTCATTGGAATGAATTTTCAAAATCAAATACTTTAAAAGCAAAACAAATTAGTACAGAAACTTATAATTTAGATTATGATTTAATTGAAAGTTTAATAGATAATCCTTTAAATTGTTTTCCATTAAATTTTTCTATTAATTTTAATAGTGTTTTACAAAAAATTTCACAAAGAAAAAAAATCCATTTAAGAACTATGAAATCTTTAAAAGGAGTTAAATTTCCACAAGGTGAAACCTCAAATATTTTAAGAAAAAATATTAAATCTTTTACAAGGAAACAAACTTCTATTAATAAAGGGAAAAAAATGGAAATATTAGAAGATGAAGATTAAATTAATTTTTTTTCAATTTAATTTAATTATTAATGGTATTAATTTTATAAAACATCAAAAATAAAATAAATATAAAAAACTAATTATATTTTTATTTTTTTTTAAATAATTCTCCAATTATTATTATTATTTTTTTCAAAATTTGTTAAAAAATTAAATCCTTCAATTTTATGTTTTCATTACTATTTATAATTATAATTTATTGAATTGTTCTTAACTAATATTAGTAATTTTCTTTAAATTAAATGATTATTCACAATTAAATAATTAATTAATACTATAAAGAAATTTAAATTAATTAAATTGTTGCATTTCTTCTTTTTTATTTTCTTTTTTTTTCTCATTTTTTCTTTCAACTTCTAATTCTTCTGAAATTTCAAATATACTTTTACAATGATTTCGAATTAATTTATATATTATTTCATTTTTTTCATTTTGTCCTGATTCATCATTAACAATTTTATTAATAAAACTTATATAAAATTGATATTGATCTCTTTTAAAAGTAGGAATTTCAATAAAATATAAAATTTTATAAATTAAATCAATTAATTTTTTCAAAGTTTCAATTTCTTCTTTTAAATTATTAATTTCATTAATTTTCATTTGAATAGAATTTAAATCAATTTGGAAAAAAAATTGTTGAATAATAGATAAATTTGAATTTTCTTTTAATTCTTGATTTTTTTTTTTCAATAATTCAATTTTATCTTCAAATGTTTGATTGAATTTATATAAACATTGAATAGCTTCAATCATTGAAGTAGTATTAATTAATTCAGTACTAACCCATTCATAATAAGTAGTATATAAACTTTCATATTTAGTTTGATACATTGTTTCAGTTAAATTTAATTCAATAGTATTTTTATTTAAAATTTCTTTTTTTTCTTTTGATAGATCTAACATATCATAAATTGAATTTTCAGTATCAAAATTATTTTCATAAAAATTCTTAATTAAATATTCAGTTTCACTTTGAACATTTTTTGCTTCTGTAACAACATAATTTAAAGTATCAAAAGTTTGCTTAGTTTTCATTAAATTTAAATAGAAACTTTGAACTTTTAATTTTTCTTTTTCAGATAAATGTAAATCTTGTAAGAAATTAAAATAATTAGAATATATTTTATAAATATCAGAAATAGGTCTTTGATAAATTTCCAAAGGTAAATCTAAGAAACTTTCATTTCTAGGTTCTAAAAAGATTTTAGTTTCATAAGAAGATGCTAAATGAGGAGAAGCAGCTAATCTATTAATAAATTGTTGTAAAAATTTTTTTCTTAAATTAATAAAACCATCATCTAAATTACCAAAAGATTTTTTAGGTGGAATTTGATGAATGACTAATCCAGGCCAATTATATTGTAATAATTTTCTAAATTGAATAAATTCAGAATATCTTCTATATACAGCAAATTCTTTTTCATTTATTTTCCCTTCAATATTATATCTAATATAATTAAAAAAAGTTCCTTCTTCCATTGTATAATCTCTCACATTAACTTCTAATTTAAATTTTAACATTGAAGGATATGAATGTATTATTTTTGATTCTTTTATTAAAGAAAGATAAGTTTGAATAAAAGAATATTTACTTTTAAAGATTATTGAATCTTCATTAATATCTCCTTTTGAAGTATATGGAATTATAAAATTTTCAACGTCATCTACTTGACTTAATGATTCTCTTTCACTATCAAATTCATATAATGATATATTTTCATCATAATCTTTTTGAGAATATATTATTGAATCTAAACGAAGTGGAGTTGTTACTTTCAAAGAATTACTAAATTGAATTTTTGAACTTTTTAATTTATTTAATTCTGATTTTGTTTGTAATAATGGTTCTTCCATTTATTTATTATTTTTTATTTATTCTAATTTATTTTATATAATTTTTTAATATTTAAAAAAAGGAGATATTCTTAAATTAAATGACTTATTAAATTTATCTTATTAATAAATATTGTCGTTTTTTTTTATATTTAATCGCCAAAAATTACTCTAAAAATAAACAATATTTCTAAATAAAGCAAAAAAATAAAAAAATATGTCAATCGAACATTCAAATTTGAATTTCCACAAAAACTATTATAATAATAAAAATATCATATCCAAAAGAAACAACTCTCAAAATACAAAATCATCAAATAAAAAAATTTTGAAAATAGAAAATGAAAAAACAAATAATATTGAAGAGGAATATATAAATTTATCATATAAAAACAATAAAACTAAATTAATTCCTAATTCAAATATTCATAATAAAAAAACAGAAAATGAATATAATAATAATTTCAGAATAAAATTTAAAACAGAAATATGTCATTTTTATGAAATAAATAAATTTTGTAAATATGGTGAAAATTGTGCTTTTGCTCATGGAGAATCAGAATTAAAAAATAGAAAATTAAGTTTTAATTATAAAACAAAACCATGTAAGCAATTTTTTGAATTAGGTTATTGTTCTTATGGAAGTAGATGTCAATTTAGTCATAAACAAAAATTTAAGTCAATTTCTTATTTAAAACTTTTAACTAATTTTCCCTTTGAGAAAATTAGTGATAATATACTTTTAAAACCTAGATTTGATACTTTTGAAAATTTGGCACACTCTAATTTAAAACAAGTTAAAGAATGTAGAATTCAGTTATATCAAGATTTATTTAATGTTAAATGCTTTTTTGAGAAAAGGAATAATAATAATTATTTGAATTTCTTTAACTTTTGAAATTTCAATGTTTTTATCAGTGCCAAGTTATTTTTTTCCATTTTTTTTCTTTTTTTTTTGATTTATTTTATCTGTATTTTTTTCTTTTAAAATATTATTATTTAGTTTGAGTAGATAAAATAGAATAAATTGTATAGAATTAAATTTAACTTTTTAATAACTGTAAATATAGGAAACAAATTTTAATTTTTTCTTTTAATATTAAAAATTAAAAAATATATTAAAATAAAACACCTATAAAAATTTAAATAACTAAAAAATAAAAAACTTAAATAAATTTGGAAAAAAAAGAAATAAAACTCAAAATATATCTTAATTTATAATTAAAAGAATGAATTAATGGTCTTTTCTTTATTTTATAAGGGTTAAAAATTTAAATGAATAATTGTTAAAATAAAATAAATCATAAATATTTTAAAATGTAATTCTTAGTCATTTTTTTTATTTCAGATATTATTTTATTAAAATATTATTTAAATAAAAAAAATTAAAATAGAAAATATAATAATTAAATAATAGGGAAGAAATATAAAGTATATTTAAAAATATATATTAATTATAAAAAAAAGAAAAGAATAAGGAAAACAAAAGTTTTTATTATTTTGATGGGGATTGGGGATTGGGCCCAATCCCCAATCCCCAATCCCCAATCCCCAATCCCCAATCCCCAATACATTTAAAATAAATATAGATAGTTAAAACATAATTTTAAAAAGTCAAATTATTAGAATAT
>JAEEGK010029830.1_pt1 | contig 10850 bp, 6 predicted proteins | sample 8958771 | NCBI WGS metagenome assembly JAEEGK01 (sample SAMN16246547, study PRJNA631951) | gut metagenome | biome: gut microbiome; feature: rumen; material: SC-attached | host: Bos | place: Iran: Karaj | collected 2018-10 | reverse complement strand
CCTTGGGAGGCCATCCCGGCAACTGCTCCACCAGCACCACGCGCACCTGCTTGGCACCACCGTTCACGTTGCGCATAAAGGCCGAGAAATCATACTTCTTTCCGGCCTTCACGGAGATACCGTCGAAACCGTCGTTCTGGAGACCGTAGCCTTTCCAGCCCTTATAGTCATAATACTCCTTGACGCGCTCGGTGTGGAGACGCATGTAATTGGCGTTGTTGGGATGCACGGGATTGTCCATACGCACCTGCACATTTCCTAAAGAGTGGCCTGGGCGTATCTGCTTCCATGCTGTACCAGGGCCCCAGCCGTCGCGGTCGGAGGGCGAGAACTCGAAGGAGCCGTTCTGTACCAACTCGGCATTGAGGCCGCCATCAGCAGAGTTGTTGATGTCCTCGAAGAAGATGCCGATCAATTCGTCACTAATCTGTTTGCCACCCTGCGGGGGTGTCATGGCCTTCTGGGCGCTGAGACCCATGGTGGCAGCTGCAAAGCATGCAGCGAGAAGGGTTCGTTTGTTCATATTGTTAATCAGTTTTGGGATAATCGTGTGCAAAGATACGAATAAGCGAGCAAAAAACCAAATATATTTGGATTTTTTCGAGCGTGAGTATCTTCGAGCGAAGCTCAAAGTTAAGATAATTCCCGAAACGGCCAAGCATTTCGGGAATTAATTAGTTCTAAGTATCTCTTATTTCTGGTAGGTCTTGGGCGACTCGTTGCCGAAGAGGAACTGGGGCTGGTAGCCGCCGAGGTCGATGACGATCTTCTCGAAGACGATGCCGGGATCCTGGGGATGGATGGTCAGGGTGTGGATGTCCTCAGAAGTTGAGAGGGGCAGTTCTACTTCTTTCTCCACCACGCGGCTGGCGACGGTGGGGTAGTAGATGCTGTAGATGTTCTCCGGCTTCTCGTTGAGGTTGCTGTTGAAGTTCACGCTGACGGGCTGACCGCCATCGATGGCTACGTCGTAGATGAGACCGCCCTTGTCGAGGAAGTCGAGGGTGGATTTTGTCACTACGTGGATTTTAACCGAGGAAGGAGGAACGAGGAAGGAGGAATGAGATGTGTTCTGGCCCAGAGAGAAACGGTACGTAAGGGAGGCATCATCCGTGGAGACGGTATAGGGCATCAGGGAGATGCCACTGAGGGTGCGGCCCATATAGGGGATGACGGTCCACTTGGCAGCGGAGGCATCCTGACGGTTCCAGGTGTGCTCGGCCTCGATGCTGATGTAGCCGTGGACGGGGCTGAACGTCGGGCCTTCCGTGGGTGCTTTCACCTCGATGAGGTCGGGACAGACATCGGCGGGGAAGTTGTCGTTCCAGATCTTATAGCTGATGTGCTTCTGGATCATCATGCCGTCCCATTTGCCACCGGCGATCTCCTTGTTGTATTGTAGGTTCAGCTGTTGGTCGCGCTCAAAGGCCTTGCGGCAGCGCTCTGCCCAGCAGTTCGCCTCGGGGTCGTTCTGTGCGGCCAGCTGGTGGTTCATGGCCTGGGCGTAGTACATCTCGTAGATGTTGCCCATTGCCTGAATGGGGAAGAGCACAATCTGACGGTAGGCATCGCGGGCTTCGGGTTTGAGCGTGATAAACTGCCGGAGGGCACGGGTCTCAAGCGCCTGATAGTCGCTGACGACCTGAGCGAATTCCCAAGTGGTGTAGGTCTTAGCGTCGAGCATCTCGGAGGTGATGCGACCGTTGTACTTGCTCACGAGGTTCAGCAGCTGAGCTGCCTCGCAGGCCTGGTCTTCGCCGAAACTCTCAGCACAGAAGTCACGGGTATGGTCGAGCAGATTGTCCACGCGGTATTTCGAGGGATTCCATGCCATGTCCATAAAGAGCTGGATGGGATATTCCATAGGCTTTAGGTCGCCGACGTTGAGGATCCAGAGCTTCTGGATGCCACCGAGATAGGCCAGCTGAAGCTGTTCCCACATGTTTTGTATAGGGGTGACGTTGATCCATTTCGAGTTGCGGGGGGCACCGACGTAGTCCACATGGTAGTAGAGTCCCCAGCCGCCCTTGCGCTTCTGTTCCTCGGCGGTGGGCAGGCGGCGCACGTTGCCCCAGTTGTCGTCGCAGAGCAGCACCGTCACGTCGTCGGGCACACGCAGGCCGGCGTCGTAGTAGTCCTGCACTTCTTTATAGAGTGCCCAGATCTGCGGGGTCTTGTCAGCAGATTTGCCGGTCACTTCCTTGATGATGCGGCGCTGGTTGTTGATGATGTTCTCCAAGAGCTTTGTATCGGTGCCGTTGCCCATAGCCTCGTCGCCGTCGCCGCGCATACCGATGGTCACGATGTCGTCGGTGCCGTTCATACGCTCGATGCCCTCACGGAAGAAGCGGTCGAGGTTCTGTTTGTTCGTGGCGTAGTTCCAGGCGCCCCAGCCTTTACGGTCGCGGGCGTACTCCTGGTGGTTGCGGGCCATCGGCTCGTGGTGCGAGGTGCCCATCATCACACCCATGGCGTCGGCGGTCTTCAGGTTCTCGGGATCGTCGGCATAGAAGGCCCAGCCCCACATCGCGGGCCACAGGTAGTTGCCCTTGAGGCGGAGGATGAGTTCGAAGACCTTCTCATAGAACTTGTGGCCGCCGTAGTTGGTGCCGAAGGTGTTCTTCACCCACGTGGTCAGACAGGGCGCCTCGTCGTTGAGGAAGAGGCCACGGTATCTGACAGCCGGTTCGCCGTCGGTGTATTCACCTTCCTTTATATATAAAGAGGTATGGCGCGCGACGGGCACGTCAGCCCAGTAGTACCAGGGTGAGACACCGATCTGGCGCGACAGCTCGTAGATGCCATAGACGGTGCCGCGCTTGTCGCTGCCGGCGATGACCAGCTGGTCGCCGATGGTCTTGATGATGTATTTCTCGGTCTTGCCCTTCAAGTCGCGCAGCACACCCTGCTTCACCCACAGGTCGATCTGCTTGTTGACACCGACGGTGCCGATGAGGATGCTTTTAGAGGTGAGAGGTGAGAGCTGAGAGGTGAGAGATGTGATGGTGGCTTCGGTACCAGTGACTTTCCCGAAGTCGGCCTTCAGGCTGGCGGCGGCAATCTTCACACAGCTATGCTCACTCTCGGCGAGGCTGATGGTAGGATTACTCAGCTGCCATGTGTCGGCGGCGGGTTTGAACAAGACGAAGGTTTCGGCGGCGTTTGCTTCCGTCGACAGGGCCAGCGACAGCGTCGCCACGGCCATGATTTTTTGGGTAAGTGATAGGTGTTTCATTTGGATAATAAGTGATAATTATTCATTTCGACTGCAAAGATAACACTAAAATTTGGAACAAAAGTTCAAATTTGTTTCCTTTTTTTGTTATTTTGTTCCATTTTTCCTTGGTAATTCAAAAAAAAGGTCTATCTTTGCAGTCGAAAATGTAATCAAAGCAATGAGATCTAGGCTACTACTAACGCTGCTTTTCCTCTGCCTAACCGTGGGCATCCATGCCCAGATGGGCAAATATTTCACAACTGACAACCATCAGCTGTCCAGTAGTTTCGTGTCGCAGGTCTATCTCGACCATGACGGATTCTTGTGGGTCACCACCCGCAACGGTATCAACCGCTACGACGGCTACCAGTTCCGTGTGTTCAAGAAGGAGAACGAGGCCGACAAGACGCTGGCCAGCAACTACGTGAACTGTATGATCCAGGACCGTCGCGGCCTGTTCTACTTCGGTATGTACGGTGCCCTGCAGACGTGGGACGGTGAGGATTTCCATCATGTCACCCTTCTGGATCATCAGGGCAAGGAGAGTTACGGCTATGCCACCTGTTTTCTGGAACGCGCCAACGGCGATGTGCTCGCTGGCTCCTCCGGCCTCGGACTGATGAAGATTACTGATCAGAAAACGGCTCGTCAGCTTGGTGGCGAATTCGCCAACCTCCATACCGTCAGTTCCCTGCTCGAAGACAAGAAAGGCCGCCTCTGGATAGTGTCAGACCAGGAGGGCCTCGTCTGCTACGACGGTCAGCGGCTACAGCACTACCTCACAGACCGAAAGGACCTCATTCTCGGACAACTTTGTTCCGATCGCGACGGCAACGTCTTTGTAGCCACCAATGCTGGCCTCTACCGTCAGCAGGGTAGCGACTTCGTACATGTGGCGGCTACAGGCCATAAAGAGATCTCATCGCTCTATTGCAACAGCCAGAACAGCATCATCATAGGCTACGACGGTAAGGGTATCGCCATCTACGACCCCCGTCAGGACACCTTCACAGATAATCCTTTCTTCAGCCAGGAGGTGGACCTCTCCAAGAGCAAGGTCTACTCCATCACCGAGGACAATAGCGGAAATCTTTGGTTCGGCATGCTACAGAAAGGTATCTTTTGCCAGCCTATCACCTCCAACGGCTTCCAGTACATGGGCTATAAACTGGGCAGTCCCCGCAATGTGGCGGGCTCGGCCTGTGTGGTCAGCGTACTTCTCGACAGCCATGGTGTAGCCTGGGAGGGTACAGACAAGGACGGCATCTACGTCATCAGGCCTGGAGGTCAACTCGTGCGCCATCTTCTCGAGGGCTATCCCTCTACCGTCATGACCATGGCAGAGACCAGCGACGGGCGCATTTGGATTGGTTCCTACGGCGAGGGGGGAGGCAGCATCGACCCCAGGACGTTCCAGTACAAACGCTTCAACTACCCTCAGGATGACCACCTCGTCATCATGGACATCGAGGTCGACGCTCAGGACCGCCTTTGGATGGCCACCATGCGCCATGGTGTCATCTGCTATAACCCCGCCGACGGACAATTCCGCACTTACGTGATGCGGGAGAACGCCCCCAACGAGCCCTCGATGAACAGCATTACCAACGACTACATCTCGCAGATCTCGTTCTCTCCAGACGGTGCCCGCCTCTATGTCGCCACGTCGATGGGACTCTGCTGCCTCGATATCGCCAGCGACAGCTGGACGAAGACCTTTGGCGTCAATTGTCTCCACTACAGCGTGCCCATCAGGGTGGCTCGTGAGTACGATGGACAACTGTGGTATGGTACGAACTTAGGACTCTACTGCTATGATCTCAAGACGAAGCAGACCAAGCACTATACAGTCGAAGACGGTCTCCCTTCTAACGGCATTGCCGCCATTGAGCGTGACCAGCGTGGCTTGCTCTGGATATCCACTGACCATGGACTCTGCTCCTTCGATCCCGTCAAGGGACCCGAGATGAACTACTTTGCCGACGACGGTCTGCAGAGCAATGAGTTCAGCGACGGTGCTTCATGGACGGATGCCAGCGGTACCATCCTCTTCGGAGGCACGGGTGGCGTCACCTGGTTTAACCCCATGGACATCAAGCAGAGCCAATGGAGCGCAAACGTCCATCTGACGGCTCTCACCATCAACGGCGAGCCTGTCAGCACCGCCACGCGCTCTGGTGGGAGAAGGGTGACGGAAACGACCATCAACGCCAGTAACCACTTCGAACTGGGCTACCATGACAATTCGTTCACGATCCAGCTCTCCACGCTCACCTATGAGAATCCGGAGCACATCGTTTACCTTTACAGCATCAACGGTGAACCCTTCCGCGCCCTGCCTGCCGGCACCAACGAGCTCTCCTTCACCCACCTGCCGCCAGGCACTTACCGTTTCCGTGTGAAGGCCGAGCGCAGTGGCATCGAGACACCCCAGCGCGACTTCACCGTCATCGTCCGTAGTCCCTGGTACCGTTCGGCATGGGCCTACTTCTTCTACGCCCTCGTCATCGGACTCTTCGCCTGGCAGTTCCTCGCCTACCGCCATCACCGTGAGCAGAACCGTCTGCGCCTCCAGGCCCATATCCATGCCGAGGAGATGAGTGAGGCCAAACTGCGCTTCTTCATGAATATCAGTCATGATATCCGAACCCCGATGACGCTGATTCTCACGCCGCTGCTCTCACTCATCAAGAAGGAGGACGACCCAGAGCGCAAGAGCGTCTATGAGACCATCCGCCGCAATGCCGAGCGCATCCTCAACCTGATCAACCAGATGATGGACCTTCGGAAGATTGACAAGGGACAGATGCAGATGCGCATGAGCGAGCGCAACCTTGTGGGATTCGTCAATGACATCTACACCCTCTTCGCACATCAGGCGAAGACCCGTCAGATCAAGTTCACCTTCGACCACGACTGCGAGGAGCTGCCCGTATGGATCGACCGCTCGAACTTCGACAAGGTGATCGTCAACGTGCTCTCCAACGCCTTCAAGTACACTCCTGCCGGCGGTGAGATCGGCATCCGCCTCACCCACGACGACACGACGGCCACCATCGCTATCCGCGACAACGGCGAGAAGATACCTGAAGACAAACTTGAGAAGATCTTCCAACGCTTCTATCAGGCCGAAAGTGCCACCAACGACCGCAATGCGGGCACAGGCATCGGCCTCGACCTCACCCGTTCGCTCGTCGAGATGCACCACGGCACCATCACCGTCCACAACCTCAATCAGGGATGTGAGTTCGTCATCACCATCCCGCTGGGCAACGCCCACCTCACGCCGGAGGAGATGATCAGCGAGAGCGAACTCCCGCAGGAGCCGATGGCAGAGCTGCAGGCCGCCCTCGAACAGCCAGAGGAAGAGGAGGAGATTCCGTATGAGCAGGCCGACACCCGGGGCACCACCATCGTCATCGCCGAAGACGACGATGAGATACGCAACTACCTTGAGGCAGAACTCTCCAAGGATTACGACGTGCATGCCTGCGTCAACGGCCGTGAGGCACTCACGGAGATCTACCGTGTCAAGCCCAGTCTCGTCATCAGCGACGTGATGATGCCGGAGTTGGACGGTAATGCCCTCTGCTCTCAGTTGAAGACGAACAGCTCGACGAACTATATCCCCGTCATCCTGCTCACGGCCCGCAACCGCGACGAAGACCGTCTCGAAGGCCTGGAGACAGGTGCCGACGCCTATATCGTCAAGCCGTTCAATATGGATATCCTGCGGCGCACCATCCTCAATCTGCTCAACTCGCGCAAGCTGTTGAAGATGAAGTACGAGCGTACCGACGACCTTGAAGAGCGCGTGGAGGACATCCGCCTGAAGTCGCCCGACGACAAGCTGCTCGAGAAGATTATGGAGTGTATCCGGAAGAACCTCACGAACTCCGACCTCAATATCGATATGATTTCTGACGAGGTCGGCATCAGCCGCGTACACCTCCATCGGAAGATGAAGGAACTCACAGGTCAGACGCCCCACGACTTCATCCGCAGTATCCGTCTGAAGAAGGCTGCCCAGCTGCTGGCCGAGAAGGGCATGAACGTCACCGAGGTGATGTACGCCTGCGGCTTCGCCAACAGTGCCTCCTTCTCCACCATCTTCCGTAAGTACTACGGTATGTCGCCCCGTGACTACATGAAGGAACACCAGGAAAGATAAAATATGATTGGAGTAATTCTTGCGGCCGGAATGGCCAAGCGGCTGAGGCCGCTCACGGACGAACGTCCGAAGTGTCTTCTCAAAGTGGGAGAGCGTACGCTTCTCCAGCGCACCGTCGATGCCATGCTCGCCGCTGGCATCAACGAACTCGTCGTCGTCACCGGCTACCGTGCCAACATGATCCGCGACTTCCTCACCTCACACTATCTCACCCCTCAGTCTAATCTCGCTCCTCCCTCCTCCCTCCTCCCTCCTCGAATAAAAATCCACTTCATCGACAACCCCGACTACGCCCACAACAACAATATCTTCTCGCTGTGGCTCACCCGTCCTTATACCGACGGCCGTGACTTCCTGCTCATGGACAGCGACATTCTCTGCGATCCTGCCATCATCCCCACCGTCATCAATGTCGGTGATAGTGCTCTGGCGCTCAATCGCCACGAACTGGGTGAGGAGGAGATGAAGATTGTGGCAGATGCCGAAGGGCGCATCACGGAGATCAGTAAGACCTGTCGTCCTGAAGATGCTGCGGGTGAGAGTGTAGGCGTCGAGCGAATGACCGCTGACTACAGCACCGCCCTCTTCCGCGAACTCGAGCAGATGATCGAGCGTGAAGGACTCATCGACATCTTCTACGAGCGAGCCTTTGAGCGTCTCATACCCCAGGGCCACACCTTCCGCATCGTCGATACCACCGATCTTTTCTCCATCGAGCTCGACACCCCCGAGGATTTCGAAAACGCCCAGCGTCTCATTCCCCCCGCCCTGTGGTAATCAACGCAAATTACAAACGAATCCTTGCCAAACGCGGCTGGGATTCGTTTTATAATAGGTAGCGGGCGATTCCTTTGATGTCACTTTTGAATAAACATCGTTTTTCTCCGATTATCCTTCGGCCTCACTGCGAAATGAACCCAGATGGCGCCATAGCGATTCTTCTCGATGAAGAGTTCGTCATAGTCCTGCTTCGTCTCGTCGGCGTAGTCCATCAGGATCACCGCATAGCGCATCGCCTGCTCAATACCAGCGACGCGGATATCCACGGCGCAGCCTGTCAGATGATTGCTCGTTGGAGAACCTCCCACCTTCCTATTCAGCTGAGGCGAACGATACCCACTGCTGATGATTATCGGCTCTTCGGTATCTATTTCCCCTCCTAAGTTAGGAGGGGTGCCCGTATGGGTGGGGTGGTCTGAAGAAGCGCCAGACATTCCCTCGTTCAGACCACCCCTAACCCCTCCTAACTCAGGAGGGGAAACCGGGCGCAGAACATACCGCAGATTATACCGCCTGCGTAGTTCCTCTAACCACCCGCAAACCCTTTTCAGATTCTCAATCGCCACATGACTGGGAATATTATACACCTCAGTATGTCTGCTCTTGGTTACCTCCCCGAGCGTCATGTGCTCGGAGAGGTTGATAGATTTGTTGATTGTTACTTTTTCCATTTTGATTTTACATTTTGTTAGGTTGTTAGGTGATAGGTGGGCTATACCACCATCTTATTCACTTTCCGATACCTCCTGCGCATACGACCGTTCTGCATGACTTCCTCAAGCAGCGCCACCATGCCAGACTCCTGAAGACGTTTGATCTTCATATAGCCAGAATCTTCATTCTTATAGCCGAAACATCTGTCAACGTCCTCTTTCGTGAACTCATCAGGCAGTCTGTTATAGCCATCGACGGATCGCTGTTGATGACGCTTACCCGAGATCTGCACATCATTGTTCATGTCATCGAAGTACTTCTCAGCCAGGACTCCGAAGAAATGCTGCTGCGTGGCATACTGGATGCGGGCCATCAGTTCGCAGAGCTTCCAGTCCGTATCATCCACTTCGTAGGTGCCCTCCCAGAACTTTCCTTCCTGATGCAGGCTCTCGTAGTGGCGCATGTCGATGAAAGGCACGGAATAGTTCAGGGCGTGATACGGCACACGCTTCAGCATGAGCTCGTTGGCCTCCGAATCATCCTCTTCACAGTCCGCCATGCGGTTACTCGTCCAGTCGTAAAGCTTCTTCACCAGCGGCTTCACGGGCAATTGTCCTGCACGACAGTCGAGTTTGAAGGCCCAGGTCTTCATGCGTTCCAGACGTTCCCAGTCGATGGTTTCCTCTTCCTCGTAGTCAATCATCTTATAGTTCGTCTTCGGCATGGGAATCACGGTGAGACGCGTACTGAGACCAGATCCGAAGTTCTTCTCATTCACCTTCTTCTTCAATGCAATGGGCGTGCCTGAGTAGATATAGTTCCATGTCACACGGAACTCATCCACGGGAGAATCCGAATTCTGATACATCTGTCCGTCCTTCTCGTTGTGGAAGGCCTTCAGCTCCATCGCCTGCTTGTTGATCCAAGAACCGCCACTCTGCAGCATGATCGAGTTGTCCAGCTCCGTGTCAAACGTGAACATATGCAGCTGCATCTCCTTGCCGTCCACCGTTTCCTTTGCATTGAGCATATCCTCGATAAGCTGACCGTTAGAAGTACGGGATGGATGAATACGGATGATGCCCTGGGGCTTGTCCTTGCCCTCCTTGTTGGCGGCTTTCTTCTTCGTATCCTTCTTATAGCGGTTCAGCGCAGCCTTGCCGGCTTTGTCCGACGCCTCTATGGGTGCTATCAGTATCTCACAGATGTCATCTGCCATCGACTTGTTCGATGCGGGATGTCCTATAATATATAAGGAACAATTGAGCCTTCGGTCCACGTAGGCACGATGATAGAACCTGTAGGTGCATCTGGTCATCAGTGTCATCAGCGCACCGCCGGCAGTGAACACCGCTGCAGGATACTGAGGTCTCTTCAACCCGGCACACACATCCCTCAGCAATGGGAAGTCATCGAACAGCGCTTCTATCTCAGCGCCCCAAGCGTCAAGCTGGGCATACATGCTCATGCCATCAGCCTCGTCCCTATCGGCATTCACACCCTTGACCACTTCCTGATACGTTCTTCCCGCAACCTTCCTCACCGCTTCCAGCATGGCCTTGGATGGCAGCGAGCTTGCATACTTCTTCTCCTTCTCCGCCACGCACCCCGCTGCTGATTCCACCGTCTGCTCGACATTCTCATCTCTCTCCTCAATGATCTCCTGCACCCAGGGCTGAGCCTCGACGATACGCTGCACCACTTTCTTGTCGCCGTCAAGCATGAGTAGGAGGTCTGTGGCAAGCTTAAGACTCTCCTTGTGTCTATTGCTATCCTCTGCGCATGGCAGTTTATCAGCATAGCGCTGATCAATAATACTCTGAATATCATAACCTCTCCATTTTATTGACGACAATTCAGAGTTCTTTTCTGACGACAACTTTGACAACATAGACAACTTATTTTCAGGCAGAACTTCTGCCTGAGGCGACATGTTGTCGCCATTAAATGTTGTCTTAGTTGTCTCAGTTGTCGTTTTATTACTGGCACTTGTCGTTTTCTCATCCTCAGCACCAAACTGATGAAATA
>JAEEGK010029829.1_pt1 | contig 10851 bp, 8 predicted proteins | sample 8958771 | NCBI WGS metagenome assembly JAEEGK01 (sample SAMN16246547, study PRJNA631951) | gut metagenome | biome: gut microbiome; feature: rumen; material: SC-attached | host: Bos | place: Iran: Karaj | collected 2018-10 | reverse complement strand
AATACTCTTTAAATTGGCATTATCAGAGTAACTAGCCTCAATTTCTTCTTTGGTTTTAATATTAACTGTAGCACTACTAGTTGAAGTATTCATTGTTTGCATAGTGTCATAATCATATAATAAGAATGATTTAGCACTAATAGTTGTAGTACCTTTTGCTAAAGTTTTAAAAGTAAAAGTATAAGTTTTACTCTTTGTACCATTAGCAATAGTATTAGCCATATAAGAACCACCATTTTCTGCTCCACTTGAAACAAGTTTTAGCATGTTCTTATCATAACCTAAATCAACTTGCCAACTACCAATAGAACTACTACTAGATAACTTAACAGTTACGCTTATATTATTACCTAATATTGCAGTACTTGATGCATTAACATCAATTCTTGCATTTGATGCAAATACTGCTGTAGGCATTAATAATAGAAATAATCCTATAACAAATAAACTAATTCTTTTCTTCATATTTACCTCCTATTGAGCAATTGTATATTGTCCAAGTATATTCTTTTGAATTTGTAATAAATCAAGGGCATTTATTTGTCCATCTCCTGATGTATCTCCAGCATTAGCTGCTTCACTATCCATGTTATATTGATTTAATATTTTCTTTTGAACTTGTAATAAATCAAGAGCATTTATTTGTCCATCTCCTGATGTATCACCTTTAACAACAAAGACAAATTCTTTTTGAATAGATCCATTTGAAACAGTTACTTTTAAACCAGTTCTAATAAGTCCTGTTGGATTACCTACAACAGTTCCTCCAAGAGAAGCGATCTTATTTTTAAAGTCATCTAATGTAGATCCAACAGCTACACCAGTTATTACGTTATCACTTAACTTATAGTTTTGACGAACTATATTCATAACATCAATACCACTTGGTTGATTCTCACCAGCATCTCCAGATGCACCATTATCAGTATTAATAATTGTAGCACCAATATTGTTATAAACTGGAATTAAGAATTCAAATGTATTACTTATTGCATTAACGCCATAATAAGCTCCATGTACTATTTCAGCTTCACTTACTGGTGCTTGAATATTAGACATATATTGATGAATATATAAATTATTTGATTTAACAGGATGAACATTAAACTTTTGGAAGTACATAGTATTTTGTCCAGCATCTAGATAACCACTTTTCAAGAATTCTGCTCCTCCACCTATTGCAAGTTTAAGGTCAGTTGTTTGATCTCCAGTTCCGCCCCAATTATTAAGTTTCGCATATCTTACAGCTCTATAAGGAGCATCTCCATTTGAACCGTCATAAACACCTACGTTAAAGAAATTATAGTAGTTATCCATTGATTCACCATTTAATGTAGTTCCCCATCTTGTAGTATATTTACCACATATACAAGATAGTAATCCACCCGCATAAGCTCCAGTAGTTGCTTTACCACTTCCTATTTCTTGTTTAATTCTTGCAGAAAGAATTACTTGAGAAACATTCTTTTCTCTACTAGCAAGATTTAAAGCTGTAGTTAAAGATGGTAAATTAGTAGTCATAAATGAACCTAATATCTTAGGTGTAACTACAGAATAAACATCATCAGGAATATGATTATTAACATAAGCTGATTCAAACATAAATATATGTACATCATCTAAGAAATTAAGAGGATTCAAATAATATGCAACAGCTTTTTGACTAGCACTTACATATCCACTATCATAATTACCTGAACAAGATAAATCCTTGTATTCAGCTATAGATGTTGAAATTGTATTCTTACCACAAGCACTTTCGCTATTAACAGCAGTATCAAAATCTAATCCAGTTTGAACAGGAGTAAATACCCAATTAGGATATTTAGCTTTCAAAACACATAACTTATCAACATATTCTTTAGGGAATCCTTTACTAGTTAATTCTGCTTGGCATGAAGAAGTATCTACATTAACAACTTCACTTTTAATAACTCTAGTATATTCACTACAAACATATGATTCCATTCCTTGATATTCAATCTTATACCAATTACTAGAACAGTTATTACTTGTAGTTGATAAATCTTGATATTTTTCTCCAGATAATAATCTATATTTAACACCACTATTAACTCTAACAATTAAATTACCAGATTCTACTTTAGGTGTTTTTCTTATTCCAACACTATCCCCTGTTATTTCAACTTCATCCGCAGAAACAGAAATAGGCAAAATAACAAATAAAGCAAGCATTATAATAAGTATTTTTAAATTTTTCATAATTTGCCGTCCTTTCTACGGTATTCTAATAGTATTATAACAAATAAAAGAATAAAATGTGTTCACCAGGAGTAATCTTTACTTTTTAAGTAAAAAATTTGACATTTTTAATCGCTAACCATTGAATTAAAGGTTATATTATCTTATTCTTATATATAGAAAGGATAAAGGAAAAATGAACGAAGAATTAAACAATACAGTTACTCAAGTTAATGACGGAAATACTGTATCAGAACCAACTGTAACACCAAGTGTAAATCCTGCACCAGTTGTAGAACCAACTCCTGCTCCAGTTGAAGCACCAACTCCTGTTGCTGAACCAACTCCTGTTGAAGCACCAACTCCTGTTGTAGAACCAACTCCTGTTGAAACTCCTGCTCCAGCTGTTACACCTGTTGAAACTCCTGCACCAGTAGAAAATACACCAGTTGCTACAGTTACCCCTGAAGTTACTCCTGCACCAGTAGATAATGCACCATTAGCTTCAGCACCAGAGGCACCAATTGGCGAGACTAATACTCCTATTAATCCTCCACCACTTGACGCACCAGTAGAAGAAACTACAAAAAAATCTAAAAAAGGAATATTTATTGCATTAATCATTGTATTAATAGTATTAGCAGTTGGAGGACTTATTGCTTTCTCTCAATTTGGTACATCAAAAAGTCGTATTAAATCTATAGCAAACGCAATATTCACAACTGAAAACTATCAAAAGATTAAAAATGAATTTAAAAATCAACAAAGTGGAACTTATAAGTTCACAGTAAATGGTAAATTAGCTTTACAAGATCAAGATCCAATAACTGGTAATCTTGAAGTAAAAGGTAACTATGGATATGATTTACCAAATAAAGATATGTATGCAACACTAAGCGTTGATAAAATGAATTATGCATCACAAGAATTACTTGGATCAACAGGATTAAATTCAAGCTTAGATATTTCTAAAGATACATTATATTTCCAAATTAAAGAAGTATATGACAAAGTATTATTCATTAAAGATGATACATTCTTAGAATTATTTGAAGAACTTGAAAAAGCTTTAGAATCATCTAATAATACTGAATCAATAGATGTTAATAAAGTAATAATAGCTGTTAGAGATGCATTCGCTGAAGGACTAAGTGCTCCAAAGAGCAGTCAATCAGTAACATCAGTAGATGGAATTGGAACTACTAATGTAATTACTATTGTTCTTAATAAGAGCAACAAAGAATTAATTACAAAGACAATTCTTAATAAATTAGCTGATAGTGATTTCCCTAAAGAAATTGCTAAAGTTACTGGTAATGATGCTGCAACAATAAAAGATAGCTTAAAAGAAAGAGCTAATAGTTATGAAGCAGATGATGAAACTGAAACTTTATATATCTACACTTCTCTATTTGGAAACAATTTAGAAGGTATTAGAGTAACTAAACCATCAGATAAAGATGATTGTGGTAAAGGTAAACCTTTTGATGGATTTATAACTATTAAAGATAACACTTTAACATATAAGTTTACTGATCCTAATCAAGCAAGCGGAACTATTACTGTTAAACTTGAAAACAAAGGAACAAAAACTGATATCGTAGTAAGTGCTAAAGTTACAGAAATCATTTCTAAGAGAAATTATAATTCAGAAGGATCAATTGATTCATGTACTGAAATTGAAAAAGAAATAGTAACAGTAGACTTTACAATGACTACTACTAATACTGAAAGTGAAAAAGGAATTGAAGCAACTGTTAAAGTTGGAACTGAAGTAGCTTGCAAAGAAAAAGATTCTTGTACAGCTGAAAAGAATACATTTGAACTAAGCTTATCTGAAAATATGACTATTGATAAAACTTATGTTCCTTCATCAATGGTTAAAGATAATGCTGTAGATGTTAATGAATTAACTGAAGCTGATCAACAAATTATCATGCAAAATATTCAAAATAATTTCTCAGTATTAAGTGAATTATTATCATCATTATTCGGTGATAGTTCTAGACAAACAATGTACGATGACTATGATTTCGAATCATACTATGATGATTACGATTATGACTATAATTTTTAATTAATTAAAAAACACCTATCTTCTAGGTGTTTTTTTATGTTCTATTTTTTCTTTAAACTTATTTATTGCAGATACAATTCTCATTTTGTTTTCTTCTTTTATATATTTATCACTTAACTCACCATTATAGTTAAAACCAAATGTACTATCGGCAAATATTCTTTGTTGTCGAATATCACACCATCTAGCATATTCAAAGTAACCACATCTAAGAGCAATTTGTTTTTCTACTTCTAATAAATTTCTTCTTTTATCTATAAATAATTTATGATAAAAGGCTTGAGTATCTTTTTCATTTCTTAATACTTCTTTATCTTCATCTGCACCATAATGATCTATTAGTTCTTCTCTATTATCATCAGTTAAAGTAATTATATCTTCATAATCTAATAGATAAATACCCTCATTAGTATTTTTAAAAGTTGTTCCATATAAATTAGTAAAATCTAAGAAATGATCTACATGTCCTAAGTTATTTTGTTTAGGATCTAACCAAATACTTCCTTCCTCTTTTACTTTAGAATAAAAATCTAACATTTCTTCGTAACTTACTTTTCTACCATTAGCTCTTTGAGAAACATATAAGTACTTTTTAGATTCATTTAATTCTTTTTCATAAACAGGACTTAGTCTATATGGTTTATCATCTTTTATCATTTTATGTCCTATTTTTACAACGGCATCTCCAACTTGAATTACTTTATATGTTTGACCGGTTCCACATAAAACTAAATCTTTATAACTTAGATTTTGATGCACAATAAGTTTATATAATTCACATATTACATCACCAATATCTTTATCACTTAATTTGTCCGTCGTTGTATATAAGTCTTTTCTTAAAAAAGTATGTAATGCATCTAAAGAAAACAAACCATATTTTTTTATTATAAAACTATATATATTATCTCCTTCTTTAATATACATATTAACTCCTATAATTCATTATCCATCATATATGAGAATATTAAATAAGCTACTTTAAGTGAATCATGTCTTAAAACATTATTTTCTATCTTCCATAGCTTATCTTTAATTACTTCTACTCCCATTTTCTTTAATGTACTATCATCTACTTTAACAGGATCTTTTTGTTCTAAAGATGAATACTTCTTTGCAATATAACTTGATATTTTAGCATCATTTGCAATAACTGAATCTATTGAGTTATTACCTAAATACTTTTGTAAAAATTTAATATGATCAGATACTTTAAAGCCATCTGTTTCTCCTGGTTGAGTAACTAAATTACAAATATACATTTTCTTTGCTTTAGCATTATTTATCTCTTCTACTATTCCATCAACAAGTAGATTAGGTATTACACTTGTAAGAAGTGAACCAGATGAAAAAATTATTAAATCAGCATTTTTAATTGCCCTGCTAATATCTTGAGATAGTTTTATTTTTTTATCATATTCTACTTTTACTATTTTTCTAGAATCTTTAGTAATCTCTTCTTCTCCAACTATTCTCTCACCCTTTTTAGTAATACCTACTAAATTAACGTTTTCTTCTGTTATAGGTAAAATAGTTCCTTTTATATTAAGCATCTTTGCCATGATTGGAATAGAATGTTTAAAATCTCCTTTAAGTTCCAATAAAGAAGTCATTATTAAATTCTTTATTGAATGACTTTCTAATGTAGAGCCTTTTTCAAATCTATAATCCATTAATTCAATTATATCTTTATCAGTATTAGCCATAGCAAGTAACACTTTTGTTAAATCTCCTACAGCAGGTATATTAAATTCATTTCTAAGTTTACCTGTACTTCTTCCATTATCTGCAACTGTAACAACTGCTGTTACATCTATTGGAAATTCTTTTAATCCTTTAAGTAATTGTGAAAGGCCTGTACCCCCACCAAATATAACGACCTTTTTCATTTTTCTACTTTAAGTCCTCTGAATCAAATGGATATGGACATAATTCACTAACAGTAAATTCTTTTTCTTCTCCTTCACCATTAACTGAAATTACTTTATCATCTTTTTTAAAGAATTCTAAAATAACTTGTCTACATGCAAAACAAGGAGTACCAAATTCACCATTAGAAAGCATTACATAAATACTTTTAAAATCACCTTTTTTATATCCATGAGCTATAGCAGCACCAATTGCATGTCTTTCAGCACAAATTGATGTACCATTTGCATTTTCTACATTAACACCTTCAAATGTATTTCCATCCTTCATAACAACAACCGCAGAAACTGGGAAATTGTAATAAGGACTATATGAATTATTTAATAAACTTTTTAATCTATTGTACATTTATCATCACCATCCTAATCCATTATAGCATACAAACAAAAAAGGAACCATTAAAGGTTCCTTAAACTCTTATTTCATTATATTTTTTAAAATAACAGTTTTAGTTCTAGACATTTCATGAAGTGTAGTCATTATACCTTCATTACCGATTCCAGAATACTTCCAACCACCAAATGGTTGTTCAAATGATCTAAAGAATGAAGCTCCATTTATTACGAAGCCACCAGCTTCAACTTTTTCAGAAGTTTTAAATGCTTTATTCATATCTTTAGTTATGATACCTGCAGAAAGACCAAATTTAGATTGGTTAGCTATTTCAATAGCTTCTTCTATAGTATCAAATCCGATAACCGGGATAACCGGACCAAAGACTTCCATATCTTTTGCGATATCCATATCTTTAGTTACGCCATCAAGTATAGTTGGTTCATAGAAAGCACCATTACGTCTTCCACCTTTAACTATTCTTGCTCCAGCAGCTACTGTTTCATTTACTTGTTTTTCAACTTCAATAGCTGCATTTTCTGAAATTAAACAACCAATATCACTTGTAGGATCGCTTGGCATACCAACCTTAAGTGTATCGATCTTTTCAGACATTTTCTTGATGAATTCATCTCTTATAGAATTCTCAACTAGGAAACGTTTAGATGCACAACAAACTTGTCCAGTGTTATATAATCTACCCCAAACAACTTCGTTAACTGCAAGATCCATGTCTCCATCTGCACATATAATCATTGCATCATTACCACCTAATTCAAGTGATGAGTGAGCACAATGATCAGCACATTTTTTAGCTGCATCAATACCTGCTTCAGTAGAACCAGTTAAAGTTACCATATTAACTTTAGGGTTAGAAGTAAGTGCAGTACCAACTACACTTCCAGCTCCGTGAACTACTTCAATAACACCAGCTGGAACCCCTGCTTCAACTAATAACTCAACATATCTAGTTAGTGTTAAAGGATTAACACTAGCAGGTTTTAAAATAACTGAATTACCCATTAATAATGCAGGTGGTATTTTATTAATAAAAATATCACTTGGGAAATTAAATGGAATTATAGCTACAACAACTCCTAAAGGTTGTTGCATAGTATATTGGATAGTATTTTCTTGTCCAGCTTCAGTTCCTCTAGGTACTACATTACCATAGTCATGTTTTACCTTTTCAACATAAGCAGGAACACCTATAGAAATATTTCCAATTTCTGCTACAGCTTCCTTTATTGGTTTACCAGTTTCATCTGATAAAAGTTTTGCTAACTCAGCACTATGTTGTTCAACTAAGTCTTTAAACTTCATTAAACATTCGCATCTTTTTAATAGTGGAGTTGCTTCCCATTCTTTTTGTGAAGCATATGCTTCATCAACTGCCTTATTAATATCTTCAACAGTTAGACTAGGAACAGTATCTACTAATGTATTAGTAGCAGGATTCATTACTTGAATAGTTTCACCATTCGAAGAATCTACCCAATTCTTACCAATTAAACTCTTCATTAAATTCTCCTATTTCTTAAATCCAGTAAATGATAATGATAATCCACCAACAGTATTACCAGAGTGTTCATTTGTACCATACTCACCAAATGTAAATACCATTAAGAATTCCTTATCACCAGTTACTTTTTTAACTGCTGGATAAATATCTTCTTCTTTACCCTTTAGTTGAAGTCCTAGTCTTCTTCCACCACAGTGTACTAGGAAGTAAGAATCTGCAGATCCACCAATCAATTCATCAACTTCTTTGATTGTTTTTGGATTTGCTTGAACCATTTCATCTGGTTCTAAGTGTAAATGAATAATAGCTGTATTAGGAACCATATTAGCACCAATACTTAATGAACCATCTTCATTTGCACCCATCGGATGACGAACAGCTGTTACTCTACCGATTTGATCTTTAACACCTAATGGATCAAATATAGATGCAGCAAGCATGTTTCCACCCATTACTTCATCCTTTTTAAATCCAGTCCACTCGATATATTTATCAAGCGCAGGTACATGATCGATTTCAGCTAGAGTTCTCTTACCATTAACTTTGGTAATAATACCAGCTTGTTCAGTTTCAGTAAATTGACCTTTATAAATATTAGCCATTGGTGCATCACTTGCAAATATTGCAATTGCACAACCATCGCTAAATATCTTATCATCACATATGATAGACCATTTACCTTCAACAGTGTTATCAGCAGCAGAACCACCAAACACTGGCACTTCCCCTATTACATCTTGAATACCTAAAATGTATTCTTCTTCCTCTGCTGGTGAAGCTGTCATGAAGAAATAATCAGGTCTACGAGAACTAAGTTGCTTCATTGCTTCCTTAGCTAAACGTCTACCAATTTCTCTAGCAGTTTCATTTTCAGTTTTTTCACTTCCGGCAACTCCTACTTCAACATCGCCACCGAAGGACATAATTCCTGAATATCCAGTTTCAGCATTTAAATAACCATCTTGTGTACATATAGCAGCACTAGATGTACATCCAAGGATATGTGTATCACAAACACTTCTTATACCATCAACTATTTTTTCTTGATCGTTGACTACAGAAGTAAAAAGTAACCCCACTTTTGCCTTATCAAGTTTGGCCATTTTAGCTGATTCAGATCCAGATGTAAATGAATCACTATTTTGGCTATAACCAACTTTAGTATTTAACACTTCTATCATCCTCCTTTGTTAAATCTAGGATAGAAACTACACTATCCTAAAAATAATTTTAAATTTAGTTAGATAACTAATCAATAACTTCAAAAAAAAAATATAATGTGTTTACATTATATTATTTTTCTTTAGTTACAATTACTGTTTTATTGCTAAACTTAAGTGTATTTATATACTCTTTCATTTCGTTATAATCTAGTTTCTTTATATCATCTAGACTATCAAACTCTTCTCTATTAAATGATAATACATTAGATAAATAGCCTCCACATATACGACCTGGATTATCTTCATCAAATAAGAATGACATAAGTGATCTATTCTTAAATATAGTAAAGTCTTCAAGTGTTGGCATTAACTTTTCATTAATTGTTTCATCAACTCTTTTTAGTATTTTATCTTTATCTTCTCCAGCAACATCAATTGTAATTACTAACATGTTATGATTATATGGTGTAGTTATTCCATAATTAATTGGATATAAAGTAACTCCTTCATTATATAACTCTTTATATAATGAACTTCTTCTAGAGAAATTAATTCTTAAGAATAAATCTAAATACCATAATAAATTATCTTTAGGAACATTTTTAAATTCATCAAATTTCATTTTATAGAATACTGAAACTGAAGGAATTATTTTATCATCCACTAATTCACAGTAGTCTCTTTTAACATCTACCTTTTCATCATGTTTTATTATATTAAATTCTAAATACTTTCTATCTATAGATTCATAAGTACTCTCTATAATACTTACAATTTCATCTATATCAAAATTACCATATACAGTTAATATTTCATTAGATGGTTTATAAAAAGCATTATAAATAAGTTGAAGATCTTCATAAGTAAAGTTTTTAACATCTTCTACTTCACCACATCCAAGTTTATATTCAGGTTCATTATAAAGAGATTTAATTTTCTCCATATTATAATTAAAATATCTATTATCTTTTTTACCTTTTATTTCTTCATAAATAGGTCCTTTTATTTCTTTTTGCTTTTCCTTACTAAATTTAGAATTATTAACCATATTAATTAATTCTACTAAATGCTTTGTAAAATCTTCATGAGTAATAATATAGTACTTAGTAAAATAGTCATATGTTTCTCCATTATAATCAACATAATTATCTAAGAAATATTCTCCAACATTTCCATATATACTATCTTCAATTAAAGTATGTTCTAATAAATGAGCTAGTCCATCAGGATAATGATATTCTTTATTATCAATATAGAAGTCATTAATAGCAAATCCATATTTAGTATTTATAGATGCTCCTTGATAATGTTTTTTATCATTAGATACACATACAATAGTTAAACCATTATCTAATTTTTTAACAAGTTTTTTAATCATCATACTCACCTTCAATCAATAAAGTATTAACAATTTCTAAACCATCTATTATTTTAATAACATCTTCATAACTTACATCTTTAAGTTTATTGTATTCATCTTCAAATGTATTCTTGTTTATTAAATGACAAATATGAACTTTTAAATCATTAAACTTACTATCTAAGCTATCATATAAAGATATCTCATCTGCTTTTAATAACTTTCTCTTTGCTTCTTCAAAAGTATCACTATCTTTTAACATATT
>JAEEGK010029828.1_pt1 | contig 10851 bp, 9 predicted proteins | sample 8958771 | NCBI WGS metagenome assembly JAEEGK01 (sample SAMN16246547, study PRJNA631951) | gut metagenome | biome: gut microbiome; feature: rumen; material: SC-attached | host: Bos | place: Iran: Karaj | collected 2018-10 | reverse complement strand
GTAAGCAATGGGTAATGACTGGACCACAAACATTGTATGCACAGTGGCAAGTTGCACAAGTTACATTCCGTGTAGGAGACTATGTAACATATATACCTAGTGTAACTTCTGCTTCAGTATCTGCAAGTTCTTCTGGATATACAAGCTCTCAATCATATAATCCAAGTGCTACAACAAGTTGGAGAGTATTTAGTGTAGCTAATGGAGTAGAAATCATACCAACAACATATGCATTTAATCTAGCACTTAGAGGAGATAATGGTAAAACAAACGTACAAAGCATATTAACTACAATAAGTAATAACTATAAAAACTCTTATGCAGCAAGTGCAAGACATTTAGGTATGCCAACTGAAAATACTGGTTCTCTTGGGCTATCAATGAATTCTGCAGATAAAGCAATAATAGATGCAAATACCGGATTAAATTATAATGGAGATACATTTACTGGTGGTTATGGTGTCATTCCTCTGTCCTCTACTACAGTTCCTGCTGTAGAAATAATAAGGAGCGATCGTACATTGGTATATTCGATATTATATTCGCTTGCTGGAGGCGGTACTACAATTCACCCAATAAGCGGTGAAGTAATACAAATACCACCTGTTCCAAATGGTGATGCTACTGTAACTGCAGCAGTAAGACCAATAGTAAACCTAGGAATAGGGCCTCAAATTTCTGGCGGTTCTGGAACATCTTCAAGTCCATATGTAATAGCTGGAAAAGGTGCATCAACATATACAATAACATATAATGCTAATGGAGGAAGTGGAGCACCAGCAGCTCAAACTGTAAATGTAGGTACAACGCCAACATTAAGTACTACCGTACCTAGCCGTTCAGGATTTTCATTCTTAAGCTGGAATACAGCAGCAAATGGAAGTGGAACATCATATGCTCCAGGTGCTACATATACTGGAGGTGCAAGTGTAACCTTATATGCACAATGGGGAGCAGGAAATTATACAGCAACCGTAACTTGTAATGTCCCATTTGCAATGTCATCACTGTATGCTACCCCAACTAGCGGTGCTACAGGTGCTTACCTAGATATATATGCTATGCCTGGTGGGAGTTTTAATACGGTAATACCAACAGTAGGTGGAGGAGCAATTCGTGTAGGTTGGGATTTTGTTAACTGGACTTCTGATAACAATACATGGACATTCACTAATGCTAATAACAACAGTACGACTGTTCGAGTCGGCACAGGAAATGCAACCCTAACAGCAAATTATTATACGTGGAACGATTAGCCTTAGGGACATCTATCAAAAGTGTAAAAATAGGTGAATTACAAAAGATGGTGTAAAGCAATAAAAAAACTCTCAACAGATTAATCTGTTGAGAGTTTTTATTACACAATAATATTTGGTTTACAATGTTCCGGAAGCAATTCTTGCCGTTGAAGTCTTTCTAACTTATCTTCCAATTCAAACAAAATCACATCTAACTCAGGCTTATGCGGAATACTCTTTGCCTCATCTAAATAAACATTAGCTTTTTCATATTCTTCCTTATACATACATATTTGAGCAAGAGAAAGATTTATTACTACCATATTATTAGCGGTAGTTATTCCAAAACGAAGGGCATTATAAAAATCACGCTCTGCTTCGTCAAACTTATCTTCACTAATTTTAATTATTCCCATTCCCCAATAGTAATAAGTCTTTTCACCACGAGTAAGAAGTTTTGGATTTGGGGTATCAAGAAGTAAATTATATGCACTTTTTAAATTCTTTTGGCGGATTTCTTTAAACGCAAGTGAAACGGAAGCATATTTAAAATACGCAAAAATCATATACAAGACAATAAAACCTAGTATTGCAGAAACCCAATATATCTTTAATATTGAAAACACTATTCCAAGAACCAGTGCTACAAAAATTATTAAAAGTCTTACTTTTTTATTCAACATTTTCTACCACCTATTCAAAATAACGTACGTTGTTAATATATCAAAGAGTAAATATTTTTGCAAGTTATATTCGTAATTTTAAGTAGAATATTGACAATTAGCCTTAAAAATTATACAATTTAAACATTGAAAAAATGTAGAAAACAAGAGAAAAAACGGGAGGAAAACGAATGAGAACTAACGGAAAGATTGAAGAAATTTATAGAGTTATAAATGGAGAGCATAAAGATCCATTCTCTGTTTTGGGAATGCATGTAATAACTAGTGAAAAGAAAAAATGCGTAACAGTTCGTGCGTATTTACCATATGCTAAGAATTGCTATTTAATAGATTTAGATAAAAATGAAAAATATGAAATGGATTTAATAGATGATGCTGGATTTTTTGAAATAATATTTAAAGATAGAAAAGAAATATTTAAATATAAATTAATGACGTTAGATAATTACGGCGTATCTTATACATTTTATGATCCATATTCTTTTTGGCCTGTAATAACAGACTACGATTTGTACCTATTTAACGAAGGAAAAAATATGCGTATATTCGATAAATTAGGTGCTCATATTATCGAGGCAGAAGGAATTACAGGTGTACTTTTTGCAGTTTGGGCACCAAATGCAAAAAGAGTTAGTGTAGTTGGAAACTTTAATGGTTGGGATGGTCGTAGATACCAAATGCGTATGCGTGGTACTTCTGGAGTTTGGGAAATATTTATTCCTGAACTTGGAGAAGGCGAGTACTATAAATATGAAATAAAGGCTCAAAATAACGATGTATTTTTAAAGGCAGACCCTTATGGTTATTATTCTGAACTAAAACCAAAGACTGCTTCTATTGTATATAATTTAGATAAATTTACATGGAACGATAGTTGGTGGATGGAAAATCGTTCTCAAGGAGATAATACAAAAAAACCTATGTCTATATATGAAGTTCATCTAGGCTCTTGGATGAAGCCAATCCATAATGATGAAGATTCATACTTTAATTATAGAGAGCTTGCAGATAGATTACTTCCTTACGTAAAGGAAATGAATTATACTCATATCGAACTATTACCGGTTGCTGAGCATCCATTCGATGGCTCTTGGGGTTACCAAGTATGTGGATATTATGCTGCAACTAGTAGATATGGTACTCCTGAAGATTTGATGTATTTTGTAAATAGATTCCATGAAGAGGGAATAGGAGTTTTAGTTGACTGGGTACCTGCCCATTTTCCAAAAGACGCTCATGGACTTGCTAGATTTGATGGCTCCGCTGTATATGAACATGCAGATCCTCGCCAAGGAGAGCATCCAGATTGGGGAACATTAATATTTAATTTTGGAAGAAATGAAGTTAAAAACTTCTTAATTGCAAATGCACTATTTTGGTTTGAAAAGTACCATATAGACGGACTTAGAATTGATGCGGTTGCTTCTATGCTTTACCTTGATTATGGTAAAAAAGAAGGCGAATGGATTCCGAATAAATGGGGCGGAAGAGAAAACGTAGATGCAATTGAATTTATGAGAGAATTAAATAAAGAAGTATATGCTCACTTCCCTAATGTTATAATGGCTGCTGAAGAATCTACTTCTTGGGCATTAGTTACAAAACCTACTTATGTAGGAGGACTAGGATATAGCTTTAAGTGGAATATGGGCTGGATGAATGACTTCTTAAGATATATGAGCATGGACTCAATATATAGAAAATACCATCATACATTAATAACTTTCTCTATGTGGTATGCATATTCTGAAAACTTTATTTTGGTATTATCCCACGACGAAGTTGTTCATGGAAAATGTTCAATGATAAATAAAATGCCGGGAGACTATTGGCAAAAGTTTGCTAACTTAAGAGCAGCTTATGGCTTTATGTACGGTCATCCAGGCAAAAAGTTAATGTTTATGGGCGACGAATTTGCTCAATTTATAGAGTGGAACTACCATCAAGGATTAGATTGGCATTTACTTGACTACGATATGCATAAAAAAATGCAAAACTACGTTAGAGATTTGAATGCACTTTATCGCGATACTCCTGCACTTTGGGAATTAGATTGTGACGGAAGAGGCTTTGAGTGGATAGATTGTAACGATGCAGAAAGAAGTGTAATATCTTTCTTGCGTAGAGATGAACAAGGGAATGAATATATATTTGTAAGTAACTTTACTCCAGTAAGATACGATGGTTATCGTATTGGTGTTCCAGGACGTGGATATTATAAAGAGATATTTAATAGTGACTGGGAAAAATATGGAGGAAGTAACGTTAACAACGGAGATGGCTTATTTGCTGATGATACAGCATGGCATGGAAGACTTAACTCAATAGTAATATCTGTTCCACCTCTTGCTACGGTAATTTTTAAAAAATGCAATTAGTTTTGGATTGTAATTAATAAGACATCATTATCAGTAGTGGCGTTTATGGTAACAACGCTACTACTGTTATTTTTAAACTTTAAATCTTCAACTCCATAAACAACAGTTGCATCTTTTCCTTCTTCTATATATGGCACATCTCTACTATGCTCATGGCGTTCAACAATTTCCATTCCAGCGTTAAGCGCAGCATTATATAAAGTGGAACTTATTTGGCAAAGCCCTCCGCCGTATCCTTCTGTTTTATTTCCGTGACCATCAAAAATAATTGCCTCTTCAAATCCTGTTTCTTCATTTCTTGGGCCAATACAATTGTTAAAAGAAAAGGTGTCCCCAGGATTTATTTTTGTACCATTTAATTTATTAACCCCAAGGTTAATATTATTTAACCTATCCGGAGTTTTATCTGTGATATTTGTGGAAAATTCACCATATATATTTTCGAATTTTAACCCATTAGTTAAAAAATTTATTTGTGAATTATTATTTTCACAACCCGTGAGTAGCAGCAAAACAGTAAATAAACATATTAAAAATCGCATTATAACTTACCTCCATTTAGTTTAATTTGCAAAAAATCGCAAAGTGTAGTAAAATAACATTCTCTGTTTATAGTTTTTAATAAATATAAAAAAAAATACATAGAAACAATTGGAGCAACATAATATATACTAAACGAAGCATTAAGTTAAAATAGGAAAAGTTTTAAGTAGTACTCCTATTTTAGGAAAGAAGAGGCAAAGTATGGAACAAGTAATAAACAGATATCAAAGTCCGTATAGGACTGGTGCGAGAAAAATAGAGGTAGATAAAAAGGCTATAAAATATTGGGGCAAGTTTGTAAAGCAAACGATAATAAGTGCATCAATTTTAGGAGCAATAATGGCTTGCGAAAATCTTCCTGTTATTGCTAACTCTGAGATTTGGAATAAGGCAACTGAATTTGCAAAAACTGATGTAAATGTAGATCAAATAAGAAATGGGATAGAATGGGGAGTCGAATATGCAAAAGTACTCATTCCAGAAATATTAAATAATGAAGACGTAGCAGAGCAAAATGAAACGGTTAACGAAACTATTGTAGAATCAGTAATTGAGGAACCAGAAATACCCGAAGTTGATCCAACCGAAGGTATGACTCAAGAAGAAAAAGACATATATAACATTTTAAAATCCACAACTATTTTAAGACCAGTAAATGGTGAAGTTACCTCTCCGTTTGGAGATAGGATAGATCCAGTAACAAAGCAATATGCATTACATACAGGAACAGATTTTTTAGCAGCTGTTGGTACACAAGTAAAATCTGCTATAACAGGTACGGTAATTGAAGTAAAAAAGAGTAATGTTTCGCTTGGGAATCATGTAAAAGTAAAAAATGCGGATATAGTGACGGTATATGCTCATTGTTCTGAAATAAAAGTTGCTGAAGGAGATAAAGTTAATCAAGGAGATATAATAGCGTTATCTGGGAATACCGGAAAAACAAGTGGACCGCATCTTCATTTCGAAGTTTTAAAAGACGGGAGATATGTAAATCCTGAAAAGGTAATATCTACGACTAATGAAGCGGTGTAAAGGTTGTGAACATATGATTTTTTGTATCAAAAAATTATATATTTCTATTAGTAATTATTTTTTATTAATGCTAATATGGATAGTTCTTACTGGAAAAATAAAAACATTTTTAATATGTTTAACTGCCTTAATACTCCATGAATTAGGACATATAATAGCAATATATCTATTAAAGGAAAAAATAAATATATTTTATATATTGCCGTTTGGATTTTGTTGTAGATTAAAAAATCAAAATAAAATAAAAAAAGAAAAAATGTTAAAAATATTGTTAGCAGGACCTGCCACGAGTTTATGTTTGGCAGGTCTTTTTATTTTTTGGACAAAAGATTTTGGAATAGCAAACTTTATAATTGGAGTATTTAATTTACTTCCCTTAGGAGAGTTAGATGGTGGGCGACTTTTAAAATTTATTGGTTAAGTTGGAAAAAAAATATAAAGTTTTGGGTTTAATTGCCGATAGTTTAATCGTGAAATTGATACATAAATGGAAGGTGGTGATGGGTATGGATGCCGCCTTGGTCACAGGGATGTTTAATTTTGGGGTAAATGCTGCGAATGCATTATCCAAGGAAGTTGCTCAAAAAGCGGACGTTGGTTTTAAGGATGTGTTTTCCAAGAGTATGGAAAAAGAAAAGAAGGTCGTAGAAAAGAAAGATGTTAGTAAAGAAAAGAAAAATGAAGTAAGTGATAAAAAGGAAAAAGAAACGAAAAAAGACGTAAAGGAAACTACGGATAATAAAGATAAAAATACGGAAGTAAAAGAAAAGGATAAGACGGAAAAAGTAAAAGATAAGACTGATAAAAAAGATGAAAAAGATGGCGAAGACGATAGCGAAGAGCTTACTGAAAAGATGGGCGAAATGCTAGAAAGTGCTTTAGCGGAAGTTAAAAATAATTTGGAAGTTCAAGAGATAGACTTAAAGAGTGAAGAGACGTTAAATGTTGAGGAAGTATTAAGCGAAGGTTTAGTTCAAAATGTTGTCGAAGTTGGCCCACAAAAAGTGGAAACGGAGAAAATCACGTCTAACAAATATGACGATTTAGAGGAAGAGCTTAGTTCTTTGTTTGAAGAATTAAAAGGTCCAAAATCTAAAGTAGAAAATAAAGAAGTTAAAACTGAGGAAAATGAAGGCGAGTTTGGAGAAGAGGATACAAACTCTGATTTTGTATTGCCTTTAGAAGATAAAAATGTTGTGAAAAGTAAGGTCGTAAAGAGTAGAGAAAATAAGCAAGATGATTCTACTTTTCAGAAAAAGGAAGGCTTTGAAAGAAAGATTGATAATTTCGATTTAAAACCTGAAAAAATAGACGTTAAAATTTCAGATGTTAAATTAAACAGTATAACTGATACAATTATGTCTAAGGCTTCAGATATTCAAGAGCAAATAGATGTAATAAAACAAGTTGCTGAACACGTTGATGTTAATTTAGTTGAAGATAAATCTGAAATGATTATAAAATTAAAACCTGATCATTTAGGAAAGGTTACGGTAGAAATTGCCGTAGAAAACGGGAATATTGTCGCTAAATTTTTAGCTGAAAGCCAAAAGGTTAAAGAAATCTTAGAATCTAATATGCAAGATTTAAAAGATCATTTAGCTAAACAAGGGATGGTTGTTCAAGATTTAAGTGTTTCCGTAGAAAATAATGATAAGGGTCCTTTATTTGATCAGCACAACTATAATAATTTTAAAAAGCGTCAGAAAATAGAAGGTTTTAACAGTGAAGCTTATTACATGGATGATGAATACGGTATAAATGAATTACAAGCTATGTATTATCCAGACAGTACCGTAAGTTATTCTGCGTAAGCCTATAGGAGGTTTTATATATGGCGCAAGTTGGTTCAGTAAGTGAATTTGATGTATTGCCAAGTACAGTTTCGACAGGTACAAAGAATTCTGCTTTAGGCAAGGATGAGTTTTTAAATCTTTTGGTTACTCAGATGAGATACCAAGATCCATTAGAACCATCAAGTGACACTGAGTTTGTTGCTCAGATGGCTCAATTTTCATCGCTTGAACAGATGCAGAACTTAAATAGTACGTTCTCTACTTTCCAAAATTATTCTATGGTTGGTAAGTATGTAACTGCTAGAAATGGTTTGGATAATATTGAGGGATATGTTCAAAGTATTACTCAAGTAGGAGAAGATACTTATGCACTTGTTGATGGCGTTAGCGTGAATGTAGAGGATATATTCAAAGTAACGGATATGGCAGAAGAACTTCAAGTACTAACTGGAATTTTACAGCAGATAGTTGAAAGTAATTACAATAATTCAGGAAATAATTCAGTAGGTGGCTCTGGCGATGAACCAGGCGGAGATGATCCTACGGTTGACCCTGGAGATGGACCTGGAGGTAACAACGGAGGCGACCCTGGAGACGATCCTACAATTAATCCAGGAGATAATCCAGGCGGAGACGATCCTACGGTTAACCCTGGTGATGAGCCAGGTGGAGATGATCCTGGAACTGTACCACCTGAAGGAAACAATCCTTAAGATGGTGATTAAAGCAAATAGTTTGAGGTGGAGTTTATGATAGTAAACAATAGAATAATTCCTGGAACTGGTGGGATAGGAATTACTCAAGGAAATCAGTCTACTACCGGTATCACAAAACCTAATTCGAGTTTTGAAGATATTTTTGCGAAGAAGCTTTTTGAAAACAAGGAGGTAAAGTTCTCTAAGCATGCGGAAAATAGATTGCAAACAAGGGATATACAGCTTACAGATGACCAAAAAAGTAAGCTTAACGAAGCTATAAATAAGGCAGGAGAAAAGAACGTAAAGGAATCGCTTGTTATGGTGGATGACATCGCGTTTGTAGTTAATGTGCGCGAAAAAAACGTTGTAACAGTGCTCAATAAGGACGAAATGAAAAATAATGTTTTTACAAATATTGATGGGGCAGTTATAGCATAGGACGGTTATTTTTTGCACCTCTTGAGAGGAGAATTTATATATGATGAGATCAATGATGTCTGGTATTTCAGGTCTTAGAAACCACCAGACAGCTATGGATGTAATAGGAAACAATATTGCCAACGTAAATACTTGTGGTTTTAAATCATCACGTGTTTTGTTCAAGCAAGTATTTTCAAACACAATGGCAAATGCTACCGCACCTAACTCAGAAACAGGTACGGGTGGAACAGACCCTATGCAAATAGGTATGGGTTGTTCAATAGCGAGTGTTAGTATGCAATATACAGAAGGAAATATCGAAAGAACAGATAATCCATTAGATGTTTCCGTAGATGGAGATGGTTTATTTATAGTAAGAGAAAGCAGCAGCAGTGGATTTAATTTTACAAGAGCTGGAGCTTTTGGCGTAGATAAGCAAGGAAATTTGAAAACTCCTAATGGGGCTTTAGTATGTGGATGGCAAAAGATCTTAGAACAAGGAGATAATTATGGAGAAACTAAGTTTGCCACAACAATGGACGTAGAGCCTATAAACGTATATAGAGATATATATAATGGAGACAAACAAACAATGAAACCTAGAGCTACTACAGAAGTAGTATTTTCAGGTAACTTAAATGCAAATACTGAAAAGGGAGATAAAGTAAACATACCAATAACGTTGTATGATAACTATGGTAACGAAATTCAAGCAAGTATGACACTTACTAAATTAGAGAATCTTGCTGCTTCTAATACGGTTATTTTAGGTGATGTAAATGGAGATAATGGAGATCCAGCAGTAGATTTAGAAGATAGAAATGGTAATCCTTTGACATGGGAAGCTGGAATGTATGTTAAACCTCTTACAGAAAAAGTTGGAACTGTTACTAGAACATATTACCAACAAGTAACAGAAGATACAAAAGGAGCTATGAAGGTAATAGAAAGTACTAGTGAGTATGTTGCAAACAAATGGTCATATAGTATAAATATTGCTGGAAAAGATGTTACTAATTCAACTGGTGGCACAATGATTGGTTCAATTACATTCTCTAATAACCCTGGTGAAGGCTATGGAAAGGTAGAAGAGTTATTAGATGATACAGGGGCAGAAATAAAAGATTTGAAATTAGATTTTATGGCACAATATGATTCCAGCCCAGATAACAAAATAAACCTTAGTTTCGACTTTGGTAGTGTAACACAATATGCTGCGGCAAGTTCAATGTATGTATATGATTCAAACGGATATGCAACAGGAAAATTAACAGAATATAGCATAGGTGCTGATGGAGTTATTACCGGAATATATACAAATGGAAAACAACAACCTTTAGCTATAGTTGCACTTGCAAGTTTTGATAACTATGGTGGATTAAAGAGCATAGGCGATAGTGAATTTGCTGCAACAGCTAACTCAGGTGAGTTTAGAGCTTTAGTACCTGGTGATTCAGCAGGAATCTTGGTATCCAATACATTAGAAATGTCAAATGTTGACCTTTCAACAGAATTTACAAATATGATTATTTACCAAAGAGGATTCCAAGCAAATAGTAGAGGTATAACGACAGCCGATGAAATGTTACAAGAGCTAGTTAATTTAAAACGTTAATGAAATATTGAGAGATGTGGCATAAAAAGGGAACATTTGTGACAAATATATTGTCAAATGTTCCTTTTTATGTTATAATTTAAACAAATTTATACTGGTTTTACTGGGAGGAAAGTTTATGAAGAGAAAGTTCTTGATAATATTTTTGGCGCTTATGTGTTGGGGCTTGTGCTCAACAAGTTTTGCTGTAGTAACACCAATAAATTATCATTTTGATGATACGGTTAGAGGAGTTGAGTATCCTAAATGTTGTGCAGGTTGTGGAGCTCAATTACTTAGTATTCAAGCGGTACCACCTCCAGAACCCAAAAATAGAATTTCTGTATCCTATCCAAGAGGCGAAGGAAATTATAAAAAGACTGCATATCTAGAGATGGAGTCAAGTGTTCTACAAGGTAAAGGTGTATTTACCTCAATAGGTGATTCTTTGTATTATGTTGGCTAT
>JAEEGK010029825.1_pt1 | contig 10851 bp, 10 predicted proteins | sample 8958771 | NCBI WGS metagenome assembly JAEEGK01 (sample SAMN16246547, study PRJNA631951) | gut metagenome | biome: gut microbiome; feature: rumen; material: SC-attached | host: Bos | place: Iran: Karaj | collected 2018-10 | reverse complement strand
GGTAGTGGGCAATCATGGTGTCCCACATTGGACCTGCGAGATGGATGTCATAGTTGCGTAACACCTCGAGGTCGTACTTCAAGTTTTGGCCGATTTTCAGAATTTGCTCGTTTTCATACACCTCTTTAAATATATTAACGATTCGCAACGCTTCTTCACGTTTTGCTGGAATCGGAACGTAGAAGGCCTCAAATTCCTTAACTGCAAAGCTCAAACCTACCAATTCTGCGTCAATCGCAGAGGTTGATGTTGTTTCCGTGTCTAGACTGAGAATTTTGTTTGTCAAGAAATAATCACGTATTTTTATCAAATCTTCCTCATTATCAACGAGTTTGTAGTCGTGAGTTGTTGTTTTTAGGCTCTCAAAACTCGAATTTTCGCTCAATCCTTCACCGTTAGTCGGAAATTCTGCAAAGAGATCGAGTTGCGCATTAACGGGAATTTGCTGTTTTTGGCTTTTTTTAAGAACTCGATCTGCGAATGACTTCATCTCCAATTCTGTGAGCAATTTGCCTAATTCCTCTTCGTTGGGGTCGACGAGTTTCAAATTATTCATATCGAGCTCGATAGGCACATCTGTCTTGATGGTGGCCAGGAAGTAACTCATCTTGATATCCTCAACATGTTCCTCAACTTTTTCGCGAAGTTTACCCTTGATTTCAGAAGAACGTGCAAGTAATGCCTCGATGCTTCCAAATTCATTGATAAGTTTCACGGCAGTCTTCTCACCCACACCAGGACATCCAGGGAAATTGTCTGCTGAGTCACCCATCAAAGCCAGGAGATCGATGACTGCTTTTGTCGATGGAATGCCATATTTTTCGCAAACTTCTCGTGGACCCATGGTTTCATAACCACCACCGTGACGGGGACGGAAGATGAATACATTTTCTTTCACCAATTGCCCATAGTCTTTATCTGGTGTGAGCATATAAGTCTCTATGCCTTCTGCTCCTGCCTTAGTTGCAAGTGTCCCTATAACATCGTCTGCCTCGAAACCATCCACTTGCAGGATCGGGATGCGGTAAGCCTTCAGCAGATCCTTGATGATGGGTACAGCCTTTCGGATATCCTCTGGTGTCTCTTCTCGTTGTGCTTTATATTCTGGAAAGGCCTCACTTCGGAAAGTAGGGCCATGAGGATCAAAAGCCACTCCTATATGTGTAGGCTTCTCTTTTGTGAGGACTTCATTGAGTGTATTTAAGAAGCCCATAATGGCACTTGTATTAAGACCTTTCGAGTTGATTCGAGGGTTTTTGATGAACGCATAATAACTGCGATAAATCAGCGCATAAGCGTCTAAAAGAAACAATTTCTGCATAACTTTCTTAATTTTCCGCTCAAAATTACAAAAAAATTATCTAATTCCACAATTTTTTCTTATTTTTGTCCCAAATTTCAACGTAATGGATTATTTATCGCGGATAAAATTACCAATTGAGAAAGAATTTGAGGACTTTAAAAGTCTTTTTAACGATGCATTGACGCACCCTGATGGATTATTGTCTAATGCGTTGACTCATATTCGTCAGCGTACAGGAAAACAGATGCGTCCGATGATTACGCTTTTGTCTGCAAAGAATTACGGAGGGATTTCGGATGTGACTCTTCGTTCTGCCGTTGCGCTCGAATTGCTTCATACGGCTAGTCTCACTCATGACGATGTGGTCGATGAGAGTGATGAGCGTCGAGGACAGCCTTCCCTGAATGCGGCCTTTAATAATAAGGTGTCTGTATTGGTGGGTGATTACATCCTTTCCACTTGTCTGTTGAATGCTTCTTTTACAGGCAATCATAAAATCATACAAGCGCTCTCTAATCTTGGACGAACACTTGCCGCAGGTGAGATACTTCAGCTTCAGAACATTAACAGCACCGAAATATCGGAAGAGGCTTATTACCAAGTTATTGAAAAGAAAACTGCTTCTCTCTTCATGGCGTGTGCTGGCATAGGTGCTCTTTCTGTATCAGCATCTGACGAAGACGTAGAAGCAGCGAAAAACTTTGGCAGGAACTTAGGTATGATTTTCCAGATTCGAGACGATATTTTTGACTATTTCGATTCTCACGAAGTTGGCAAACCCACTGGTGCTGATATGGCTGAAGGCAAATTGACGCTGCCAGTCATCTATGCCTTGCATCATTCCCCTTATGAGTCGATGATGCCCCTGGCTCAGAAAGTCAAGACAGGTACTATCAATACGGATGAAATTGCTGTTCTCGTAGAGTTTGCAAAAGAGTATGGCGGTATTGATTATGCCCGTAGTAAGATGGATGAGATAGCTTTAAAAGTGCAGGATTACATTCATAAACAAGTAAGTGATCCACTGTTGAAAGATGCTTTTACGGCCTATCTAGAGTACGCCATCCAGCGCAAATTATAAAATTTATCCCTCGCTCATCGGCGAGGGATAATTATTTGATTTCCTTAGAAGAACTTCACTTCTTCGCCAGTTACTTCACTCAGTAGCATATTTGCCAGACGTGATGTACCTAGGCGGAGCCACTGATTTGTGAGCCATTTTTCGCCCAGAACCTCTTTTACAATGGTATAGTATATTAATGCGTCCATGACAGAATTAAGGCCTCCAGCGGGCTTAAAACCTATCTGTATGCCTGTTTCATCATAGTATTCCTTGATGGCTTGGCACATGACATACGCTGCTTCAGGCGTTGCAGCCGGTTCTAGCTTGCCTGTAGATGTCTTAATGTAATCTGCTCCAGCGTACATGGCCAGAATGGAAGCTGTCTTGATGTTCTTTGCCGTTTTAAGACAACCTGTTTCAAGGATTACTTTCATCTTTTGCTCTCCACAGGTCTCCTTCATCTGTTGGATTTCATCGCAGACCGTCTCATAGTCACCAGAGAGGAATGCACCCACAGACATGACCATATCGATCTCTGTAGCGCCGTCTTTCAGGGCTAGTGCTGTCTCTACCGTCTTCACCTCGATAAGGGCCTGAGAGGACGGGAAACTGCCTGAAACGCATGCAATTTCTACGCCATCTACTTCCAGTGTCTCCGCAACTGTCTTAGCAAAGCGGGGATAGACACAGATTGTAGCCACATGGGGTAGGTTAGGGTACTCAGCTTCAAACTGGTTTACGCGCTCTGTAAAAGCCATCACGCTCTCATCAGAATCGGTGGTTTTCAGCGTGGTCAGTTCTACGCTGCCCATGAGGAACTGCTTCACTTCAAGGGTGTCGTTTTCATGCACTTTCTCAGCTATGATCTTCTTCACAGCTTCCTTTACTTCCTCGTCTGTAATATCGAGGTTATACTTTCCCAGAGCCTCTTCGATGTGGCTCTTCTGAGGCATCTCATGATGATGATGCTCGTGCTCATGATTGTGTTCTGCCATAATTGTTATCGTTTTATGCTAATAATTTCTTGTTGTGAATATGCCGGAGTGAGTCTCTCTGAGTCTTCTTCTCGATGCTCTTCTGGAGCTCTGTAGTTAGATCTACTCCCGTCTGATTTGCCAGACAAAGCAGCACCCATAATACATCTGCCATCTCTTCGCCGAGGTTGTCTTTTTCACCTTCTTTGAAGCTCTGGTCACCATATTTGCGGGCTATTACCCTAGCCAGTTCGCCTACTTCCTCCGTTAAAACCGCCATATTGGTGAGTTCTGAGAAGTAACGGACTCCATACTCCTTAATCCAGCGATCTACTGCTTCTTGTGCTTCCTTGATGGTCATCTTGCTCTTAACATTTGAATGAATAATATGATGATAGTCAGCAGGATAATGACGATATACTGCTTGTTTTCGCGCTCGTATTCCTTCCAATGGAAAGCCTTAAACAGGAAGACCAGCAGGAATAGCGCTATGCCGATCCCACAGAGCCAACCTCCATAAATGGCGCCCCATACTAGGGAACTGACGATGCCGATAATCGCCAGAATTACCCCTGCCATCTCTATTTCACGAAGATACTTTCTCATTCTAAGCTAAATAAAAAGTCAGGACCTATAAAATAGAGTAGTAAGCCCCAGATAACGATGTTAAGGACCAGTACTCCGATCCATTCGTAATTCAACAGCCTGCTGTTCTGTTTCCATTTTGACAGCCCCCAGATCGGAAGGATCGGCGCAAGTATAAGAGACACAACGCAAATCCACTTCTTAATAGCGATTGGCAGTAAGTTGAATGCAAACATTAATAGGAATATGAATCCCCATCTGTAATATGTATTTTGGAAGAATCCCTTGATGCTCATAAGTGCTGAATTAGAGTCCGAAGAGTGAGAGTCCGACGAGTACCAGGAAAGCCACAGAGATATAGTTCGACATCTTGTCGTTCTCCTTCCAATGGATGATGGTCCAAATACTCGACAGGGTCATGATTCCCAGACCAATCCAGGAGAGGATACCCATGTTCAAAATGCGTCCGAGGATGTAGCAGATTAGTGCTGCGAAGTTTACGTAATTGATAATTTGTCTTGCGTCCATAGTTATTCTTTGTTTTTAGTGTCCATACATATCGTTACGGGTCCGTCATTCAGTAATTCAACCTTCATGTCAGCTCCGAATTCGCCTGTTCCTACAGGCTTTCCGATAGCTTCGGATAGATCTTTGCAGAAGGCTTCATAGAGTGGGATAGAGTGCTCATGAGAGCCTGCTTTGAACCAGCTGGGGCGATTCCCTTTCTTATAGCTGGCATAAAGTGTGAACTGACTGACAACTAATGCCTCGCCCTTGACGTCCAAGATGCTGCGATTCATCACGTCGTTTTCATCGCCAAACACACGTAGATTGGCAATCTTCTTCACCAACCAATTCACGTCCTCCATAGAGTCCTCGTCACAAATGCCCAAAAGAATCAGGTATCCTTGGCCGATTTTGGATTTCACGCTGCCTTCGATAGTAACGCTAGCGTGGGTGACTCGTTGTATAACTGCTCTCATTTTCTTTTTTTTGGGCAAAGATACGACATTATTCTGAATTCACCAAATTTCATCCTTTAATTTCGCTCGTTTTTATTATTTGGATTCTGCTAATTAGACTTTGTGACTTTTGACTTTGTGACATTAAGGTAGTTCACAATGTTCAAAAGGGGATTATTAGAATTATATAATTATATTATAATTATGTTATTATTATATTATATCTTATAACTTATATATCACATGTAATATTTGGACTATTTTGCCTGATGATTTTAAAGGTGCTTAATGTCACAAAATCACATGTCACAAAGTATCGCCACTTTGACTAAATTTCTGCAGATTCTTTGTGTATCGTTAGAATGGTCTGAATGTATTGTTTACAACGTGCGAATGTATTGTTTACAACGTGCGAATGTATTGTTTATGTAGTAAGTTCCATTATATCTCTGACTCCTGATGGAAGTGCTGGAAAATAATTGCTGCCTTTGCCGGTCCAATGATTTCAGTCAGTTGTTCGAGATCTGCCTCGCGGATCTTTTTAACCGTTTTAAGGCTGTTTAGAAGCTCCTCACGCGCTTTGGGACCGATCCCCTTGATGTCGTCAAGCTCAGAGTGTAAAGCGCGCTTAGAACGCTTATTTCTGTGGAATTCGATAGCGAAGCGATGTACCTCATCCTGGATATGTGTCAGCACATGGAAGAGCTCAGAATCTGTCTTTAGCGCCACATGAATAGGTGGGAAGCCATAAAGCAGTTCGTTGGTGCGATGGCGATCATCTTTGGCAAGTCCTGCAATGGGAATATCCAGGTTTAATTCATCTTGGATTACCTCGCGAATCACTTCCATTTGTCCCTTTCCACCATCAGCAATGATGAGGTCGGGTAGGGGTTGTTCTTCATTGGTCAGACGGGTATAGCGTCGATGTACTACTTCTTTCATCGAAGCATAGTCGTCGGGGCCTTCAACTGTCTTTACATTGAAATGCTTATACTCTTTTTTACTGGGTTTCATAGCCTTGAAAACCACGCATGAGGCTACAGCATCGGTACCTGAGATGTTCGAGTTGTCAAAACACTCGATATGATAGGGCAGTTTAGGCAGGTGAAGCTTATCTTGAAGCTCCTTCATCAAGCGTGTTTGCTTCTGTTCTGGATTGAGTTTTTCTGCTTGTTTCAGACGATCGAACTGGTATTGTTTTCCATTCATTACAGAAAGGTCGAGCAACTTCTTTTTATCACCCCTCTGAGGCACTGTAAATGTTACATTTTCAAGTTCTATATCGACCTCTTCTGGAACGATAATCTCCTTGGCATCGCTCTTGAATCGCTGGCGTAATTCTACGATACCCAGCTGCAGCAATTCTTCATCTGTCTCGCTGAGTTTCTTCTTATATTCGATGGTAAAACTCTGGTTGATACTTCCATTCGAGACATGAATGTAGTTGATGAATGCCATCTTTTCATCCGAAGTGATCGAGAAGACGTCAACGTTGTTGATGGTGTTGCTGACCACCTCGCTACTGCTTACAAATCCGTCGAGAGCTATATATTTGCGCTTAACTTCTTCAGCCTCTTCGAATCGTAACTCTTCTGAGAGTTTCAGCATCTCTTCCTTCAAGTCTCGTAATACCTGACGAGTATTGCCTTTGAGGATCTCTCGTGCCTGTTTGATGTTCTTCTGATAGTCCTCATAAGATTGTTTTCCCATGCACGGACCCATACATTTTTTAATATGGTAGTCGAGGCAAACTTTATATTTTCCTGTTTCTACTCCTTCTTTCGTTATGGGTTGTCTGCAAGTGCGAGGATGATACAGTTCTTTGATGATGTTCAGAATGGCATACATACTTGTGACGTGAGAGTAGGGGCCATAATATGTGCCGAATTTCTTGTTGATGGTCCTTGTCTTGAAGATGCGAGGGAAGAATTCGTTGGTCACACAGATGCTGGGGTAGGTCTTGCCGTCTTTCAGCAATACGTTATAACGCGGATTGTATTTCTTGATCAGAGCGTTCTCCAACAAGAGTGCATCTTCTTCAGAGTTAACAACCGTATAGCTGATATCATGGATTTTGCTGACGAGTACCTTTGTCTTGAAACGGTCTACCTCTGTGTGGAAATACGACGAGACTCTCGATTTGAGATTTTTTGCCTTACCCACATAGATGATTGTATGGTTCTCGTCGTAATATTGATAGCTGCCAGGCTTCTCAGGAAGTCTGCTGACGATGCCTTTCAGATAAGCTAGACGCTTTTCGTTTTCTTCTTTTGTCATCTTCAGTGTTTCACGTGGAACGTTTCTCTTAGATGGTTATAAGTGTTGTCAGGTCGATGCCTTTGAACTCGTCGCGACCATGCAGTCCTTCGTCTTTGATTTCCACGATGAAGTTCATATAGATCTTCTTGGGCTTGAAATGTTGAACCAGGTTATAAGCAGCCTTGGCAGTACCACCAGTTGCTAACAGGTCATCATGGATCAGAACGACATCGTTTTCTTCGATGGCATCGAGGTGCATCTCAATAGTGTCTACACCATACTCTTTTGAAAAAGATTCTTTGATAACGGTGTAGGGTAGCTTTCCTGGTTTACGAGCCATGACGATTCCACAACCGAGACGGCCTGCCAAAGCAGATGCCATGATAAAACCTCGACTCTCGATTCCAACGATTTTGGTGATGCCCTTGTCTTTGTAGATAGCCTCAAGTTCATTCAGCATGATCTGTACACACTCGGCATTCTTGTAGAGCGTTGTTACGTCTCTGAAGTTGATGCCCTTTTTTGGAAAATCTGGTATGCAACGCAGATTGTCAATCAAAATTTGGTTGTTCATAATCAATGAGTTATGTGTTTGTAATTTGTTGTTTGTTTCACGTGAAACGTTATCTGCCCATGAGCACTAGCAGCACATTAATGTCGCTTGGTGACACGCCTGGTATACGACTTGCTTGTGCCAAAGTCTCAGGCTGGATCTTCATCAGCTTCTGTCGACACTCGGTAGAAAGCCCTTGCAGTTCTTCGTAGTTAAAATGTCCACGAATCTTGATATTTTCTAATCGGTGCATTTTCTCGGCAACGACTCGTTCGCGTTCGATGTATCCGCTGTATTTCATTCTGATCTCTGCTGCTTCTGCAATTTCTTCTTTCCGATTATTCGGACGATTTAGTACCTCTTTTAACTGAGGTATGATTTCTGAGAGATTCGACAAATTCAGCTGGGGGCGGTTTACCAGATCGATCAGCTTGCAGCCAAACTGGAGTGGGGTAGTGCCAAGAGCTTCAAGCGCTGAATTGATCAAACGCGGTTTAATCGCAAAGTTCTGACAGAAAGTCTCGATTTCTTCGATATGCTCTTTCTTCTCCTTCCACCAGTCCAATCTGTCACTTTTCGCCAAACCAAGGGCGTATGCCTTTTCTGTCAGACGGGCATCAGCATCATCTTGTCTGAGAAGGATGCGATACTCAGCGCGAGAGGTGAACATACGATAGGGTTCGTCCACACCCTTTGTTACCAGGTCGTCGATTAAAACGCCAATGTAAGCTTCGTCGCGGTGGAGGATGAAAGGCGTAAACTGGCTCTCACTCTCGGCGCCTGCTTTCAAGGTAGCGTTGATACCTGCCATCGTTCCCTGCCCGCCAGCTTCTTCATATCCAGTAGTACCATTCACCTGTCCTGCCATAAACAGATTCTTGATAACTTTCGATTCCAACGAGTGGAAGAGTTGGGTAGGATCGAAGAAATCGTATTCGATAGCATAACCGGGACGATACACCTTTATATCTTTGAAAGCGGGCATTTTCTTCAAAGCCTCAATCTGTACATCCATCGGGAGTGATGACGAGAAGCCATTCAGATACATCTCGTTGGTGTCTTCGCCTTCAGGTTCGAGAAACAGTGGATGCTTGTCACGCTCAGGGAAGGTCACCAGTTTGGTTTCTATCGACGGACAATATCTAGGACCTATTGATTGAATCTGTCCATTGTAGAGTGGGGAGTCTGCCAATCCGCTTCGAAGCACCTCATGAACTTCAGCATTCGTGTTGACTGTCCAACAAGGCAGTTGCTTCAGTGCACCTGCTTTGTTCATGTAGCTGAACTGATAGGGTTTGCTCTCTCCTGGCTGAATCTCCATTTCCTCGAAATGAACAGAACGCTTGTCGATACGTACTGGAGTTCCGGTCTTCATTCGTGCTGAGATGACACCATGTCGAGTGATGCTTTCAGTGAAATGGGCTACGGCGGGTTCAGCAATTCGTCCGCCTGGCACCATTTTGCGTCCGATATGCATCAGTCCGTTCAGGAAAGTGCCCGCAGTGATGACGATGCATTTGGCATAGAGCTCAGCTCCCCAAATGGTGCGCACGCCGATGGCACTAACGATTGAATTGCCAGAACCAGCATCTGTCGAATTTTCTACCAAGAGTTCGTCTGCCTGGTCTTGCCAGATATCCAAATTCTCTGTCTCATCCAGATGCCTGCGCCACTCCCAGATAAACTTCCCTCTGTCGCATTGGGCCCGAGGACTCCACATAGCTGGACCTTTGCCAACGTTCAGCATACGGAACTGTATTGAGGTGGCGTCAGTCACCAGTCCCATCTGGCCGCCGAGGGCATCAATTTCGCGCACAATCTGCCCCTTGGCGATACCGCCGACGGCAGGGTTGCACGACATCTGCGCAATCTTGTTCATGTCCATCGTCATGAGGCAGGTTTTGGCACCCATATTGGCACTGGCGCAGGCTGCTTCGCACCCCGCATGACCACCTCCGATGACCAGAACATCATAGTTGAATTTCATTCTCTTTTGATAATTTTCCGCAAAAGTAAGAAAAAAAAATGAGATAAAGTTGAATTTTTATCTCAAAAAGGTTTGTTTTATCATTATTTTTTATTAACTTTGCACTCTAAAGCAATCCTCGAATCCTAAATAGTGAGTACGCAATATTTATTAAATAACTTAAATTCAACAACTTATGTGGTTAATCAATTCATCAATTGGTAGAAAAGTTGTAATGTCTGTAACGGGTATTGCGCTGATTCTGTTCCTGACCTTTCATGGTTGCATGAACATGGTAGCGCTTTTCTCTGAAGATGGTTACAACATGATTTGCGAATTCCTGGGTGCCAACTGGTATGCTGTAGTAGCAACACTCGGTTTGGCTGCCTTGGCAGTGATTCACATTGTCTACGCGTTCATTCTGACAGCGCAGAACCGTACGGCTCGTGGTGACAATCGTTACGAGGTTGCTACGGAGGTTAATGCAGGGAAGGTAGAGTGGGCATCTAAGAACATGCTCGTTCTGGGTATCATCATCTGCATTGGTCTGCTGATTCACCTCTGGAACTTCTGGTACAACATGATGTTCGCAGAGCTCATCGGCGCTATGCCAGCCATCAGCCCGACCGATGGTTTCGGATGGATCAAGGAGACATTCTCTAATCCTGTATTCGTAGTGATTTACATCATTTGGCTCGTAGCCATCTGGTTCCATCTCACTCATGGTTTCTGGTCAGCTATGCAGACGCTTGGCGTTAGCGGCAAGATTTGGCTGAAGCGCTGGCAGTGCATCGGTATGATCTATGTAACCCTGCTCATGCTCTGCTTCCTGATCGTTGTGCTGGCTTTCGCATTCGGTTGTGCTCCTTCGCTCTGTAGCGGTAGCTGCTAATTATCCACCTTTAATTAGAAAAAGATTATGGCAAAAGTATTAGATTCTAAGATTCCCGCAGGTCCAGTGCCTGAGAAATGGAAGGAATATAAGGCTCATCAGCGACTGGTTAACCCCAAGAACAAGCTGAAGTTGGATGTTATCGTGGTTGGTACTGGTTTGGCTGGTGCTTCTGCAGCTGCTTCACTCGGTGAGATGGGCTTCAATGTGATTAACCTGTGTATTCAGGATTCTCCCCGTCGTGCTCACTCTATCGCCGCTCAGGGAGGTATCAACGCTGCCAAGTGCTATCAT
>JAEEGK010029824.1_pt1 | contig 10851 bp, 6 predicted proteins | sample 8958771 | NCBI WGS metagenome assembly JAEEGK01 (sample SAMN16246547, study PRJNA631951) | gut metagenome | biome: gut microbiome; feature: rumen; material: SC-attached | host: Bos | place: Iran: Karaj | collected 2018-10 | reverse complement strand
TGATGGGCTCCATCAGCACTGGCCCGGCCTTCACACAGGCTTCCTTATATGCCATCTGTGCAGCAATCTCGAATGAGAGCTGGTCGGAGTCTACGGGATGGTAGGCACCATCGACCACAGTCACCTTCAGCGAGTCGAGCGGATAGCCGCCGAGGATACCATTCTTCATGGCTGCCTCGAAGCCCTTCTGGATGCTGGGGATAAACTCCTTGGGAATGTTACCACCCTTCACCTCGTTGACGAACTGCAGACCGCCGTTCTCCTTGATGTTCCAGTCATCATCGACAGGACCCACCTGCACAAGCATCTTGGCATACTTACCACGTCCACCCGACTGCTTCTTGTAGGTCTCGTCAATCTCGACAGTGCGAGTGATGGCTTCCTTATAGTTCACCTGAGGCTTACCCTGGTTGCACTCCACCTTGAACTCGCGCTTCAGACGGTCGATGATGATGTCGAGGTGAAGCTCACCCATACCACTGATGATGGTCTGTCCCGACTGCTCGTCGGTACGTACGGTGAACGTGGGATCTTCCTCAGCCAGCTTGGCCAGTCCGTTGTCGAGCTTGGCGATGTCTGCCTGTGACTTCGGCTCCACAGCGATAGAAATCACTGTGTCGGGGAATGTCATCGACTCGAGCACGATGGGCTTTTCCTCGTCACAGAGGGTATCACCCGTGTGAATGTCCTTGAAGCCTACGCCTGCGCCGATATCACCTGCATCGATCGAGTCCATAGGAATCTCCTTGTTGGAGTTCATCTGGAACAGACGGCTGATGCGCTCCTTCTTACCCGTGCGGGCATTGAAGACGTACGAGCCAGCCTTCACGCTACCGGAGTAGACGCGGAAGAACACCAGGCGACCCATGTAGGGGTCAGTGGCAATCTTGAAGGCCAGGGCTGCCGTGGGAGCATCCTCGCTGGGCTTGCGGCTCTCTTCTTCCTCCGTATTGGGATTGGTACCGATGACAGCATCGGTGTCCACGGGCGAAGGCAGGAAAGCGCACACATAGTCGAGCAGCGGCTGCACACCCTTGTTCTTGTAGCTCGATCCGCAGATCATCGGGGTGCACTCCATAGCACACGTACCCTTGCGGATGGCTGCGATAATCTCTGCCTCAGTGATAGAGGCGGGATCGTCGAAGTACTTCTCCATCAGTGCCTCGTCATATTCGGCAGCAGCTTCGAGCAGCTTGTTGCGCCACTCGTCGCACTCCTCGACGAGGTCACTGGGGATGTCCTCGATGTCATACTCGGCACCCATGGTCTCGTCGTGCCAGAGGATGGCCTTCATGCGGATGAGGTCGACCACACCCTTGAAGTTCTCTTCGGCACCGATGGGCACCTGCACCACTACGGGGTTGGCACCCAGTATGTCGCGCATCTGCTGCACGGTCTCGAAGAAATCGGCACCCGAGCGGTCCATCTTGTTCACGTAGCCAATACGCGGAACATTATACTTGTCGGCCTGACGCCAGACGGTTTCTGATTGTGGCTGTACGCCATCAGCGGCGGAGTAGGTAGCCACGGCCCCGTCGAGCACTCGGAGCGAGCGCTCCACCTCAGCGGTGAAGTCGACGTGTCCCGGAGTGTCGATGAGGTTGATTTTATACTTGTTGCTGTTCCATTCCCAGTAGCACGTAGTAGCTGCTGAGGTAATGGTTATGCCACGCTCCTGCTCCTGAGCCATCCAGTCCATAGTGGCGGCACCATCGTGTACCTCACCGATTTTATGGGTTTTTCCTGTATAGAACAGGATACGCTCGGAAGTAGTGGTCTTACCGGCATCGATGTGAGCCATGATGCCAATGTTGCGTGTCAGATGCAAATCTTGCTTTGCCATTGTCTGTGTATGTGTATCCTTGAAATCTTTTTACCTAATGCTATTAGAAGCGGAAGTGAGCGAAGGCACGGTTAGCCTCAGCCATGCGGTGCATGTCCTCCTTACGCTTGAAGGCGCCGCCCTGGTTGTTGAATGCATCCATAATCTCAGCAGCGAGCTTGTCGGCCATCGACTTGCCACTGCGCTTGCGAGCGAACGAAATCATATTTTTCATCGACACGCTCTCCTTACGGTCGGGGCGAATCTCAGTAGGCACCTGGAATGTGGCACCACCAATACGACGGCTCTTCACCTCCACCTGCGGGGTGATGTTGTCGAGGGCCTGCTTCCAAATTTCCAGAGGAGTCTTCTCAGCCTCCTTCATCTTGTTCTTCACAATCTCCAGAGAGTTGTAGAAGATCTCATACGACTTCGACTTCTTACCGTCGAACATCAGATGATTCACGAACTTTGACACCTTTGTGTCGTTGAACACGGGATCCGGCAGGATCACACGCTTCTTGGGTTTTGCTTTTCTCATTGTTACTTGTTAATGATTTTGTCTGCTTGGGGCTGTTCTTTGCTTTGTCTTCAACGCCCACTCTCGGGCATTTACTCAACCTTCATAAGATATCTCCAGCAAAACGGATTGTTTCTTCTCTTCAAGTTTTCTGAGTCCTGTAAGTTTCTGAGTTTTTGAGTCTTTTGAGTTCCTCCTTGTTCTGAGCCTGCTCATCACCGAGCACTCACAAACTTAAAAACTCAAAAACTCACCAAACTCGTCTTACTTCTTCTTGGCGGCCTTAGGACGCTTAGCACCGTACTTCGAACGGCGCTGCAGGCGGTTGGCCACGCCAGCGGTATCGAGCGTGCCACGCACGATGTGATAACGCACACCGGGGAGATCCTTCACACGACCGCCGCGCACCAGCACGATGCTGTGCTCCTGCAGGTTGTGTCCCTCACCGGGAATGTAACTGTTGACTTCCTTCTGGTTAGTCAGACGAACACGGGCTACCTTACGCATAGCCGAATTAGGCTTTTTAGGTGTCGTCGTGTAGACGCGTACGCACACGCCGCGACGCTGAGGACAATTGTCCAGCGCGGGTGACTTCGACTTGTCTACGATCACCTTTCTGCCCTTGCGAACCAATTGTGAAATTGTAGGCATAATGAAATTTACTTTTTTTGTTATTTATTTATTATATTATTGTATATATTTCAGCACATTACAATACCCCCTCGTCACATAAGGGTGTATTTCGGGCTGCAAAGGTACACATTTTATTTTATTTATCCTAACCTTTTCTCTCTTAAAGCCCGCATAATAACAATAATTAATAAAAAATAACACTTTATCCAGGTCATCATTTGGTAATTTCGGAAGAAATGGCTAATTTTGCAGGCTGAAAACAAAACCCGCGATGAAGACTATGTGGATGTTGCTGTTCATGCTTCTGCCGCTGGCAGGTATCGCCTACGTCTCGTGGCACGTATGGATGTTGCTGCCCCTTTCCGCCATCTGGCGAGGGACAGCCATTACCCTTCTCATTGCCTCTTTTTTGCTGTTGTTCCTCGACCTGGGCGGTCAGCTCGACCGATTTCCGTTGTTAATGGCTCGCGTGTGCTACGAGATAGGCACCTCGTCCATCATGATCCTGCTCTATCTGGTTATGATTTTCCTCCTGCTCGACATGGGACGGCTTGTCGGACTAGTGCCCCGCTCATGGCTGGCAGCCAACTGGGTGACCACTGCTGCAGTCACAGGATGCATCATTACCGTGTTCGTCTGTGGCAACCTGCATTATAATAATAAGGTTCGCGTACCTATTATATTAAATACTGCGAAGCCCCTGCCCAAGGACTACCGCATCGTAATGCTCAGCGACCTGCACCTGGGTTACCACAATACGCGAAATGACCTGGCACGATGGGTGGACAAGGTCAACCAAGAGCAGCCCGACCTCATTCTCATTGCCGGTGACATCATCGACATCAGCATTCGCCCATTGATGGAAGAGCGGATGGCCGACGAGTTTCGCCGTCTGAAGGCTCCAGTCTATGCCTGCCTGGGCAACCATGAATACTACAGCGGCAGCCCCAGGGCCCGTGAGTTTTATCGCGATGCCGGTATCCACCTATTGAGCGACACGTCGGCAGTGGTCGACAGTGCCATCGTCATCATCGGACGTGATGACCGCACCAACCGACGGCGAAAAGCTTTGCGAGACCTCGTCAGTCAGGTCGAGTCCTCCAAATACGTCATCGTGCTCGACCATCAGCCTTACGCCCTTGAGCGGGTCGAACAGGCAGGTGTAGACTTCCAGCTCAGCGGCCATACCCATCGCGGACAGGTGTGGCCTATCTCCTGGATAACCGATGCGCTCTATGAATGCTCATGGGGAAGCCATCGGCGGGGCAAGACCCAGTATTATGTGTCCTCAGGCATTGGCATCTGGGGAGGTAAGTTCCGCATCGGCACGCAATCGGAATATGTCGTGGCCACACTCAAGCACTGACTCAATGCGTATCCTCATACTATTTACAACTCTGTTCTGCCTGACGCAGACGGCCCTATCGCAGACAGCCGACGACGCCATCGTCATCAGCGATGCCACCAGCCAGTACTGGCCCGTCGCCGCAGATGACGGTACCATCAAGTTCAAGAACAAGACACAGACCACCTACCTTGCCGAACGCATGGGCGGATGGGTGCAGCCAGCCGCCTACTATGGTAACAGCATCACCCTCGACAGCCACTCGGCCGGTATGGGAAACATTGCCAACCACAAAGTCATCGAACCGCCGGGCGTGTTCTATGACGACACACGGGTTTGCTTCTATCAGATCTATCTCTCGCGCAAAGGCAAGAAAGCTTCGGTCCGCTTCGAGCGCACATTCAACGATCCCCGCTACATGGAATGTATCTTCCTCGATGATGACTACCCGACACGCCACAAACAGGTGGAGATCACACTGCCCAAAGGCTACCGACTGACGGAGTACAACATCAACAGCCATATCACGAAGAGCCAGTACACCAGCAAACAAGGCGACACTGTGGTCTGCTACACCATTACCGACATGCCAGCCGCCAAGAGCGAACCAATGATGCCACCGGCACTGAAGATCAGGCCATACGTGCTCCTGACGGGCACCTTCAGCGATGTGCACGACCTCTACCGATGGAGCATGGAGCAGTCGGACGTCGACTGCCACGTTGACGGCATCGACTCGCTAGCAGCCGTCATCATGGGCAAGGGAACCACTGACAGAGAACGTATCAGCCGTACACTGGCATGGGTACAGGCCAACATCCGCTATGTGGCATACGAGGCAGGCAAGGCTAGCCACCAGCCTGACACTCCCGCCGAGGTGCTGCGCAAGCGCTATGGCGACTGCAAGGGTATGGCACTGCTACTGAGGACTCTGCTCCGGACTCAAGGCATCGATGCCCGTTTGGCATTCATCGGCACCGACCGTCTCCCATGGTACCCCTCTGAGCTGCCCGACCTCTGTGCACTCAATCATGTAGTTTGCGCCGTATGCCTCGACGACGACACACTCTTCCTCGATGCTACAAACCGCTATCTCCCTGCCACGCCTACCCCCTGTCTCCTGCAGGGTCGCGAAGCGCTCCTAGAAGATGGTCGCAACGGTATCGTCATGCACCTCCCCACCCTACCCCCATCAGCCTCAACCGACTCGCTCGGTTATGACGTCACCCTTGCTGACCATCAGCTCGACATTCACGCCACAGCGGCATGGAGCGGTATGATGAAGGAGATGGTGCTGCATAGCTATCACTCGACAGAGACAAAGGACAAGGACGAGTTGATGCGACGCCTGCTGAACGCTGATGACAGACGGAGGCAAGTGGAGCAGGCTGCATGGACGGCTGACACCTGCTCTTACGAATGGGCCATCCTCGAAGGACTGCTGCATGACCAGAAGTCGGTGCTGCACACCACAGCGGAAACCTACATCGAACTGGATCCCCACAACGACATACTGGCAACACCCATCGATACCACACAACGCGTCAATGACGTGGAGCTGCCCCTTCGTTGCCAGGCCATACGCGAAGCACGCCTCCATCTGCCCGAAGGGCAGCAGGTGAGTTGGCTGCCGAAGGGCATCACCATCCGGCTGCCGCAGGGAGAGCTTTCCTGCTCGTTTGTCCTTCGCGACGGCGACATCATCTTCCGTAAGGTGATGATCATCAACCAACGAATCATCCACCGCCAGGAGATTAACTCATGGAACAATGCCCTGCGCCGTTGGCACGACGCCAGCCATGAGCAGGTCATACTGAAAACAACATCATCATGAATAAACGAATCACACTGAGCATCCTGCTGCTCGTCATAGGCTTGGTTACAGCAACAGCCGGCAAAAAAGAGAAATACCAGAAGTTGGCCGAAGCGGTCAGAAACGAGGTATGGTCGAAGGACTTACCTGCCTTCAACCAGCGCACTTGTCCGGAAGAATACAAGAAGCACTCTGCCGTTGCACTGGCGTTCTATAATGAACTCACCGTCGACCAACACCTGAAGGTTAACCTCCTTGAGCTGCTCTTCATGTACAATGTGCCACAGATGGTCACCGCCAATTACTACAGCCGCACGCTCATGGCCATCAATGATGAGAAGGCTCGTGAGAAATACTCCGAGTTTGACTTCGCCACCATCCAGCGCGACTATATGCAGAAGCGGCAGACGGTGGTTGGTGTGCGTGTCATCAAGCCCTCCGGCGAGGTGCGTGAGGTGAATGCCGACGACTATATCGTTATCGACGAGGGACAGGGAGGCCGTGACCAACGGCGCAAGCTAGCCGTGCCCGACCTTCAGGTGGGCGACCTCATCGACTATTTCTACTACACCATCGACGACCTGCAGGAGCACAGTGTGGCACCCTTCCACTTCCAGCTCATCAGCGACAAACCCGTCCTCTCCTATCAGGCACACTGCGTCATCGACCGCAGCATGACCACACAATACCGGTCGCTGAACGGTGCACCTAACTTCCGCGAAAGTACCGATGCCGACGGCAACGTGGTGCTCGACCTCGAGATGAAGGACATACGCCAGACTGAGCCGCGCCTGTTCTACAACAGTGCTGAGCAGTCGCCAAGCATCCTGCTCTACATCAACGGAAAAACACTACGCGGACAATGGACGGCACCCAGCACCAAGCAGAAAGGACTGCAGGCCAATCCGCACTTCAGCCTCATCGTCGACGATGACGTGGCCTACCGCAAGCAGTTCAGTGGCAATGTGTTCACGGGGAAAGAAAAGAAGGAATGGCAGCAATACTGCGACCGCATCGCCGCCATGGACATCTCGAAGGAAGAGCGGGTGGCACGCCTCTACATCGGGCTGCACTACATGTTCCGCTTCAGCAAGTCCAGCTATTTCACCAACGCACATTTCATCACCGCTCTGAAGGAAGCTCTGCAGCAGCAAGGCATCACCTCACATAATCTCTACACCACCCATTGTCTCCATGAGCCCATCGACCAGCTCATCAGCTATCAGAACACTACTTGGGGACTCTATGTGCTCAGCATCGACAAGGTGTTGCTGGAGCCCGCCTACGACATGTCGCCTTTCACCATTCCTTCACATCTGCAGGGCCGTCCGGCAGTTCTCGATGACGGCAACGGCGAGATCATAACCCTCGACCGCAGCACCTGCGACGACAACCAGGCACACTTCTACCTCAACGTCACCCTGCCTGATCTGTCCAGCGACACCGCCACCATCTCGCCAACCCTACTCAGCATCAACCGAAGAAATGTCCTAACCGGTGTGATGCGCGAGAATGCCAGCGATCAGATGGTGATGAACGATCGTCTGATGGCTGATGCCTTCAGTTATATTGGCATCGAGCGCACCCCCACTGATCTCGTCAGCAAGAAATATCGCGATGACTTGGAAGAGGGAATCCGCCTGATGCGCGACCACGAGCGAAAGCTATACACCAGCGAGGCCAGCGTGTTTCATGACACCGCTATCGACCAGCTCATCGACTACCGCATGGAAAACATCGGATTCCGACCAGACAGCACCGCCCTCATCTTCAGCTCAAGCTACACCATCGACGGACTGGTGAAGCGGGCAGGACCAAATCTGGTGCTCTCCGTCGGTCAACTGCGCAATCAAAGCTATAAGATTGAAGGTGCCGACCGCGAGCGCACCGCAGGCATTCATTATGGCCGACCGCCACGACAGCTAGTCTCTCACATTACTATCACCCTGCCCCAAGACTACACACCCGATGCCGAGAGTCTGCAGAAGTTGAATGTCAATGTCAGCAACAGCTGTGGAGCCTTCACAGCCGAGGCCCATGTCGATGGGCGCAAACTTCTGCTCACCACCACCATGCGCTACAACCATAGCGAGGAGCCCTTGGAGAAATGGCCCGAGGTGCTGGCATTCATTGATGCCGCCAGCGATTTCAACAGCGCCCAGCTCATTCTGCGACATAAGTAGCGTTGTTCGCCAACCAGAAGTCTTACGAAAACGGCGTCGGCTTTATGCGGGAAACTGGATGGTGAAGCGGGTCAGGTGGTCATCGGGATCTGTGAGCAGACTGAATGTGCAGTGATGTGAGGTAAGAATGTCACGGATAAGCAGGAGTCCCAGTCCCTGACCTTGGGGCTTGGTAGAGAAGAACGGAGTAAAGAGATGCTTGGCAACGGATGAAGGGATACCATGTCCGTTGTCGGTAACCACAAGTTTGGAGGGAGTGGTTGTAATGGTGACACGACCATCCCTTTTGCCGATACTTTCCACGGCATTCTTGACAATGTTGATAAGTACTTGCTGGAAGAGGACACTATCCAAACGAACGGGAATAGCATCGTCGGTAAGGCAGAAGTCAATATGAACGTGAGCCTGCGTACACAGATTTTCGAGAAACGGGCGACAGGCCTCCACCTCCTCACTGAGGTCGCAGAGTTGCAGTTGCGGCTGCGGAATCTTCACTACGTCTGCGAAGCGGGTGACGAAGGCTGAGAGAGCGGTGAGCCGCTCTGCCTCTTCGCCAGTAAGACTACCAACGATGCCCGCCACACTATTATTCACCTCGTGGGCTATCATGCGGATAACACGTTCGTAAGCAGCTTTCTCGGCAAGCCGCACTTCTGAGGTCAACGATTCAATCAGAAAGAAAGGATACAGGAAACCGCGGTCAGGAAACGACAGATGGCTGATTCGAAAGAGCTGCGGCTCACCGGGAAGCCGCACCGTGGTCGTTTCACCCAGAGGCAACGCATGTATGACCTCCTCCACGCTGGGCAACAGCATCTCTTGGGCTGCAGGATTCATGGAAGTGAAATTACCATTCATATCACACTGGATGATACCCATCGGTGAGGCCTCGATGAGGAGGTTAAGGAAGGAATATTGCTCTTCAAGCCTGAGATGCTCGTTGCGCAGACTATTCAGCAGGTCGTTGAATGCTTGCACAATGATGTCGGTCTCATGCTGCCCCGACGGAGCCAGGCGTGTAGTCAGGTCGAGATCTCGCACCAGCTCCATGCCCCCAATCAGTGTGTCGTAGGGGCGGATAGTCTTGCGGTAAAAGTACCAAAGGTAAACCAACAGCAGAACTAAAAAGCCCTCGATGACGTAGAACAATATAGGGTGACTGCGGAACGTAGAGAAGAGTGCTACGCCAGCCAACATTGCAATGCCCAGGGCAAGCAGTAAGAAATAATGTTTCAGTTTCATCTCCGTACAATAGCTAATTCTTCATTCTTCACTCTTCATTCTTCACTCATCACTTTCATAGCCCGTGCTTCTCTATTTTACGGTAGAGGGCACCACGGCTGATGCCCAGTTCTTTGGCTACGAGCGTGAGGTTGCCATTGTGCTTGGCTATGCAAGCAGCGATGGCAGAACGTTCCATGGAAGCAAGAGAAGCCTTACCTACAACCGCAGCAGCCTCACCTCCGGCTCCTCTCGCAGGGGAGAGGGGAGTAGACAGACTTTGTGCAGACGAATAGCTGCTCTGAAAGTCTGTGGCAGTAAGTAACCACTCCCCTCTCCCCTGCGAGAGGGGCTGGGGGTGAGGCTTCATCAGCAAAGCTCTCTCCACCAGATTCTTCAGTTCGCGGATATTGCCGGGGAACGGAAGTGTCTGGAGATAGCCGATGGCATCTGGTGTGACGGTGACAAGCGGCAGATTGTTTGCCTTACATGCCAGTCGCAGGAAGTGGTCAACCAACAGCGGTATGTCCTCCCGGCGCTCCCGCAGGGGCGGCAGGTGGAGATTGATAATGTTGATACGATAGAACAAATCCTCGCGAAAAGTATGCTCTTCGACCATGGTACGCAGGTCGGCATTGGTGGCACATACCACACGCACATCGGTACGGCGTGTACGACTGTCACCCAGCACCTCGTAAGTTTGATCTTGCAGTACGCGCAAGAGCTTCACCTGGCTGGACAACGACAGTTCTCCGATCTCGTCGAGGAAGATAGTTCCGCCTTCAGCCAGTTCAAAGCGACCTATGCGATCGGCCTTGGCATCGGTAAACGAACCTTTCTTATGACCGAACATCTCGCTCTCGAACAGCGACGTCGAGATGCCGCCGAGATTCACCTTCACAAATGGTCCGTTGGCACGGCGGCTCTCGCGATGGATAGCCTCGGCAATGAGTTCCTTACCCGTACCACTCTCGCCTGTTATCAGGATGGGGGCATTAGTAGGTGCGACGCGGGCAACGGTGGCGAGGATGGAGGAAAACGCCTCACCCCCTACCCCTCCCGCGGGGGGGAGGGGGGGAGTTACCTTTTCGGGTGTTTTTTTGCCTTGAAGGTATTTACTCGCCTCTCCTCCGCGAGAAAGGCTATGGGTAGGCGCGCTTGCGGGAATGGGGTAAGGGGTGAGACTTCTTGCCGTCTCAATCCTCTCCAACAGCACACCGTTGTCCCACGGCTTTGTGATAAAGTCGAAGGCACCGGCACGCATGCCCTGCACAGCCAGATCGATAGTGCCCCATGCCGTCATCAGCATACATG
>JAEEGK010029823.1_pt1 | contig 10851 bp, 2 predicted proteins | sample 8958771 | NCBI WGS metagenome assembly JAEEGK01 (sample SAMN16246547, study PRJNA631951) | gut metagenome | biome: gut microbiome; feature: rumen; material: SC-attached | host: Bos | place: Iran: Karaj | collected 2018-10 | reverse complement strand
ATCTACTAAATCATCAATATCTTTAAAAGTGACTATTTGACTTTGTAAAGGATCGATTAATTCTTTTAAATTCATTAAATCATTATTATCTTTTTCTTTTAAGAAACTTAATAAATTTTCATTATTAAGTAATATATTAAAAATAATTTCATATTCTTGTTTTTCTATCATTAAGTTTTTATCCCATTCACAAATTATTTCATTTATTTCATCAAAATTTGGTAATAATTTACTTTCTGAAAATTTTTTTGTTATAAATTCACATTTTATATTAAATAAATCAGAACATTTGAAAATATTATTAAATTTTTCTATATTTTTAAAAAATATGAATAATTCATTTTTTCTAAAAAATAAAAATATTTTTTCAATAATTTTATTTTCCTCTTCATCATTTATAAGTGTATTATATAATTCTATATTTTTTTCTTCATCTTCTTCTTCTAATTCTGATATTTTTTTAATATTATTTTTTAATTCATTAATTGAAGTAAAAGACTTAGAAATGATTTCTAAAATATCTTCATCAAATTCATTTATATTTTTATTTTTTAACATTTCTAAAAAATCATTATAATGATTAATAGTAACATATAAAACTTGATCATCATTTTGTTTATTACTTAATTCATTAAATAAACACATAAAAATTTTTGATTCTTTAAATTCCATTATTCTTTTTCCAACTGTAATTAATATATCATATGAAGGTGCTTTTTCTTTGAAAGATTCAAAGTTTTTTAAGGGAGTTATTGTTATTTCTTCTTTTATTTTTTTATATTGACTTATTCTTTCATCATGAGTAAAAAAAATATTTAAATAGTTATAATTATTAAAAATATTATTCTTTATTATTTCTGCTTTTTCTATTTTTTGAATTAAATTTTCTTTTAATTCATTTATTTTAGTTTTATCATCTTTTTTATAAAATATTAAATTTAATCTTATATCAAGAAGATTTTTTAAATATAAATTATATATTTTTTCACATTCATCAATAGTAAAATTAAAATCTAAAAATTTTAATTTAATTTCTTCTAATAATTTGCACATTTCTTTTCCATAACCTTCATTTTGAATAAAATCTAATTTTTCAAATTGATTATCATTAATAAATTTTGATAATATAATAATAGATTTTGTATCTTCATCAATTAAAAAATCATTAAATTCAGGAGTTGGAATTGAAAATTTTTGACTTTTAATATCTCTTTGATTTAATATTTTCTTAATATAATTTTGATTTGTTATTTTTGTAATTAAAATATCAATTTCATTTTTTTGTATACTTTTTTCTAATAAATATTTTACTATTTCATTATTTATGTCATTTTTTTTTATTATTTCTTCATTTAAAATTTTTGACAAAATATCCATTATACTTTTAAAAGGAAGATTTTTTTGTATTAATTTTATTAATCTCCTTATTTGATCTGGACTAATTTCTTTTGATAAAATAAACTTTATTAATTCAATTAATATAGTAACATCATTATCATTATAATTTCTTAATTTTTTTCCTATTTCTTCTATTATATAATTATTAAGTATATCAAATCTGTTTTTTTCAATATTTTCAAATGTAAATAATTTTAAAGTATCAGATAATGTTTTAAAATTGTTTGTAGTATTTATAAGTTTTTCTTGTTGTTCTAAATATTTTTCATCACCATATAATATTTCAAATTTACAATTTTTAAATTCTGTTATTACTTCATTTGATAAGTCATTTAAATTAAAATTTTTTTCCAAAAGTAAATTTATTTTCCCTTTTAAAATATTTATTTTTGGAATTAAATTTTCTTGAATAAATTTACAAATTTTAATATTATTAAATTCTTCCTTGATAAATATTTCATTAATTATTTCATTTATTATTTTATATAATTCTTCTTTATTATCTATTTCATTTATTAACAATAATAATTGTTTCCAATTTAATTTTGATTTATATAAGTTAACATATTTTTCATAAATTTTTTTATTAATATTTATTGATGAATCTACATTTTGAATTTCTTTATATCTTTCTAGCATTAATTTTAAATTATCATCAATTGAGATTTCATATTGTTTGGAAAAAATTTTTTCATTTAATTTTAATTTATTTGAATTTTTAATATAAAAAGTAAGTAAAAAAATAAAATTAGGAAAATATTTACAATTATTTAATAAGTCATTAACTTCATTTACATCATTACTTTCTTGAATTATTGTTCCTAATTTTTTTTCTATAAATAATTCTTCAATTACTTCAATTTTATTTAAAACATTATAAATTTGTTCTTTATTATTTTCATTTGATTTCAAAAAATTAATAAATTTATCTTCAAAAGATAAAGAAAAATATAATAAAATCATTACATTCAATTTTCCTTTTTCTTCATTATTTCCTTTAAAATTTATATTTTCATTTTTAATAAATAATTCAATTAATTCAATATATTTTTTGTTATTTAACTCATTAATATCAATATTATCTAATTTAGAAGAAAGAAAAAAATTGGAAAAAAGTTTATTTGTTTTTTCTTCATTTTCTTTATAATATTCTAAAATTTGCAGAAAAAATAAAAAATTAATTGGGGATTTTTGACATATATTATAACTGTCTCTATATAAAATTTCTTTTAAATTTGAAGTTGAATATTTATCAACAAACTTTTTATAAAATTTAAATTTTGCATAATTTGATATTTCAATTATTGAATAGTCTTTTAATTTATCATCATATAAAAAATTTTGGTCATTATTATTATTTATTATATAACTTTTTGAATCATAATGAAATATAAATGATTTATTTGAATTTACTTTTTTAAAATAAAAAATGATTGTAATATAATTTTCATTATTTTCTTTTTCTAATTCTTCAGAATATATTGTTACTTCTCTTTTATCATCATCAGTATATATAATATTATATTTTTTTTTTGATTCCTCTCTTATATTAATAATATAAAACAATAATTCTTCTGGATTTTCATAATTCTTTATCATATAATTTATATTTAATTTCTAATTAAAATATTAATTGTTCATAAAAATAAAACATTTTTGTTAAAAATTTATAAACTATAATTTAATAATTACTAAATACTAAATATAAATTTATTATTTTATTAAATTTATATATTTTTAAATATATAATTATATTAATTTTTTATTATCAATTATATAATAACAAGTTATTTCATTAACAAAAAAAATGAAAGTAAAATCAAAAAAAAAAAATATTAAAAACGAAAATAATTATTTTTAATTAACCGAAAAATTATATATTTTCCAATATTATCAAATATCGACGTCATATACTAAATCCTACATAAATCTTTATAATAAATAAAAAAAACAAAATAAAAATAAAAAAAAGTCAAAATGGCATCATCATCATATTGGAAATTGAATGCCTTAATAAAAAAAAATTTATTAGCAATGCGTAGAAACATTTTATCAACAATAGCAGAAATATTTTTTCCAATTGCCTTAATGTGTATCGTATTAATAATAAGAAAAGTATTCAAAGTAAAATATTACAGATTTGAAAAACAAGAAGTAAACGACAATATATTTTTTTTACAAAGATCAACAGCATTTTTAACAACAAACGAATTTGGAACTCCATTAGATCCAAATTCAACAGAATTTGAAAAATGGAAAACTTACATAACAAAAAGAAGTTTTTTTCACATTTGTAATGAATTATATCAAACACCAAGAAATAAAATAGCCTTAGTAACAGTTCCCCAAAAAATAAAAGAAGCAATAGTAAATATTGCAAGTTATACTGATTCAAATGTAACAATAGATAATAATAATTTTACAGAATTTTCATCAAATGAAGAATTAGATAATTATGTTAAAAGTGATGATTATGGTTCAGAAGAAAAACCACTTTTATGTTTTGGAATTCAATTTAGTGAAAAAAATAATAAATATGAATATTCTCTTCATTATTTTGATTCTGCAATGGATGAAGGAGTACAAGATGTTCCTGATGGAAGAGCTCCTGCAAATGATGAATTTCAAGATGGTCCAGATATGGAAAGTTATGTTAAATATCTTGGTAATGGTTATATTGAAATGTTAAAAATTATTACTGATTATATTTTAAAAAAAGAAACTGGTAATAATGATGCTTATATTAATTTTGGTATGATGGCTAATAAATATGAATATTATAGAGAAGATCCTTTTGGTATGTTTGTTGGTTATATTGTTCCTTTTTTTATTGTTATTGCTTATATGAGTCCACTTTGTTTATATGTTTTAAGAATGGTTACTGAAAAAGAATCTAGAGCAAAGGAAGGAATGAAAATTATGGGAATGAGTGAAGGTACTTATTTTTTATCTTATTTTATTCAGTATTTTGTTATTAATATTTTTTATACTATTGGAAATGGAGTTGTTATTCATTTTGTTTTTACTCATATTCCTATTTGGTATTTATTTTTAACTTATTTTTTATGGGGATTAGATATTTTTGCTTTGGCTTTTTTCTTTCAAAGTTTTATTGATAGAACTAGAGTTGCTTTAATTATTAGTTTATTAGTTTATTTTGTTATGCTTTTTATGTCTATGGCAGTTATTAATGAAAGTGTTCAAATTGGTTTAAAAGTTTTAGTTACTATTTTTCCACCTGTTTGTATTGAATTAGGTATTATTGTTTATGGAAAATTTGAAAGTCATTTTAAGGATTTTACTGCAAAACATGTTAATAAGAGATATACTAATTATAAAATTTCTTATATGTTTATTATGTTTACTGTTGATTTCTTCTTATATTTATTTTTAGGATATTATCTACAAAATATTATTTCTCATGAATTTGGTATTTCAAAACCATTTTATTTCCTTTGTACAAAAACTTACTGGTGTGGTAAAGACAAGAAAAAAAAAACAAAAGCAATTCAACAAAATTTATCCACAAATGAAGGAGCGGTAAATAACATAAATAACAATTCAAATTCTCAAAATGAATCAAATTCAATAGATAATCAGAATGATTTAGGAATAAATCAAAATGATGACCCAAACTTCCAAAGTGAAGAATTATACAAAGATAGAACAGGTAAAAAAGATTCAATGAAAATACGTAAATTAGTAAAAGAATTCGATGATGGTAAAGTAGCAGTAAATGGTGTTTCTTTAAATTTATATAGAGATGAAATTTTCGCATTATTAGGTCATAATGGTGCAGGAAAAAGTACAATGATATCAATGCTTTGTGGTTTATATGATTCAACAGCAGGAAGTGCTTTTTATGATGGAGTTGATATTTTAGAAGGAAGTCAAATGGAAATTTTCAGAACAAAATTAGGAATTTGTCCTCAACATGATGTTTTATTCGATGATTTAACTATTGAAGAACATTTAAGTATGTTTAGTACTTTTAAAGGAGTAGCTAGTAATGATGTTGAAGAAGAAGTTAATAAAATTTTAAAAGATTTCCAATTGGAAGATATGAAAAATATTGTTGCTAAGAATTTAAGTGCTGGACAAAGGAGAAAATTATCTATTGCTATTTCTATTATTGGAGGAAGTGAAGTTATTTTCCTTGATGAACCTTCTAGTGGAATGGATATTACAAGTAGAAGGAATTTATGGGAAATTTTAAAGAGAATGACTGAGAAAAGGATTATTATTTTAACTACTCATTATATGGAAGAAGCTAGTGTTTTAGGTAATAGAATTGGAATTATTAATTCTGGTGAAATGAAATGTATTGGAACACCACTTTTTTTAATTGAGAGATTTGGGAAATATATGTCATTGAATATTACTAAAGAAAGTGATGCTAATAATGATGATATAATTGAATTTGTTAGTAGTAAAGTTAATGATGTTGATTATGAAGTTTTAAGTGAAGAAATTTTATTTAGAATACCAAAAAGTTCTTATTCAAATGAAAATTTAGATGATAATACTCCTAATCAAAATCAAAAGAAAAATGGAACAAAGGGTCCTACTTTTAAAATTGAAGAATTTTTCAGTGAATTAGATAAGAAATGTGAAGAATTAAAAATTAAAACTTATAGTGCATCTATGCCAACTTTAGAAGATGTTTTCCTTAATGTTGCTGCTGAAGATACTGAAAAAATTCAAGGTGAACATAGGAAATTTAGTCAAACTAATTTATCAAATGATAAAATATTATTTGAACAAGATTTTAGAGAAGATTTCACTCAAAAATCTAAATTTGTAAATGATTTAAAAACTTGTTTAAAAAAAAGATGGTTCCAAGTTTATCGTGATATGAAGAGTTTATTCTTAGAAATTTTATGTCCAATATTATTAATATTAATAGGTTTATGTGTAAGTCAAGTTAAATTTAATTTCTCTTCATCACCTGTAGTAGTCTCAATAGGAATTTTAGGTCCAGATACAATATTTTATGGAAGTAAAGATAATAATGGAATAAATTCTCATTTTTTACAAAAACCATTTAATTGTTCATATAAAGAAATAATAACAGATACAACATACACAAATGATGATCAAGCAATATTTGGTTTTTATGAGGCAATAATAAAAGAAAATGATCCAACTAATTTTGGTTCATTATATATTTTAAAAGCTGATAAAACAAATCATGAATTTGAATTTGTAGAATTTATTAATACAGTTGCAAGACAAGGTGCATCATTCTTTTCTCATTATTTCCTTAAACAAATGTTAGATTATGCAACAGGTAAAGAATTAGATATTACTTTCACTCATTATCCAATGCCTTTAACTGCTGAATTACAAAGTCATGCTGATCAAACTAGTAATAGTACTGTTGTATTTTTCGTTGCTGTTGCCTTTTCTCTTATTCCTGCTAATTTTGTTACTATTATTGTTAAAGAAAGATTAAATAATTCTAAACATTTAATGAGAATTTCTGGTATTAGCCTTTTTGCTTATTGGTTATCTAATTTTATTATGGAAGTTATTAAATATTATTTCACTGCTGGAATTTGTGTTCTGCTGATTTGGATATTTGGGTTTTATGAAAAGTACTTTGTTATCTTTTATATTGTTTATGGTCCTCCTATGATATTATCAACTTATATTTTATCATTTTTATTTGATAATGAATCATCTGCTCAAAATGCTATTATCTTACTTAATTTCTTAATAGGAGCTTTAGGCTCTAGTGTTGTTTTAATTTTCAGAGGATGGGATACTTTACTTGAAGTTGGTAAAGGATTAGCATATGGTTTTTCTTTATTACCTTCATTTGCTTTTGCTTATGCTTTTACAAGTTTATTAAACAGAGCATTAATTTATATTGCAGATGAACCTGAAAAATATTGGTTACTCCTTGCAGATGAACATAAAATAATTGAATTAAAATATACTGGACAACAAGTATTATTTCTTTGTGTAGAATTTGTAGTTTATGGTATTTTATTAGCAGTTGTTGAAAAAATACAATATACATTTAAACAACCACCAAATGAAAAATTACCATCAAATTGTGTTGATGAAGAAGTATTAAAAGAAATTGAAAGAGCAACAACAGAATCATCAAAAATAGTAGTAAATGATGAAAGTAAAGAAAATGAAAAACAAGAATATGCAGTTCACATTCAAAACTTAAAAAAAACGTTCGATGATCCAGAAGGTAAATTTTGTTCAGGTGATCAAAAAACAGCAATAAGTAATTTATCATTTTGTTTAGAATATGGAGAATGTTTTGGTTTACTAGGAGTAAACGGTGCAGGTAAAACAACAACATTCCGTTGTTTAACTCAAGAATATGGTCCATCAAATGGTAGAATATTTGTAAATGGAGTAGATATAGGAACAAATTTTTCAGACGTTTCTCAAATGTTTGGTTACTGTCCTCAATTTGATGCAATATTTGAATATATGACAGTATATGAGAATTTAGAATTTTATGCAAATTTAAAAGGAGTAAAAGAAGATTTATTAGATCGTATGTTACATGCAATGATAGAAGAAATGAGTTTAACTGAATTTCCAAATAAATTAGCAGGTAGATTATCAGGAGGTAATAAAAGAAAATTATCAGTAGCAATTTCAATGATATGTAATCCACCAATTATATTATTAGATGAACCATCAACTGGAATGGATCCTGAAGCAAGAAGATTTATGTGGGCTGTTATACATAAAATATCAACAAGGAGAAAAAAATCAGCTGTTATTATGACTACTCATTCAATGGATGAAGCTGAAACACTTTGTAAAAGAATGGGTATTATGGTTAATGGAGAATTAGTTTGTTTGGGAAGTGCACAAAATATTAAAGATAAATATGGTTATGGTTTTGAAGTTGATTTAAGAATTAAACCTCTTAATGAAGAAAATTATAATAAATTTTTAGAAAAATATAATATTGATAAAAAATTAATTGTTAAGAAAGATAATTTAAAAGAAGTTTTAGATAAATGTAATAAAGGAGGATTTTATGAAGAATTTGCAAAAGGAAAAGTTGGAGAAAAAATTAATTTGGAATTGGAAATTAAAGGAAGATTAAAAATTAGACAATTAGCTTCTTGGATTTTCTTTGTGACAAATTCACTTAAATTAATTCAGAAAGCTAAAGAAAATTTTGAAGAAATTATATTAACTGAATTTATTGATAATAATTTCTTATTTAAAATTAAAAAAAGTCAAAATGGTAAAAGTATTGGATTTTTATTTGGTTTATTTGAAAATTTAAGAAATGAATGTCATGTCACCGAATATTCTATTCAACAAACTTCTTTAGAACAAATTTTTAATCAATTTGCTGCGAGACAAGGAAAAAAAGATGATCAAGAAATTGAAAAGAAAACTGAAATTATTATTGATGATAACTTATTAAAAAGATTATTAACAGAATAAAAATATGAAATATTAATTTTTTGGAATATTATTTGGAAATATATTTTATGTATGATGTATATATTAAATAATTTAAATTTTATTATTAATTTAAACTTTCATTCTTTTTAAATATAAATATGAAATAATTAAAAATTTTTACTTTAAAAAAAACAAAAAATAAAAAAAAATTAAAAAAATATGAAAAATGAAGAAGAAAAACATCAAACAACATATCAATATATAATGAGAAAAATAGATATTTATGGAGAACCACTTCAATGGTATATAGGAAGAAATGAAAGATATACAACTGTCGCAGGTGGATTTAAAACATTTATAGTAATTTCTATTTCACTTCTTTTTTTATTATATTCATTTATAAAATTAATAAAAGATAGAGAAGGTTCTTTTATTATGTATGATATTACATATTCTGAATTAAATGATAGTGAAATATTTTATTTTGATGATTTTGAAATTTTTTTATTTTTTAAATCAAAAAATTCTATAATTAATGTTGATTCAAATCTTTTACATGTTGATTTAGTTCAAATTAATAATGAAGATAATTCTTATATTTCAAAATATTCTTTTGAAGAATGTGATAATGATTATTTTGCAAGTCAATTAGGTTTTTCTGATTATGTAAAAGGGAATTTAGAACAAACATTTTGTATAAATAAAAATGAATATCAAAATAAAAAAATATCTTTTACTCTTTCTCAAACAAGTCCATTAGGTAAAAATACGAAGTCACTTAAATTATTATTGATTAGAAATTGTAAAAGTAGTGTTTGTACAAATGAAGAAATTGAAGCAATTAATCAAATTCTTAGTTTAATTGAAGATATTAAAATTTTTATAAAAACAAAAACACCAAATCCTTTATTATTAAAAAATCCAATTCAAAATGAAGTTATTTCTATTACTTTAACTGGAGATTATAAAGGAATTGTAATTTATTTAAAACATTTTAATATGACTACAGAATCTTCAATAATTCCTTATATTTTTGGAAATAAAAAAGAAAGTTTTATTTCTTATGATTATCAAGATAAATTTTTAAGAAATACTAATGAATTAAATTCTTTTTATTTAGATTTTAAACTTAGTTCTAAAGTTTCTTTTTTAGAAAGAAATTATGAAAAATTAGATACTACTTTAGGAAATTTTATTGGAGTTTTTAATAGTTTTGAATTTATTGGAAGTTTACTTACTTTTATTTTTGATTCTTTTTCAAAAGAAATTTTTATATTTAATTATGTTTTGAGAAATAGATTATTTGTAAAAAAAAAAAATTTATCTAATCCTCCTCCTAAAATTAGTAATAGTAATAATTGTGATAATATTAGTAATGATGTTGAATTAAATAATCTTGATTTTGATTTTGAAAATAAAAAGAAAAAAAATGTTAATGTTGGTAATATTAAAAAAAATAATTTTTATACTGAAGATAATTTGAAAGAAAAAACTCAAAAAAATTTAACGGAAAAAGAAAGCAAAGATGTTATTTTAATATCAGATAATATTCAAAATAATAATAGTAATAAAAATAATAAAAAAACAAAAGAAAAAAAAGGAAATAATATTGAAGAAATTAAAATAAATATGTTTAAAAGTTTTTGGTGTAATGTTTTAATGAGTTTTGATATTGAAAAAACAAATAATCCAGAAATTCAAATTGTTTTAGATAAAATAAAATTAATACAAGATTTGTTTGATACCTCAAATTATATTAATTTAATTTTAGATATGATGAGATTAAAAAAAGTAATATTTAATACTTATCAATTAAAATTATTTGAATCAATTCATTTTACAATGGATGAAATAAATGATTATTTAAATAAATATTCATCTGATGAAGATATTCATAATGAAAAAATAATTCTACAAAATATTGAAAAAGTTCGACAAAAAAAAAATAGTAAAATAACAGAAAATATAATATCAGTTTTAAAAGAACAAGTTATAATATAAAAAAAATAATTTTCTAATATATATTATAAATAAATAATTAATTAATTAATATGT
>JAEEGK010029819.1_pt1 | contig 10852 bp, 7 predicted proteins | sample 8958771 | NCBI WGS metagenome assembly JAEEGK01 (sample SAMN16246547, study PRJNA631951) | gut metagenome | biome: gut microbiome; feature: rumen; material: SC-attached | host: Bos | place: Iran: Karaj | collected 2018-10 | reverse complement strand
TAGTTAATTCTTTTTATTCATAAAATTATTATTTTAATAATTCAAAAAAAAATTAAATTTTCAATTTTTGAATATTGAATTTATTCCATTTAAAAAATTATGGTACAAAAAATACAAAATTTAAAAGTTGATATAAATCAAAATATATTAACTCAATTATTTAATTATATTCAAATTCCAAACTTAAAAAATTATCAATTAAATATAAATGGACTATCAAAAATGAATAAGGAAGAAATCAATTTAAATAAAGATAAATTTAATTCTATAAATATGTTTTTAAATGAAATATTAAAAAATAAAAATCAATTTATTAGTTAATCATCCAATTAAAGATATAAAATATTATTCAGTGAATTCAAAAATATTTTAGTTTAATTATTGATATTCAATTTTATTTATTTTCCAATTTTAAATTAATTTAATTTATTTCTCTTTTTATTAATTTTTTTAATGATGTCAAAATCATAATCTGATTTTTTAGAAATTTTTGTCAAAAAATAAAGGCTTTCATTTTTTTTATATTACTTTATTATAATATAGTAATTAATTATTTAAATCATTTATAATTATTTCTAAATTATAATTTTATTGTTTACAAATAAATAAAAAAAATATATATTCTTTCGACTCCTAAAAAAAAATAAAAAAGCAATATAAATTTCACAAAAAAAATTGTTTTATAAAAAATTCAGAAATGAATAAAATGAGAGAACCCAAAAAAAAAATAAAGAGATTTTTTAATGAATTGAAAAAAATAAAAACAAATGCATATAATTGTTTTATGTTTGTTTTAAAAATTGTGATTTTAATTAGGGAACACAAATCATTGTTAATGAATAATGTTATTAAAGATGGTTCAAAAGATTTTAGTTTAAAAATATTGAAGTCAAAAATCGGAGAAATAGTAACTTTAAAATTAGATGATGATAAAGATTACCAAATAACTAATGAAAATATTATTTTAAACAATAATTCAAATTATTTAATAATGGAACTTTTAAATAAAACATTTCTTGAATTTATGAAAACAGATTTTTTATTATCAAATGAACAATTTAATGAAAAATATAAATTAAAGGAAAATAATAAATTTTTACTTGAAAATCATTTTAAATCAGAAAATGATAAAAAGAGAATTAAAGATTTAATTAATAATCTGAATGAGAGATTAAATAAATTGAGAAAAGGAAATTTAAGGAATAAGAAAATGGAGTTAATTCCAAGTGAGAAAATAACAAAATTATTAGAGGATTATAGTGTAAAAAAGAATTCAATATTAAATAATTTAGAACCAGAAAACTCTGAAATAATACAAGATTTTCCAATTAATAATTCACAAGGTAATTTATTACAAAATGCATCTAAACAGTCAAATTCATGTCCAAACGAAACCAATGATTATGAAAATGGAAATAATGAATTAATACAATCAAAAATTTTAGAACATGATTATAATTATAATGAAATAAAAATGGATATTTCAAGGGAAGATGTAGAACCAGAAAACTCTGAAATAATACAAGATCTTCTAGACGATTATTCACAAGATAATTTATTAAAAAATGTATCTACACAGTCAAATTCATATCCAAATGTAATTAATGATTATGAAAATGGAAATAATGAATTAATGCAATCAACAATTTTAGTACATGATTATAATGAAGAAGATTTTAAGAAAGCTTATAACAATGTTTTTACGTCAGATTATGAAAAAAAGAAAAATTTTGAAATTAAATATAATGAGAAAAAATAAATAATTCAATGTGTAAATCAAAGATAATTTATTGAAAATAAGTATTAATATTTTTCAAAAAAAGAATATTGGAAAACATATTAAATAAATATCAGTTCTTTCTCATAAAGTTTATTTAATTAATAAACATTTTTCTTTTAATTTAAGAAATACATTGTAAAAATTTATTTATTTTTATTTTAAAAAGAAATTAATTGAATGTTTTATTTTTTAACACAAAGAATATAAATCTTTATGTCTGAAAAAATACTCATATATTAATATAGTTAAATACTATTTAAATAGATTTATTTCATTATTTTATATTTAGAAATATTACTTTTTCATTTTTTATATTCAATTTATAAATCAATTAAAAAAAAAAATTCAAATATATTCTTATTCATAATTATATTTATTAAATATAATATTTTTTAAGATTGAATTTCTCTTAATAAATTGATTAAACTTTAAATGATATAATTTCTATATATTATTTAGAAATTAAAATTTTGAAACAAACTTTGATTATTTATAGAATTATTTTGGAATTGTAATGGATTAGTATTGAAAAGACTATTATTATCATTTATTTCATTAGATTTACTTAAATCATCTTTTATTTCGTTATTTTTCAAAATAAAATTACTTTCAGGTATTTTTTCATAAAATAATTGTTTCTTATCTTCATTTTCACAATTTCCAACTTTTGAATTTATTTTTTTTTTGATATTTGTTAATAAATAATCATTTGGAAAAGGATATTTTCTATCAAATTCTTCTTTAGACATTTTGAAAATTGAATTTTCAAAATCAGAAAATTTCATATTTAAAATTTCTTTAACTAATTTATTTGTTTTAGAATATTCTTCTATTAATTCATATGATTCTTTATTTTTTGTTTCATATTCTTTTTTTAAAATAACCTTAATTGATTTATTAATATCTGCTTTATAATTCTCAACATTATTTAATTTCAATTCATGTTCCTTTAAATCATGTTCATAAACATCCTTTTTGAATTTTTTTCTGATTTCTTTTAAACATTCCATTGATAACCTTGATAAAGTATATAATAAACATTTAATGGTATCCTTAGTATCATATTGATTATTTAGAGTAATATCATTTGTTGTTTCATTTGTTGTATCATTTGTTGTTTCATTTGGTATTTGTTTTAAATGTTTAATAATTAATTGCCCTAATTTTTTACTTGGATTTGGAGAATATTTTTCGTGTTTCACTTTTTTAGTTCTCTTTTTTGAAAAATGTTCTAACAAATTACTTTGAATTAATTCTTTAAATAAATTTTTTTCTTCTTTATCTTCATAATTTTCTAATAAAAAGTTATTGTTTTCTTTTAATTCATATTTTCTATTATATTCTTCATTTGATAATAAAAAATCAGTTGATATATAATCAATAAATGATATATTTAAAATTTTCATAATTAAATTATTTGAAAGACAATCAGAAAGAATTTTTTCATTATGAATTTGATAATCTTTATCATAATCAAAAGTTAATATTTCCCAAATTTTTGATTTTAAAAATTGAATATTAAAATTTTTAGTTCCATCTATAATTAACTCATAACTAAGAACTTTTAAAGATTTTTTTTTTTTTGAATTTTGTAGTATCATTTTTATTGTGTATATTATGCTTTTATATGCATTATTTTTCCCTTTTTTAATATAATTACGTTCAATATATTTGTTATTTTTTCTTTCTGAATTATCTCCTTTTGTTTTTCTTCCTCTTGGAAATTTTTCATCTACTTTTTGAGTGATAAATAATATCTTTTTTTTTAAAAAGCAATTATCTTTTGGATTTTTTTTCATTTCTTTCAATTTAATTTTTCAAAATTATTTTTACCTTTATATGATTGATTGAAAAAGAGTTGAAGAAAAAAATAATACTTGAAATCCAAATAACACTTAAATTTATTATTATATTTAGTTTCTATCTATATATACAAATAATTTTTTCTTCCTTTTTTTATTTAATTTTATTTTTCAATTTTTTAAGTGTTTAAAGGAATTAAAGATTTTATAGGAAATTTAAGAAACAAAACATTAAAAGCAGTAATTAATTATTAATAGTTTATATAAATTAAAGTTATCATTGTTAGTTAATTAATTAATCAATTGAAATTGTATAAAAAAGAAAAAAAAATTCTTAAAAAAATGAATATAAAAAAAATAATAAAAAAATGTTAACAAGTGATAATTTCAGTCTTCAAGAATCATTTAATGATAATGATATAAATGATTTAAAGAATAAAATATCATATAATGAAAAAGCAATAAAAGAATTTGAAAGTCATTTACGTTCTTTATTAACAATAGCAAAAGAATCAGAATTAGATTATGCATTTCAAGTTCAAAAAGGATTAGAAAAAATAAAATATTTAGTTGAAGATAATGTAACAAGTAAAAGATTATTATTAAAAGAATATAAGAAAGGAGAAGAATTAGAAAAAGAAATAAATAAATTAAATAAAGAAATAGAAGAAAACAATAATGTTTTAAAAAATAATGAAAAAGGAAAAGCAATTATTGAGAAACATCAACTTTTATCAAATATCAATACTTTAAGTAATGAAATTGATAAATTATCTGAAATAAATAATCAAAATATTAAAATTATTAAAATGAAAGATAATCCTAAAAATTATAATAAATTAATGGAAGAAATTGATAAAATAAAACAAGAAAATGATTCTTTAATGAATGTTATTAATTATGTTGAATTAAATAAAGTTTTTAATTTTGAAGAAAAAAGTAATAATTTTTTCTCTTGTATGGGAAATGGAGAAGATATTAAATATTCATATAATTTGAATTAAAATTTATATTATTAAAAAAAATTCTTTTTTTTTAATTTATATTTTTTATAATTAAAAAAATTTAATTATAGTTTTCCTCTTATTATTAAAAAGTAAATATCTGGAATTTTATTAATTGCTCTATCAATTGCAATTTTTGGTAAATCTTTTTTTTTATAATTTTCTTTAATATATATAATAATTTTTTCATAATCATAAGAAATCATTTCATCATTCATATTTTTTTTAATTATATTTGCCATATCTAAAAGAGTATCTTTTCCTAATTCAGAATTTAATTCATTTATTATATTCTGATCAATATTACTTTCATTTATTGAACTTGAATTTGTTGAACCTATTTGTTTTATATAATTTAAATTTGAAATATCATTTTCTTCATTATTATTTAAATCAAAACTTTCATTTTTAAAATTTTCATTTTCTACATTTAATTTATACAAATCTGAAAAATCATTTATATTATCTTTTTCATTTTTTATTTTTTTTTCTTCTAATTTTTTACTCGAATTTGAATATTTAGAAAATGAATTTTTTAAATTTTGATTTTCTAAAAATTGATTTATTTCATTTATTGGATTTTGAATTTGATCAATAATATTTTTTAATTGATTTTTATCTTTTGAACCTTTATTTCTTTCATAATTAATTTTATGAATATTATTGATATTTTTTGATTCTTGATTTGAAATAGAATTATTTGTTGAATTGTCTTTACTATTTGAATTATTATCTAAATGTCTTAAGATTCTTTCTGAATGTTCTTTTTTAATATTTTTTGAAATTGGATTTATATAATTATTATTATTATTATTATTATTATATTCTATTTTCCTTTTCTCACTTTCTGGTCTTCCTTTATGATAATTATATAAATTATTCTCTATTTTATTATTATTATTACTATTTAAATAAACCCTATTATTTATTTTTTGAATATGATTATTACTATTATTATTATTATTTGACATAAGATCTTTTTTCAAAATATAAATTTCTCTTTCTTTATCCTTATCTTTATTTTTATAATTATAACAATTAATATTATTATTATTATTATTATTATAACTACTATTAGAAACAGTTAATTTATCATCTCTTTTACTTCCATTCCTAATAAATTTATTATTATTTTTCAATTCATGAATTTTACTGTTAGACTCCTTTAAACAATTAACATTATGTAAAACAATATTAGGAAATTCATTTTTAAATTCACTTTCACTGAGAAAATTTTTAATTCTCTTTTGAATAATATGAATATCTAAAATTTGATGAATATTAGGTCTTAACTTAGGATTAACATTTAATAAACTAGCGACTAAATTTTTAAGCTCTTTACTAAGATTTTTATTATTTAAAGGAGGATAATTTCCATTTGCAATTTTCATATATAATTGAGGTAAATTAGTTCCTTCAAAAGGCATTTTTAAACAGCAAATTTCATATAATAAAACCCCAAGAGCCCAAATATCAGAAGAAAAATCATAAGGTTGATCATTAATTATTTCAGGACTTAAATAATATGGAGTTCCTATTAAAGTTTTAGCTTTATCTAATGTTGTTTCTAAACATTTTGCTATTCCAAAATCACCTAATTTTACATAATTATTTTTTGTTAAAAATATATTTTGAGATTTTATATCTCTATGTAATATTTTTCTATCATGAATATATTTTATTGCTAAACATATTTGTGTAAAGTAATTTAATATTGTTTCTTCTGAAAAAAATTGATTTAATTCTCTTTGTTTTTTTATTTTCATTGATAAATCTCCTCCATCTGCATAATCCATTATAATATATATTAAATTATTATTTACGTAAAATTCACGAAAGTGTATTATATATTTGTGATTCAATCCTTCTAATATTTCTGCTTCTTTAAATGCTATATCTCTTTTTTCTGGAGTTAATTTTGTTAAATCTATTTGCTTTATTACTAGTAATGATTTGTCTATTAGAGAACGTACTAATATTGCTGTTCCGTAACTACCTTCTCCTAAAAGCTTTATTTCTTTGTATTTTGAAGAAAAATAAGATGTGCTACAAATGTTTCTATTGTTTATCATTTTTTTTTTAATTTTTTTTCTTTTTTTTTGGGTTTTTCATTGGTTTTTAAGATTTATTTTTTTATTCTTTTTTTGTTTAAGGAAGTTGGAAATTTTATTTTTTTTGGACTCTTTTTTTTGTTTTTTTGCCTTTTTATTTATGTTTTTTTATTAGGTAATTTATTGTATATTTAGTTTATATCAATTATTACTTTTTTTTAGTTTTTTCATAATTAAAAATTATTTAAATTTATATTTTATTATATAAAATGAATTATAACAAATTATAATTATTATCATCATTATTTTAAATTTTTACAATTAAAAAAATAAATTTAATAAAAAATATGATAATAAACTTACTAAACCTTACAAGACAAAATAGAGCGAAGAGTGCAAAAACAGAATATTTAAATTATAAAAATAATAATCATTCGAAAAAAATAAGTATAGATATTCCAGAAAAAAATATGAAATTTAATCATATTAAAGGGTTAAATTCTTTAAAACATAAATCCCCAAAATTAATGAAAATAAGTAATGATAATAGAACAAAGCAAAAAAATAATGTTTCAAATAAAAAAATGAATTTTTTACAAAAAGTTAAACTTCCAAAATTAAATTATAAAGAAAATGATTTATCATCAAATAGAAATTATTTTCCAAATTTAACATATAATAATTACTATAATAAAGAATTAGATGGAAATATTTTATTAAAAAATTATAAAAAAAATGATTCTCGAATAAGAATATTTGGAAATAAAATAAATGAATCAGAAATAAATTTAAATAATAACAATAATTTAAATATATTATTAAAAGAAAATAAATATGATAATATTTCTGAAATAAAGGAAGAAAAAAATTATATAAAAGAAGAAAAAATAATAACAGAAATAGAAGAACTAATAGAAAATAAAGATGAAGAAAATAAAATAAATGAAGAATCACAAAGTTTAAAAAAACATTCAAATTCTCTTTTTCTTTCACTATCAAAAAAATTAGAATTAGATCCATATGTAAATAAAATAATAAAAGGAAAGAAAATAACATTTAAAATAGGAACAATAATATATGAAGGTTCAACTTCAATATTATATAAAGCATTAAATTTAAATAATGGAGAAATATTTTGTGTAAAGAGATATATTAATAGAAATAATTTAGATTTATTTTACAATGAAAAAAATATTTTAGAACAAATATCAAATGATAATACAATGAAATATTATGGAAGTGATATTAATATAGAAGATAATCAATATTTTTTATATAGTAAATTATATAGTAATGGTAATTTAAAAGAATTAATAGAAAATTTTGGATTTTTACCTGAAAAAATAATAAAAAAATATACAATTCAAATATTAAAATCATTGAAATATCTTCATAAAGAAAAAAAAATAATTCATAGAGATATAAAATGTAGAAATATATTAATAGATAATGATAAAGTATATTTATGTGATTTCGGTTCAGCAATAAAATTTTCAGAAAATAATAATGAAATTAAAGGAATAAAAGGAACTTTATTATATTCTGCACCTGAAGTTTTAAGTGGAAAATCATATAATTTTAAAAGTGATATTTGGAGTTTAGGGTGTTCTATTATTGAAATGGGAGGAATAGAACCTTGGAACAATAAAATTGATAATACTTATCAATTTATTCATTTTGTATGTAATAATGATTTTACTCCTGATATTCCTTCTTATTTTAGTCAGGATTTAAAAAATTTTTTGTTTTTGTGTTTTCAAAGAAATGCTGATTTAAGACCTGATGCTTCTTCTCTTTTGGAACATAAGTTTATTAAAGGAGATAATTAGTTTTTTTTTCTTAATGTTTTTTTTACTTTTTTTACTTTTTTTTTTTTTTGGATTTTTTTATTTATTTATTATTATATAGAAAATGATGAATTATATTTTTTTTAATGATATATATATAATTTTTTTATTTCAAAGATTCTTCCTTTTTTTATACTTTAAATAATGGGATAAAGACAAAAATTAAAAATATATTGTTAAAATTAAGATTTCAAAACTTATTTTTATGAAAAAACTCTATATGCAAAATAAATTCTTCATAAAAAAAATTTAATAGACACCTTCAATCTAAATTTTTATACAACCACAAACTTAAAAAATCAGATTTTTCTCCAAAAAAAAACAAGAAAAAATAAAAAATAATTCAAAACCAAAAAAAAAAAAAATTCAAAAGAAACAAATAAATTAAGGTGAAAAAAAATAATAAAATTAAAAAATAAAATGGCAACCGACGAAGAATCAATTCCTCCAATTCACTTAGGAGAATTATTAAAAGAAGAGCCTGTAAAAACAACAGGGGCGAAAAAATTAACATTAATAGTAGACAATAAGAAAATAAACTATTATCGTAAAGCAGCATTATCTGAATTAAGCGGAGCAGAATTAACAAAACGTCAAGGAGAAGATGCAGCAGAGAAAATACAAGAACAACAAAGAAGAAATAATTTAAAAAAAAAATATGAAGAAGAAATTGAACACAGTAAAATAAATAGAATGAAATTAATGAATGATTGGAGAGTAATAATGAGAATAGCAAAAATAGATGAAATAAGGAAATATTTAAATTTATTTATGCAAATATTTGAAAGAGATTTAGATGATAAAGATGCTATATTACAAATGTTAGATCGAGATATTTCAGAAGCAGAAGATCATTATAATATCGCTTTAACAAATCATTTTATTCATATTAAACAATTAATTTATTTACAAGATTCTCGTGTTAAAGGTTTATTTAGAGAATTTGAAAAAGATGTTACAGAATTAGAAAATGAATTTAATAGTGAATTTGAAGAAATAAAAAAACAATTTGATCAAGAACAAAATGAAATATTAAAAATGTTAAGAAATATAACAGATTCATATAATAGAAAAATACAGAAATTAAATCAAGATTTTCAAGAATTAAAAAATAGTCAAATTCAAAAAATAAATGAAATTTATTCTCATATTCAAGAAGCAATAAAAAAAGCAGGAACAGATGTTCATAATAAATTTTCAAATGAAATGAATGATATAAAACAAAAATCTGATGATAAAAATAGACAAGATGCAGAAGGAATAGAAAGATTAGCTGGATTAGAAAAAGATGTTTTAGCTAAGAAAAAAAAAGTTGAAAAACATAATGATAGTTTAAAACAATTAAAATTAAAAATTAAACAAAACAATGAAGATTGGGATAAAAAAAATGATAGTTTAAAAAAAGAAAAAGAAAGAGTTATGATGAGTTATAGAATATTAAAAAATAAATTAATATCATTTAGAAATATGCAAAGAGAAAAATTAAAAAAATTAGTAAAAAATTCATGGGATTGTGTAACAAAGTTAAAAAATAATATTAAATTAGCAGAAAAAATATTAAAATTAGCTGAAATAAGTAGAAGATTAGAAATTCAAAGAGAAAAAATTTTACCTTATTATGAAAATACTGATGTTGGAAAAGAAGAAGATAATCAAGTTCAAATTAAATTAGATGATATTAAAGGTGTTGATCCTATTATTTATGAAGAAATTGAATCTTTACAAAATTTCTGGAAAAGATATAATAAAGTTAAATTAGATGTTATTGCTATTAAAAAACAAAAAAATGAAATTGAAAAACAAAATGAATTACTTAAAAATTATCTTCAACAATATTATGATGGATTTCATGTTAATAATGTTGTTATGACAAATGATAATACTTTGTTAAGAATTGAAAGAATGAATCCTAATCCTACTTTTTATGTAGTTGATGAACCTAAAAGTTTAGAAGATCCTGTTCAAGAAGGAAATAAAATTATTACTGAAACTAAAAAACAAAAAATTGTGAATTATATTCCTGGACATTAAATCTTTTTTATTTATTTTTCAGATAAAATTTAATATTGTTTTTTTTAAAAAATTTTTTTGAAATATAAAAATAATCATAGTTAATTCTTTTATTCATAAAAATCAATTTATCTCTTTTTCTGCTATAAGTAAACGTATAATTAATTTATTTATTTAATTAAACAAAAATCATGAAAATAGCAAAAATTAAATAAATATATATTTTATATGAACTTTCTTTTTTTTTAAGAAAAAAAGGTAAAAATTTAAATTTTTGCTTTTATTTTTTCTTTACCCTTAAGATAATATCATAAAAAAATAAAAAAAAATATATAATTTCAATTGATTAATTAATTAA
>JAEEGK010029816.1_pt1 | contig 10853 bp, 15 predicted proteins | sample 8958771 | NCBI WGS metagenome assembly JAEEGK01 (sample SAMN16246547, study PRJNA631951) | gut metagenome | biome: gut microbiome; feature: rumen; material: SC-attached | host: Bos | place: Iran: Karaj | collected 2018-10 | reverse complement strand
GTATGACGGCCATAGCGGCGGGGTCACACCCGGTCCCATTCCGAACCCGGCAGTAAAGTCCGCCCGCGTACCCCTTTGTACTGTATTGCGCAAGCGTACGGGAATTCGGGCACGCTGTCAACCACTTTTCCATTCTTCTCAGATACGGTACCGTGTCGATCGTTCGTCCATTGTCGAATAGAACCACTTATTAATCGCGCATATTATACCGTCAGTAGGAAACCCAGATGAAACTCATCAAACTCGGCGGAAGCATCATCACTGACAAGCGGGAGTACCGCAGGTTCAATGCGGATACCGTCGCGAGACTCTGCAGGGAGATCAAGGAATCCGGACAGGACGTCATCGTCGTCCACGGAGCCGGTTCCTTCGGCCACGTCCTGGCCAAGAAGTACGATCTCAACGCCGGGAGGAAGAACGATGAGCAGATCCCCGCCGTGGCGCAGGTGTGCTACGACGTGCGCGAGCTGAGTTCCATGATAGTGAAGGAGCTGAACGATGCCGGCATACCCGCGGTATCCGTCGCTCCGGGATCCTGCTTCGTCATGGACGACAGGAGACTCCTCATCGAGAACAGCGAGGTCCTCAGGCGCTTCGTGGAGATCGGCATAATGCCGGTCATGTTCGGGGACGTGGTCCTCGACAGGAAACTGGGATTCGCCATCCTCTCGGGCGACCAGGTGATGGAGAGACTAACTGAGATCTTCGACATCGACCAGGTCATCTTCGTATCGGACATCGACGGGCTCTACGACAGCGACCCGAAGACCAATCCCGATGCGAAACTGTTCAAAGAGGTGGACGCGAAGGTCCTCGAGACCGTGAGACCCGAGTCCACCGTCGCCGACGTCACAGGCGGCGTCTACGAGAAGATGAAGGCCATGCTCAGGATGAGCACCGGGGACAGGGAATGCATCCTTGTCAACGGGAACAGGGAGGGCAGACTCCTTTCGGTTCTCCGCGGAGAGGACACCATCTGCACAACAGCCAGAGGCGGAACACAATGACCCAGATCAAGGGCAGGAAGGCGGATCACATCAACATCTGCCTCAACAGGACCATAGAACCCGGATACAACTACTGGAACGACATCAGACTCATGCACGAGGCCCTGCCCGAGGTGGACCTGGATTCCATCGACACGTCTTGCGACGTCCTCGGATCGAAACTGGAGTTCCCGTTCATCGTCACCGCCATCACCGGCGGATTCGAGGGGGCCACCAAGGTCAACGCGAACATCGCCAAGGCATGTTCCGAGCTCGGTATCGGCATGGGTGTCGGGAGCGAGAGGGCGGGCATCGACGGCGTGGACGAGAAGAGCTATTCCGTCATCAAGGACTACGACGTCCCGCTGGTCATCGGCAACGTCGGCGCTCCGCAGCTCGTGAAGCAGAAGAAGAAACAGGCATACGGCGCGGACGCGGTCCGCAAGGCCATCGACCTCATCGATGCCGATTACATAGCGATACACCTCAACTTCCTGCAGGAGGTCGTGCAGCCCGAAGGCGACACCAACGCCGTCGGATGCTACGACGCAATAAGATCGCTGGCCAGGGAGTTCCCGGTCATAGTCAAGGAGACCGGGGCCGGCATATCGAAGGAGACCGTCGACAGGCTCCTGGGAACAGGAATCTCGGCCATAGACATCTCGGGCATGGGCGGCACCAGCTTCTCCGCCGTAGAGATGTACAGGGCAGAGGCCGCCAAAGACGACGTCAGGACCTCGGTGGGAGCCACGTTCTTCGACTGGGGCATCCCCGCACCTGTATCGCTGATGTGCGCGGACAAGAGGATCCCGATCATCGCATCCGGCGGTGTCAGGTCGGGACTGGACGTCGCCAGGGCCATCGCCCTCGGAGCGGTGTGCGCAGGAGCCGCCAACCTCGTCCTCGAGGAGGCACTGGAATCCGCGGAAGCGGTGAAGAAGAAACTCACGATAATCAAGGAGGAGCTGAAGGCGGCGATGCTGCTCACCGGCTCGTCTGACATAAAGGAACTCTCCGGGAAGAAGTACGTAGTGCTCGGGGAGACCGCACAATGGATGGGAGGCATTTGAAATGGATGTGAAACAGAGACTCAAGGAGATGTCCGCCGAACTCGACGGACCCATCAGATCGTACATAGCCGACGAGGAGCCGGCGAACCTGATCGAGGCGACCAGGCAGTATCCCTACGCAGGGGGAAAGAGGATGAGACCCAGCATGGTCGTCGCCGCATGCAGGGCGGTAGGCGGCGACGGATCCAAGGCAATCCCCATGGCGGTCGCCATCGAGTACATCCACAACTTCACGCTCATACACGACGACCTCATGGACGGCGACGAGATGCGCCGCGGTATGAAGACGTCGCACGTGGTCTACGGCATGCCCACCGCCATCCTGGCCGGGGACGCGCTGTTCGCCAAGGCATACCAGATCATCGGGGACCTCGACATCCCCGCGGAGGACCAGAGGAGGATCCTGTCCATCACCAGCAAGGCCGTATGGGACCTCGCCCGCGGACAGCAGATGGACGTCAACAACGAGAACGCCGACTTCATCACCCTCGACCACTACATCGAGACCATCACCGGCAAGACCAGCGTGCTGTTCGCCGCGGGAGCCGCCAGCGGTGCGATCATCGGAGGCGCGAAGAAGGACGTGGTGGATTCCATCCAGAAGTACGCCCTCTCGCTGGGAGTCGCCTTCCAGATGTACGACGACATCCTCGGGGTGTACGGCGACCCCAAGGTCACCGGCAAGTCCGCAGGCAACGACATCCGCAAGGGAAAGTACACGGTCATGATCTGCCACGCCCACGACACCATCAAGGACGAGAAGGTATGGAAGCAGTTCATGTCCGTCTTCGGGAAGATCGATGCGACCGACGATGAGATCGAGGTCGCCAGGAAGATCCTGAAGGACTGCGGCAGCTACGATTACGCGATCGACCTAGCCAAGAAGTACACCGACGAGGCCATAGACAGCCTCAAGTGCCTGAAGGACAGCGACGACAAGGAGTTCATGATCGAACTGGCCAAGTTCTCGATGAACAGGGACAGTTAATCGTCGGTCACTCCCGTCTCGACGATGCGATAGTTCACCGCCCTGCCCTCGGGCAGGCTCCTGTGCTTCATTATGACCGCGGTACGCCTACCTGCGGTACGCTTGTCGAGACGGATGATGGTCTTCGCGTTGTGATGCAGCGCGTGACCCCCGAGGAACTCTATCCCGCCGGTGGCGAGGTTGGAGTAGACCTGCGACGTTATGATGACTGGCACATCGCTCTTCCTCGCTGCGGTGAGCAGCATCTCCGTCTCCTTCGTGAGCTCTATGCGGGCGGAGTTGTCGTCGAGGTGCAGGCGGTAGAACATCGTCAGCGAATCCACGACGATCAATCCGATCTTGTCGTTGGCCTCGCACAGACGGACGGCTTTCGCGACCCTGTCGGACTGCTCCTCGAAGCTGTGGATATGGAACACCAGCAGGTTCTTCATAAGTTCCTCGTCCCTGAACACCTGCATCATCCTGTCGGTGGACAGGCCCTCGGTATCGAGGTACGCAACCTTCTTTCCGGACTTCGTCACGTTGTACGCTGTCTGGAGACAGATGTTGGTCTTCCCCGTTCCCGCTTCCCCGTAGAACAGTGTGACGCTGCCGCACTCTATGCCTCCGCCTAGGAGGTTGTCGAAGGAGTAGCAGCCGACGGGGATGCGGTTCATAGAACGTTATAAAAGAGGAGCGATAAAACGTTTAGGAGGAAGGAGGGTCACTCCTTCTTGTTTTCCATGCTGCCGTCGACTTCCTTGACGTCGTCGAGGCTGTAGGACATGTTGGTCTGGACCTCTGTCCCTTTCTTCATGTACATCGGTATGGCGAGCACACCTGCGAACACCATAATTATCACCGCGATGGCGGCGATGACCAGGAAGATCATGATGATGACGTAGGCGATGTTCTCCAGCAGGTCCGGGTTCATGAAGAGGGCCACGGCGGCGGCTATGATGAGCACGAACAGCACCAGCAGGATGATCCCTGAGAGTACTGTGCTCTTCCTCTCGACCTGGTTCGGGTCCATCATCAGTTCTCCTTGTAGGGCAGGAACGGTACCAGCGATGCCGCCAGATCGGGCAGGGTCATGGACTGGATGATGATCTTCCCGGGTCCGGTGAGGGTGGTCACGAACAGTCCCTCCCCTCCGAACAGCGCGGTCTTGATCCCTCCGGCCGCCTCGATGTCGTAGCTGACGGACTCCTGCCAGGCGACCGCGTTGGCGGTGGATACCTTGTACTTCTCTCCGGGCTTGAGGTCGACGATGTTGAAGTCTCCGCACGCGGCGACGAAAGCGATACCTGTTCCGGACAGCTTCTGGAGGATGAATCCCTCTCCGCCGAAGAAGATCGAACCGAGCTTCTTCTGGTATCCGATGTCGAGGTTGACTGAGGTCTCGGATCCCAGGTATCCGGACTTCTGGACGAGCCATGTCCCCTGTCCGATGTCGAGGTCGACGATCTTTCCGGGTGCGCCCCCGCCGAGACCGACGATCCCGGTGCCTCCCTGCGCGGTGTAGTCGAGGAGGAACATGGACTCTCCGGTGACGGCCCTCTTCAGTCCCTTGAAGAGACCTCCCTTCATCTTGGCCTCCATCTTGACGTTGCCGGTCATGTACCTCATCGCGCCTGACTGGGACTGTATGGTCTCTCCGTCATCGAGCTGGATGTTGACGAACTGCAGATTGTCTCCTGTGATTGTGTACTTCATAATAATCGCGTTCGAATCAAATCCTACGCTTATATAGGTTATCGAAGATATGCAGAAACATGGAAAATGCAGCCCGTATCGGCATGGGAGCGGAGGCGGTCATCGAAGAGACCGACTATCTGGGTCTTCGCGCCGTTAAGAAGACGCGCGTCGAAAAGGGCTACAGGCACCCCGTCCTCGATTCCAGGCTCAGGGCCAGCCGTACCAAGAACGAGGTCCGCGTCATGAGGGACGCAAGGCTCTCCGGCATAAGGACGCCGGTGGTCTACGACGTCGACCTGCACGAGGGGAGCATCGTCATGGAGTACATCGAGGGCACCCGCGTCAGGGAGATCATCGAATCGGAACCGGACCGCATACCCGAGGTCTGCAGGATGATCGGCGAATCCGTGGCCAGGATGCACAACGCCGGCGTCTGCCACGGTGATCTCACAACATCCAACATGATCCTCACCCCCGCGGGGGAACTCTGCATACTGGACTTCTCGCTGGGAGCGACCAGGTGCGACCTCGAGGGGAAGGGCGTGGACATCCACCTCATGGAGAGGGCGTTCAGTTCGTCGCATTCGCAGGCCACGGAGGCGTTTGGGAAGGTCATGGACGCTTATATGAGGAACGTCGACGGGGCGAAGGACATCGCCAAGCGCGTCGAGGACATCAAAGGGAGGGCCAGATACACATGAGACTCAAGGTCATCACATCCAATCCGGGAAAGGTAGCGGAATTCCAGAAGGCGTTCGCCGACATGGGCATCGAGATGGAGCACACCAGGATCCCGTACGACGAGATACAGACGTCCGAACTGGAGGAGGTCGTCAAGAAGGGCATGGAGGAGATCAGGTCGAAAGGGGTCAGGAACTTCATCATCGACGACTCCGGCATGTTCGTGAACGCCCTGAAGGGATTCCCCGGCGTGTACTCCGCATACGGTCAGAAGACCATCGGCAACGACGGCATCCTCAAGCTCATGGAGGGCGTCGAGGACAGGTCCGCTGTGTTCAAATGCTGCATCGGCTGCGACATCGACGGACGTACTATCATAGTGACTGGCACATGCGACGGATACATCCTAGACAGCGCACGCGGGCACGAGGGATTCGGATACGACCCCATATTCTCCCCCGACGGGAAGAGGTCCTTCGCCGAGATAGGCATCGAGGAGAAGAACAGGATATCCCACCGCGGCAATGCCATCGAACTGCTGAGACGTGAACTCCAGTCCGATAAGGATTAATATCCCCCATCCATAGTCGGGAACAGGGGCCTTTGGGCTAACTTGGTTATACTTGTGGCTTTGGGAGCCATTGATCCCGGTTCAAATCCGGGGAGGCCCACATCATCTTTTTACTCCAACCCCGACAGAAATAATAAAGAATACGGATACCCGTTGATGCGGACATGAGGCTGGGCATCATCGCATGCGACATCCTGAAACCGGAGATCGAGTTCCTGACCAAGGACGATCCGGATTTCGTCGTCAGGGAGTATCTGGAATTCGCCCTCCATGCTTACCCGGAGGACATGAAGCAGACTATCATCGATACCGTGAACAAGTACGAAGGTCAGCTGGACGCGGTGTTCCTGGGCTATGCGGTATGCCAATCGCTTGAAGGTGTGACGAAATACCTGAAGGTCCCCACGGTGATGCTCGAAGGAGCCGACTGCATCGACGTGCTGCTCACTCCCGAGGAATACACCAGGGAGAAGAAGATCTGCACTGGCACATGGTTCATATCGCCCGGATGGGCGGAACAGGGGATCAACGGGATGGTCAAGGAGCTACACCTCGACGAGGTCGAGGGTTACGAACCGGAATTCTTCCTTGACATGATGTTCGAATCCTACCAGAGATGCCTGTACATAGACGACGGCATCGGCAATGAGGACCACTACCTGGCCCTGTCGGATGACGTGGCCAAGACGCTGAAGCTCAGGCTGGACTGCAGGAAATGCGGTCTCAGCGGCCTGACGAAGGCCATCGCCGAGACCAAGAGATTGGCGTCCCGCTGATCAGAAGCTCAGGTGGCTCTTGCCCTCGAGGATGTACTTCGCGGTCTTGTACTTCTGGGGCGAAGCGGGTATGTCCGTCGTGTACTGGTAGTACTTGTCGCCGAAGATGATGACCACGTGGCGCCTCTTGGCCGCCGTTATCGCACGGACCTCCTCGAACGGGAACACCATCTCGAAGTCGTCCCCGAACACCCTGAGGCGGTGGACCGACATCTCGAGCGATACGCGGTCCGCGACGAGCACGGGCGTGTTGTCCTCCAGGTACTCCAGCTTACCGGGGCCGTCGGTGAAGAAGGGCTTGTCCGGCTCCTTCTTCCACTCCTCCATCTTCTCGAGGAGGTATCCCTTCTGCCAGATATCCCAGTCGTAGAGGTTGTCGAAGACGAGGTCCTCTCCCTGGTAGAATCCGTAGACATCCACCTCGGCCTTGTATCCGCAGTTCTCGCAGAATATGTCGTTGCCCTTGGTGTGGATGTGTCCGATCTCCTTGCACTTGGGGCATGCGTACACCACGTACTCCTGGGACTCCGCGCGGTTCTCCCTGTCGTAGGGTATCATGTGCTCCCTCTGCCACTCGTAGTGGTTTATGTACAGGTCGCGGTAGATGAGGTCGTTGATCTCCTCCGCGGACATCTTCTGGACCTCCTCCCTCGAATACATGCCGATGGGTTCGCCGAACATGGGTGCTCCCTTCGCGCTGGTCTTTCCCCATGGGGGCTTCTTGAAGTACATTCCGGAAAGACGATACGTGACCAGGCCGCAGTTCATCTTCTTGACCATGTCCCCGGTCTTCGGTCTCGGACGGTTGCTGCATCCGTTGAAGGTCTCCCCTCCCTCGGGGGCCATGCAGACGTTCACACCCTTCTCGATGGATGCGACGGCGGACCTGACGACGTTGTCGCCCCTCTCCCCCTTCCTGCGGATGATGAAATCATCTACCAGCTTGAAGGCGAGCCTCATCTTCTTGGTCCTGATGAGGGCATCGCTGGCGATGTACCTCTTGTACTCGGGCACACCCTTGATGACCATGAACTGGTCGTAGTCGCTGCCGTGGTTGAACACGATGAGCGACGGGTCCTTGATCTTCTTGCCGAACTTCTTGGCGTTGACGTTGAACTTGTGATAGATGATGGGCAGTACGAAGATCTTCCCGAATCCAAGGATGAACTTGTACCAGAGCGTCATGTGCGGATAGGATGTAGAATCGTCGAAGCCGGAATTGTTCTCGTTTTTCTTCTTGGCCATGGGTATCCCGGTCGGCCGGATCTGTCTCCGGTGGATGTGTGTGCCATGACTTTCTCTTATATAACAGGCAAGGCGGGTGATTGGCTTTATATCGGCGAAACCGATTGGGCGGACATGGATTTAGCTGCCTTCGCATGGCCCTTCCTTATCATCGCAGGGTTCCTGGAACCCGCGTGGGTCTATACGATGGAGCGTTCCGACAACTTCCGCAGGATGAAGTGGAGCGCGGCCACGGTGCTGATCGTCGCCGCGGACATCTACCTGCTGTCGGTCGCCATGCAGACCATCGGCGCTGGCCTGTCGTATGCCATATGGACAGGGATCGGTGCCGTCATCACGTTCCTGATGGGCATCGTCCTCTACAGGGAGCCCGTCAAACTGATCAGGTGCGTGCTGATCGCAATGATCATAGTCGGCATAGTCGGGCTCAACCTGACAACGGGAGGTGTCCTGGATGGATAAGGCGTGGATCACCCTGTTCGTTGCAGGCATCATGGAGATCGTGTGGGCGACCGCATTGGACTATTCCGATGGTTTTACCATATGGTACTTCGATGTCCTGGTCGTAGTGTTCCTGGTCATCAGCACCGTGCTCCTCGCCATGGCGCTGAAGGGAGGCGTTCCCGTAGGGACGGGATATGCCGTATGGACAGGTATCGGCGCGATAGGCACCATAGTCCTGTCCGTGGCGGCCGGACACGAGACGCTGACGCTGCTCCGCACGCTGTTCGTGGTCATGATCATCGCGGGCATAGCGGGGCTGCAGCTCACATCCGCAAACACTGTATCCGAAGGTAGCAAAGATGACGATTGAGGTTGGGGACAAGGCACTGGATTTCGAACTGGAGTCGACGGACGGATCCGTATTCCGTCTCAGCGAGGCCGTGAAGGACGGCCCCGTGCTGGTGAATTTCTATGTGGGCGATTTCGGTATCCGCTGCCAGGACTACATGACGAGGTTCAACGAGAGGATCGATGAACTGTTCGCACTGGGGGTCAGGATCGTCGGCGTCAACGACAACGCCATGGACAGCCACAAGGCCTTCAAGAGCAGGATGGGTCTGAAGTGGGAGCTTCTGTTCGACAAGGACAGGAAGACCGCCACCGCCTACGGATGCCTGGTCGGTCCGGGACACATGACGACGGGGTTCACCAACCGCGAGTTCTACCTGGTGGGTAAGGACATGACCGTCCTCTTCAAATGGAGGTCGTCAGTCCCGAAGGAACTCCCCGAGTTCGACATGATCCTCGACGGCGTACAGCACGTCCTGTGATCACTTCTCGCGGAGAGCGACGTCCTTCACGTGCAATGTGCCAGACGTCCTCTCCATCACCTTCTCCGAATCGGTTATGGCGATGGATCTCAGGTGCATCGGCGAATCCACGGTCATGGATTCGTACTCCCCGCCCTCTCCCATGATGCTGATACCGTAACGGTCCCTGAGCCTGCACAGCTCCTTCTTGGCATCCATGTCCAGCGGCCTGCCGAGCCAATTCCCGTCCAGACCCTCCGCGAATACACCAGCCACCACGGCGGATATCCCCGCGGAGACCATCTCATCGTAGATCGTGTCCTGATCCTTCCTCCAGAGCGGGGCGAGGACGGTCAGACCGAGGTCGCCGCACACCATGTTCATGCGGTCCCACTGGTAATCGGACCACAGCGCACCGACCACTATCCCGTCTATATCCAATCCGGAGAGCACCTTGGACATCGCCTTCAGGTCGCCCTCCTCGGTACCGTCGCTCGTGATCGTGACGAGTTCCCTGCCCATGGCCTCCGCCATAGCTGGCACTACTGAAAGGTTGGGGGTGTGGAATATCCACGAAGCGCTGTCTTCGGGACGTACGGTGACGAGATACGGGATGTCGTGGCCCATCTGCTCCGCTATGTACATAGCGAAGGTGGAGTCCTTGCCCCCCGAATACATGGCGGCCAACCTCATGAATCCCGATTCGGTTATGTGCACATTAAGGTTGCTTCCGTCAGGTCCGATGGACAACTTTATGAAATCCGCGGACGATACCGAAAACGGAGAGCTCCACATGGCCAACGAGAACATGAAGAAGATCGTCGCCGAGAAGGCGGTTGATGACTATATCAAGGACGGCATGACGGTCGGACTCGGTACGGGATCGACCGCATACTTCGCGATCGTCCGCCTCGGAAACCTGGTCAAGGAAGGGAAGCTCAAGAACATCAGATGCGTCGCCACCTCCGTCCGCAGCGAGGAGATCGCCAAGACCATGGGGCTCATCGTGGACGACGTGAACGACGTGGAGAGCATCGACGTCACCATCGACGGCGCAGATGAGGTGGATCCCGACATGCAGCTCATCAAGGGACTCGGCGGAGCGCTCATCAGGGAGAAGATCGTCGCGGCCGCATCGCAGAGCGAGGTCATCATCGTCGACGAGACGAAGAAGGTCGAGGGACTCGGGACCAGATGCCCCCTCCCGGTGGAAGTGCTCAGGTTCGGTCACAAGAAGACCAAGTTCGCGCTCGAGGCCCAGGGATGCAAAGCGGTCCTGCGCATGAACGGCGCCGACCCGTTCGTCACCGACAACGGCAACTACATCTACGACTGCAAGTTCGAGGCGATCAAGAACCCGTTCTTCCTGGAGTCGAGGATCAACGTCATCCCCGGAACGGTGGACAACGGACTGTTCCTCAACACGGCGACGACGGTCCTGATATCCCACGAGGACGGCTCCATCGAGAAGATGGGTGCCTAATCTTTTTTATTAGAAAAGGGGAACGTTGGATTCCCTATAGGTATTTATACCACTTGCGTATTAGCACAAATCTACCTCATAATAAAGGTGAATTAAAATGAAAATGCCCAGAACGATCAAAAC
>JAEEGK010029813.1_pt1 | contig 10854 bp, 10 predicted proteins | sample 8958771 | NCBI WGS metagenome assembly JAEEGK01 (sample SAMN16246547, study PRJNA631951) | gut metagenome | biome: gut microbiome; feature: rumen; material: SC-attached | host: Bos | place: Iran: Karaj | collected 2018-10 | reverse complement strand
TACTTTGTCGTAACCACAACCAAGCTCTGCATCATTCGCGGAAAGGAATCAAAAGAATACCTTATCAAAGATCTTGATAAAGCATCTGCCGAGCCCGGAATAGGCGGTGGTCTCCTTACCGTGAGAAAAGGTGAGACTCACACGGTCCTTGCCCACTACTCTTCCAAGCACCTCAGCAGATATGCATACATCGCACGAGGCATCAACATTCTTATCTCAGGAAGATTCGAAGAAGTTATCAGCCCCGAGTATGAGAAGATCTGTCCCATATGCGGCCGTGCCATCCCCGGAACAAAGACTTGTCCCAAGTGCTCCGGCAAAGGCGGCTTCTTAAGCGTGTTTACCAAGATGGCTGCTCCTTATAAGAAAGACTTCCTCGGAATCTTCCTTGTAATGGTATGTGTTGCCGTAACCACTCTTCTTAATCCCGAAGTTCAGAAGCACCTGATAAACGATGTACTCAGCACCGGAGGAAAACTCAGCACCGCACTCATCTTCCTCTCACTGATGTTCACCTTCAGCGTTGCCATCGTAATACTGAACATCATCAAGAGTAATGCCTCCGCAAAGCTTGGATCCAAGATCTCCGCAGATTTGAGAAAGCAGCTTTTCGAAAAGTATCAAAAGCTTCCCTTAAGCTTCATCAATGACAGAAGACCGGGTGAGCTTTTAAACAGGATCACCCAGGATACCAGATACATAAGCGATTTCATGGCCGATGTATTTTGTAACCTCTTTGCGATCCTCTTTATTTTCATCTGGGATGTTGTATTCATGATGGTACTGAACATCAAGCTTGCACTGCTCACATTCATCCTGGTTCCGTTCGTATCGCTCCTTGTTTATACATTCCGTAAAACAATAAGCAGAATCTTCGGACTCCAGTACAGAAAAAACGATGATGTTGCAAGTAACCTTCAGGACGTTATCTCCGGAATGCGAGTTGTCAAAACCTATGGCAAAGAAAAGGATGAATCCCAAAGATTCAAGGATGTTTCTGAAAGCTTCGCGGTAATCCAGAGAAAGAATGAAAGATTCTGGGGCATGTTCGACTTCCTTGTAAACGTACTTATGGGAATGGGACTTGTCATCGTTGTTTACTTCGGCGGAATGGACGTGCTCGGAGAAAAGATGAGTGCCGGCGAACTCTATCAGTTCATCGCCTATACTCTGCTCCTCTTCCAGTACATCGGATGGCTCGGAAGACTTCCCAGAGAATTATCCAGACTTACCAGCAGCCTTGAAAGAATCTACGACGTCCTGGCGCAGGATGTTCATGAAGAACCCGAAGACGTCAAGGATGTCGTTATCAAGGGCGAGATCACTTTCGACCACGCAACATTCGGATACAAATCCTATCAGCCCGTTCTTGAAAATATCAACGCGGTTGTTAAGCCCGGTGAGATGATCGGTATCGTCGGTGCATCCGGTGCAGGAAAATCAACTCTCATCAACCTTATGATGAGACTTTACGAAACCGATGACGGACGCATTCTTGTGGACGGCGTAGATATGAAGGATATCAGCCGCAAGTCATACCACTCACAGCTCGGCGTTGTTCTCCAGGAGACTTTCCTATTCTCCGGAACCATCCTCGATAACATCAAGTTCTCCAAACCCGATGCTACCGTAGATGAAATAATCAGAGCCGCAAAGCTTGCAAACGCACACGACTTTATCTGTGCACTTCCCGACGGATACAATACATATGTCGGTGAAAAGGGATACACTCTCTCCGGCGGCGAACGCCAGAGAATTGCAATCGCAAGAGCGATCCTTCCCGATCCCCGCATCCTGATCCTCGACGAAGCAACCGCAAGCCTTGACACCGAAAGCGAATTCATGATCCAAAAGGCACTCGAAAGACTTACGAGCGGCAAGACCACCTTCGCCATCGCCCACAGACTTTCGACCCTCAAGAACGCCGACCGTATCATGGTCATCGACGATCACCGCATTGCCGAGATCGGAACCCACAAAGAACTCCTCGAAAACAAGGGCATTTACTACAACCTCTTCACCGCCCAGACATCATAAGGCTAACAAAACGTCCCTCAGAAGCCTATTTGTTAGCCGTTTCCGCGGTTTTTCGTCTGATTAGCAACTGAGGAGGCTAACAAACTCCTCAGAAACCAGCCCTTTGTTAGCCTTTTCTCCGGTTTGACGTCTGTTTAGCAACTGAGGAGGCTAACAAACTCCTCAGAAATCAGCCCTTTGTTAGCCTTTTCTCCGGTTTGGAGATGTATTGGCAACTGAGGAGGCTAACAAACTCCTCAGAAATCAGCCCTTTGTTAGCCTTTTCTCCGGTTTATCGCCTGATTAGCAACTGAGGGGGCTAATAAAACACCGCTCTGATGCCATTTATTAGCCAATTTTGCCCTGTTTTACCTTACTTTCATAGGCGATGGGCTAATAAATCCCACATAAAAGGCTGCTTTTTAGCCTAAGCAACATATCAACCAACAAAGAAGGCTAAAATATTTCACCCAATGGTCAATATTTTAGCCTGCGACATTTTTAAACATATGACTGAGCAAACTTTACTATACGAAAACCTATCATTTAACACTCACCCCGCACTTGTGACTGAAGAATACGACGGCTGGCTTATCCGTTATTCCAACGGCTACACCAAGCGCGCCAACTCTGTAAGTGCGATCGGTGCTTCAACGATCGACATTGATGAAAAGATCAAATACTGCGAAGAATACTATCGTGCCAAAGATCTTCCCTGTGTCTTCAAGATCACTGATGAAGAAGAAGACTTTGCAAAGCACCTCTTCGAACTCGGATATCAGGAAGTAACTCCCACAGATCTTCTCACCATGCCGCTTGAAGGAAAGACCTTCAAGACTTCCGACTGCATCATCACTGAAGGTCCCACGGATGAATGGTTCGATGCTTACTTCGGAATATCCGAGTACACAAAACAGATCTATATCGATACCGCAACCGAGATGATCAATAACATTGCTCATCCCGCTTACTACTGCCTTATCAAAGAAGGTGACCGCCCGGTCGCTTGTGCTTCTTCCGTTATCGAAAACGGATACATGTGCCTCCTCAGCGTCATCACCGATAAAGAATACAGGCTTAGAGGTTACGGAAGAAAAGTATGCGAGAACATTCTTGATCAAACCGTGAAGTCCGGTCTTGCACATACCGCTTATCTTCAGGTTGTCGCAAACAACGGTCCCGCATACCACATCTACGAAACACTTGGTTACAAAAAACTTTATACATACCGCTACTTACAAAAATGATCGGAGGCCCCATGCATTTCAATTACTGCCCCTACTGCGGAAGCAAGCTCATCGATAAAGAGATCGGTGACGAAGGTATGATCCCATTCTGCGAAAAATGCAACTTTCCCCTGTGGGATATGTTCACCACAAGTATCATCGTCGCAGTTATTAATGAAGAAAACGAGATCGCGCTTCTCAGACAGGACTATGTCTCAACCACTAAGTATGTCTGTGTTGCCGGTGTAATGAAACTCGGAGAATCCGCAGAAGAAACCGTCATCCGCGAGGTCAAAGAAGAAATCGGTCAGGATGTGGAATCACTTGAATATATCTCCAGTTATCCTTATGATAAGAAAGAAATGCTGATGCTTGGTTTTAAAGCAAGCGTCAAAAAGAAAGACATCGTTCTTTCAAAAGAAGTCAATTCTGCCGAATGGGTTCCGCTCGAAAAAGCACCTTCGCTTCTTCGTGAAGGTGGGATCGCATGGCAGCTTGTAAGGAGGATTATAAATGCAGAAACTGACTAACCAGGAAAACCTAAAACCCTGGAAGGGCTTTGTCCTTTTCGTAATCACGCTATTGTTCCTGCTCTTCGCGGGTTCATACATGCAGATGAGCTGGGGCATCCCCGGACTCATACTCACAGAGATCGGATTCCTCGTTATCTCAATTGTCTACTGCCTTATCAACAAAGTCAGCCTTAAGGAAGTATTCCCTGTCAAAAAAATAACCGGACGCGATTTCTTCGGAACTCTCTTCATGTTCGCAGGCGGATTTCTTCTCAACCTCGTTTGTGCCGGAATTTCAATGTTCGTTCTCGACCTCCTGGGTCACAAGGATGCATTATCCGAAGCATCCGCACTGAATGATTTCCTTTTCGGTAATCAGATGCTCTACATACTTATCGTAATTGTCGTTGCCGTAACTCCCGCAATCTGCGAAGAGTCGATCATGCGCGGCGCTCTCCTCTCAAGTTTCAGAGGACTCAAGAGCGATAAGCTCATTATTTTCATCATCGGTATGATGTTCGGAATCTTCCATCTATCACCTTTGAGATTCCTCAACACTTTCTGCCTCGGAATGGTTCTTGCTTACATCATGGTAAAAAAGAACAACATTCTGCTTCCCATGCTGGTTCATTTCCTTAATAACTTTGTATCATCCATTGCGGGAGCAAGCAGCAGTGCCTCGGGAGAAGAGATCAGCGCAGCAATGGATATGGTGAGCACTTCCATGACATTGGGTTCAATGCTTGCTGCCGGTTTCCTTTGTCCCTTACTCCTTGTTATCGGAGCAAAGCTTCTCGATAAAGAAAATGTCAAAGGAAAACATTTTGTAATTTCCGGAATCCTCTCAGCTCTTATGCTCGTTTCCGGAATAGTAATCCTGTTAGTTTCATCCATGAACTCCTTGTACAAGGATTCTCTTCTCAACTGGAATTACACCTTTACCGCAACCGAAGAGACTCTTGAGTGTGATAATCTTGCTGAATCAAGCTATACATTCACAGAGGAAGGAACCTATACCTTTATCGTCTCTGCTACGGCATCCAAAGCTAACATTACCTTCACCATCGAAGATGAAAACGGAGATCTTGTATTCTCGCAGGATTCAACCTCAATGCTGGTTGTTTCAGAGAATCTTGAACTCGAGCCCGGAACATACACCTTCTACTTCACAAGTGACGAAACGATTGTCGGAAAGACATTCTCTTACCAGGTAATAATTAAGTAATATGCAAGGGACCATCGGGGACGGTTCTCTTGGTCCAAGAATCAAGGACCAAGAGAACCGTCCCCGATGGTCCCTTTATCACACAGGTAATCAATCATGAACTTCGACGGAACAGAAAAAATCATAGGTCGCGGTGCTCAGGCGGATGTCGTCGAATACCAAGGCTATGCATACAAGCTCTACAAACCGTCCTATCCCGCTGAATGGATCGCATTCGAAAAATCTCAGCAGAAAGCAGTTAATACCGCAGGACTCTCAGGTGTCAGATACTATGACACAGACGATCCTCACATCGTAAAGATGGATCTTGTCAAAGGTGAAGTCCTTGAGAAAAAAGTACGCGAAGGCTTCCCCGGAGGATTCGATATTCTTGCTGATGCTTTCAGAAAGATCCATGCCGCAAATACCTACGGCATCGAAATGCCACGTCTTACCGATGTCGCAGCACTCACTCTTTCTCCGGAAGAGAAGATGAGTTTACTTCCCACCATCGATCATCTCTCCGCGAAATACGAAGAATGTATCTGTCATCTTGACATGCATTTCCTCAACATCATGATCACGGATGAAAAGTATTCATACACCATAATCGACTGGATGAATGCAAGGATCGCACCTCCGGTATTCGACTTCGCACGCACTCATGTCATCCTGGATGAATTTGCCAAAGAAGCTGTCGAATACTATGAAGCTGCAATTGCAGCAGACAAAGCTGCACTCGCCATAACAGACGCAGACTACGCAGATGCTATCAAAGTCTGTTACGCACTTCGTCAGCACGAAAAGTAACTGACAACTCCACAGTCTCAGTCGCTACTTTCTCTCTAAACCTCACATCATGCTCCACGATCAGCATTGTAGGTTTAAACTCAAGTATCAGTTTCTCAATCTGCATTCTCGAGAACACATCGATGTAATTCAAAGGTTCATCCCAGATATAAAGATGCGCCGGTGTAACAAGGCTCGATGCGATCAGTACTTTTTTCTTCTGACCTTCCGAGAAATCTTCCATGTTCTTCTCGAACTGCTCCCTGCCCATATCCATTCTTCTAAGCACTGCCAGGAAATGAGTCAGATTTAGTTTCTTCTCTTCGCAGTACTTTTTAAGTGTACCCTTAAGAAAAGATGTATCCTGATTGATATAGGAGATCACAAGTCCCGACGCAACATCCAATGTGCCTTCCGTAAGTGGAAGGTTCTTTTTAGCTTCCGATGAAGAACCGGGAACTTTACTTAAGATCACGTTTATAAGACTTGACTTTCCGCATCCGTTCTCCCCGGCCAGTACAACTCTTTCACCGCGTGCAATCTTAAATCTCAAGCCTTCGAAAAGTGCCTCATCAGCATCCTCATATCTAAGTGATAAGTCTCTTGCTTCAACCAGCACTTCCTTGTGAAAGCGAAGGGGATCAAGCTTAAGAGTAACCTCCGATTCGATATCCTGAAGCAGTCCTTCTTTTTCTTCGATTTCCCGGTCAATCCTCTTTTCGAAGCTCTTTACTCTCGCCTGCATCTTCTTGGTCTTCGCACCGATAAAGCTTCTCGTTGAAATCATCCTGTCATGTTCTTTGATTGGATCAAAACCGATCTTCGTATTTTCATTAACCGTTGCCCAACGCTCCGCTCTGTCCGCAGATGCTTTCAGTTTGCCGATTTCTTTCAGATGCTTTTCGTTCTCTGCCTTAGCGAATGCATCGCTCTTTTCTTTGTTTTCCCACCAGGAAGAGAAATTTCCCGCCTGCACTTCAATCGTCTTTCGATTCAGCACAAGCACATGGTCGCATACCGCATCCAGCAGATCTCTGTCATGGGATACGAGTACAAATCCCTTCTTGCTCGCTAAAAACTTCTTAACACTTTCCCTTGCTTCAGGATCCAAATGATTTGTCGGCTCATCTATCAGCAGGAATTCATTCTCTCCTGCAAAGAGTGCTGCAAGCATCACCCTGGTCCTCTCTCCGTAGCTGAGACTTCCGAAAGGCCTATACAGACATTCCGCATCCATCTCGATCTGGTTCATCTGAACATTAACCTGCCAGGATTCGATCTGAGGCTTCCAAACCGAGATCAGTTCATCCGCTGTCTTTTCCAGATCTGCTTTGCTCGCTTCATAGGGGAAATAATCAAAGTGCACACTGGTTGCTATGCTTCCCTCGTACTCATACTTACCCATGAAGAGATTAAGCAAAGTCGTCTTGCCCTTGCCGTTTCTTCCGATCATTCCCAGCTTCCAGTCGGTATCGATATTTAAATTCACATTTTCAAGTACGTTGTCCGCATTAGACTCATATGAAAATGTAAGATCACTAACTCTTATCTGTGCCATGTGACGATCACCTCACCTTCACGGCCTAATAAAAAAATCTGCTTCTTACCGAAGCAGATTTACGTATCAATATCCGTAATGCACTAAAAGTGCACAGGTAAATATTTACCGGTTCACAGATGAATACGATAATCTAATTCGGCATATACAAACAGACCCTTTCAGGCCACATCTCATTTGCATTTACCAAATCGATTATCTATGCATCTTCTCACCTTACGCAGTAGCGCCTTTCTTTTAACTAAAGCTACAGTAACACGATTTTTTTATCCCGTCAACATATGACACATGTTCCGATACCCGGTCACGCTTATCATCCTTTTAACTTCTCAAGTGCCTCATCCATCTTCTTATTCTCAGCCTGTTCTTTCAATCTGGTGAATACCACACCGGCAGCCGAACAAACCGCAAACGACACGAAGAATCCGATCCATGCCCTCACATCATTAACAGGGAACCATTTGAATACGAATACAAATACAATAATCGCGCATGTGACAGATACGAACATCAATATGATTCTCACAACTATCGGCATGTTCTTAATAAATCTGTCGGTAAGGATCAGGGACTGCAATACGATTACAATTACAGACAGTACAAAGAGCTGCAGAATCGTGCTCATCGCAAGTCCTTTCGAACCGAGCGAAAACAGAGTCGACACTTCTCCCGCGTCCTCTCCCACAATCGACCCGATGATTACATGGATCAGTATTACGACTCCGAATACCGTTAATGCCCTTGATATATAATCAAATACACTTCTGTTTTCTTCCATGTCACTTAACTCCCAATCTCTTCCTGAGTTCATCAGAATACATACGCGATACAATTATCTGTTCATCATTTTGAAGCGTTACCCGTATCTTACGATTTATATCCGATCTGAGGCTCTTCACCTTTCGAAGATTTAAGATGCTCTGCTTACTTATCCTGATGAAGTCCTTCTCCGAAAGCTGCTGCTCGAATTCATAAAGCTTAAGTGCGGATTCGTAGGTTTCTTTTTCCGTATAGATAAATGTATTTCTCTCTACCGCCTCTATATACAGAATCTCGCCCACATCCAGAAGCACCGTCTCTTCACCCTTTTTGACTGCAATCTGCATGTCCATCATTCGCATCAGCGAAATGATCTTCTCGACCTCAGGTGTGAGAGAAGGCACATGTATATCAACACCTATATCTTCATATTTGGAATCCACATCGATATTGATCTTCATGTAATGATTTACTCCAATCCTTTCTTACGATATGCGAGTAAAAAGAAAACAATCAGTAGTGCAGAGTTGATTACGATCACCGAAAGTCCGAACCTTCCGATTCCCGCGGTCTCTTTTAATATTATACCATCCATCAGATCCATGATCTGTTTTGTATAAAATATCTTCGAGATTTTTTCGACACTTCCGTTAAATATGGCAATCATGGGAAGGAAGGACAGGATCATCATAACCGGCATCACAAGTGAGGTTGCAGCCATCTGGTTTTTCGACCATATGCCGATACATGCTCCTGCGATTATCGAAATCACGAACCCTACAGCCATAACTGCCATATAGGCAGGTACCTTTTCACCGGGAAGTCCCGTTGCCATAACGCAGGCGCCTATCATACAGATGCTCCATACATATACTCCCACTCCGATCAGATACTGAACAGGTTTTACATTTGCCATCATGAGTACTCTGAGAGTATTTCTTTCTTTTTCTTCGGAGATGATGGCAGCTGTTGAGGTGAGCGGTGCCATTCCTATGTACATTACAGAAAAGAGTCTTGTAAAGAACAGTTCAGGCATATCCTTCATCTCAATGGCATTTTCAAATATTAATGTCATAAGAGGAAACAGGACAAACTGTATAAGTATGGTTTTATTCTTGAATGTATCTTTGATCTGTTTTTCTATTACCGTCAGTATATTTCTCATCATCCCGCCTCCTGAAGTCCTCTGCCCGTAAGTTCCAGAAATACCGTCTCAAGTGTGGGCTCCGTGGAATGTATAGTTTCAAGCATTCCGCTCCGCATAAGCGCGTTGATTGTATCTGCCGATTCGGATCCGGCACTCACTTCCATATCTTTTCCGTCTGTTAAGTGAATTCTGATCTTCTTAAGCCTGTTGTATCGTCTGCAGATTTCTTCAGGCTTCCCTTTTTCCACAATCTTGCCTTCGTTAAGCAGATATATCTCATCACAGAGCTTTGATGCTTCTTCCATGTTGTGAGTCGCAAGGAAGATTGTACAGCCTTCTTCTTTTTTATCCGTGATCATCTTATGTATGGATCTCATGGACTGCGGATCCAATCCCGATGTGGGCTCGTCAAGAAAGATTACCTTAGGTGAATGGATAAAAGCTCTCGCAAGTCTCAATCTTGCCTTCATTCCTTTTGACAATGCGGACGCAGGCTTTTTGATTGAATCTCCGAGTCCCACTTCCTCAAGTATCTTTTCGATGTTTTCTTTAGGGACACCGTAGATGTCAGCATATACTTTGAGATTGTCTTTGCAGGTGAATCTCTCGTATACTCCGAAATTATCCATCATGATTCCGAAGTTTCTCTTATCATCTCCGGTGAGATTCTTTACATCCTTACCGAATACTTCCACACTGCCGCTGCTTGCATCCAGCTGTCCCGTCAGGATTTTGATCATCGTAGTCTTTCCCGCTCCCGAAGGTCCAAGCAATCCGATGATGCTTCCGTCTTTTATATCCAGATCTATTCCGTCCAGAACCTTTTTGTCTCCGTAACTTTTACATAACCCTTTGCATGTGATCATATTGTTTTCCTCCGTCCGTAACTGCACAATATCAGCCCCGGGAAGGCAAAACAATAGGCCATGACATAAGTTGCCATGGCCGTTACATAAGTTGCACAATATTTGTCTTTTATTCGATATATCCTATTGTCCTTGCGAGATCATTGATATCATCTCTGTCCGCTTTGGGTCCCGCAGTGATCATAAGTGTATTGTCAACTCGGATAATAAGCTTATAGATCAGATCATCTTCATATTCCACCACACAATAATCACCGTCTTCTGTTCTCTTCACCTCATCGCACATAGCAACCGCAAGTTCATATTCGGTAGTACATGCAACGGAATCCGACTTAAAATCGCAGAACGTAAAGGTCCAGTGGTTGGTAAGCACCGCACCGAGTTTTTCCGATCCCGCAACCTCTCTTATGTTTGCGAGTGACTCATCATAATATCCCAGGGTTTCAAGAGTACTCTTTACGGTCTCAACATCAGTCTTCTTGAATTTGCTTCCGCATCCGCAGAGCATGGACAGTGCAAGAATACATACAACAAGCAGCGAACAGATTCTTTTCATTCTAATTTCCTCTTTGATACTATGGTAGACAAATTACATATCCTTATGATAAACGGCTCTTTCTCCGCCTACATACTTAGGTCTGTGACGAGCAGCAAGCACGAATGCTTCTCCGATGTGTCTGTGCTCAAGTCTGAGCGGAACAACTACGGGATGAATGTGCATTCCGATCATTACTCCTCCGATATCCATTCCGGCATCAGCCTTCTGTCCGATGTTCT
>JAEEGK010029810.1_pt1 | contig 10854 bp, 4 predicted proteins | sample 8958771 | NCBI WGS metagenome assembly JAEEGK01 (sample SAMN16246547, study PRJNA631951) | gut metagenome | biome: gut microbiome; feature: rumen; material: SC-attached | host: Bos | place: Iran: Karaj | collected 2018-10 | reverse complement strand
ACGATAGGCTCGGTGTAGAGCTGCGAAGTGGCCGAAGCGGTGAGACCCTGGAAGTTGAAGTAGATGTTGGTGCCTTCTTCACCGGTGAGGGTGACGATGGTTTGGCCAGCCTCCTCCTTGATGTCGATGCTAGGAGCCTCTGCCTGGGTCTTCACGCTGATGGTAGCAGTAGCGATGTTCGAATCGTTGTAGCCATGAGCCTGTGCAAATGCCTTCACTACGAGGCCGTCCTCAGTAACTTCGAATGGCTCGGTGTAAACGGTGCTTGCAGCAGTTGGGTCGGTGCCATCGGTGGTGTAGAAGATGGTAGCACCTGGCGATACGCAGCTGATGCTTACGGTAGTCACGCCATCGGCAGGTTCCTGCGAGATGATTGGCATGGCAGCATTCTGTACCTTGCTCTTTGTGGCGGCGAGGATGTTCACGGCATTGCGGATGATGGTGAGTGCATCGTCGGTGAGGTTGAAGTCACCATCGGCAAGCAGGTGGTCGCTCGACAATGGGATGAGCATGTACTGGTTCTTGGTGCCATGGCTGTGGATAGCGTTGATGCCATCGCCTATGGTAGCAATCACGGCATCCTCGGCAATGAGTGAGCCTTCGGTTACGGTGTAGCCCTGTACGAGGTTACCTGCGGTGATGTCCTCAGGATTGCTCTTGAAGAGCTGGATGGTGCCGTTCTCGTCCATGGTGGTCACGTCGGCAAAGAGAGGATCCTCAAGGTAATCCTCAGCCACGGTGATGCTGTTGGCCTTGGGCGAAGGATTGGAGCCTGCACCGAAGTCCCAAACGCCCTTCTTGTACATGAACGACTTGAGGTTGAGCAGAGGCACCTTGTTGATGATGTCCACGAGACCCTTGGCATAAGTGTTGCCGCTCGAAACAGCCTCACTTGCTACTACAACGTCGAAGTTGAGCAGTGAGTCGTTGAGCTCAGCGCTGGTCATGGCCTTTACTTCTTCGCTGTTGTAGTCAATGGCTGTTACGTTGTAATCCATCAGGGTGATGTAGACGGGATCCATTTCAAGGCCGCCGTCGGCAGCATAACCTGCGGGTGTGCCGTCAACCTTATAGCCATTGTAGGAGCTGTCGTAGAGGTAAGCAATATTCATGTCCTCCATGTTCGAACCCTGGTCTTCGCCCACCTGGATGTAGTAGAGGTGGCAGCCGTTGGTGTTGCGGATCACGATGTTGTAGGTGCCGTCCTCGTTGGGGGTATCCTCAAGGCCTTCCTGCACCTGCCATACCTGGTCGGTGTAGTCGATAGGAGCAGCAGGAGCCTCAGCGCCGTCCTCGCCCAGGATCTTGGTGCCAAGGGCGTTGTTCGAAGTGTAGACGTAGAGTTCCACGCCACGTGCCTCGGTTGACTTGTGGCTCTCGACGCCGATGTAGATCTTCTCGCCGACGGCCACATTCTGGATTACGAAGTAGTTCTTCGTCTTGCTGCCCAACCAGAGGTAGCTGGGGCCGTTGTAAGGGCCGAATCCGTCGCTCAATGGACCCTGGTAGTTGAGGGCGATGGCGAGCGAACGAGCAGCGGTGTTGGTGTAGAGCAGGCCTTCGAGCTCGGCGATGGTCTCACCGTTGGCGGTCAAGGTCACACCTGCAGCGTTGCCCTGTGCGGTGCTCTCCCAGAAGCAGTTGCCAGCCGAGAGTTCGGTAGGAGCGGTGGCCGAAGTCTTCTCCACGTCCGACCATCCCGATTCGGGGGTGATCGAGTTGGCGTTGGCGAAGGCGCCTGCCTGGAGGTTGTTGATGGTAGCGGTGCTCCACTTGGTGAAGTCCCACTTCCTGAACTCAGCATTAGCCTCAGTAGCGCTCATCAGGGCTACTGCAGCAATCGTAAGAAGTAAAGTTTTCTTCATGATTTAATAAGAATAAGTTAAAAAAGTGTGTTCATTTGGGGACAAAAATACGGATAATTTCCGATATGGCAAAATCAAGGTCGAAAAATTTACATTATTTAAATAGAAATAATCCGTTTTAGGTGGTTTTTGTCGTAAAATAGATTATTTTTTGTTTAGTTGTTATAATAAATATCATTTGATTTAACAAAGCTCACAGGTTGGTAATGTAGACAGTTCCTTGTATTTCTGAAATTTTATTTCAAATTAGAAAACCGACCAATTCAGGAATTCATTTTATAGAATAATTTTAATTATAAAATTACAATAAGTCGAAAAATATATACCTAATTTCAAAAATTATGGACGAAAATTTGGATGTTTTTATAAATAAATGTATATTTGCACCGATTTTTGCTATTAAGTGGTTGTTGTTTACCTCCACTTGATTTTAAGAGTTTTGACAATTTACTAATCTTAATATACTACAATGAAAAAATTTTTTACTTGTCTTCTCGCTACGATGCTGATTGCGGCACCGACGCTATTCGCTCAGGGTTATGGGCAGAATTATGATCTTCCCCGTAATAACTATCCTCCTTTTAATACCATTTCTTTCACCGAGTCGAATCTGCCGATTGTGATTATTACAACCTCTAATCAGCTGAATCGCGACTATCGCGTTTTGGGCCACATGGTTGTAATCAATAATGTGGATGAGAATGGCAATCCTAAGACTAACTATGTCGATCTGAATCAACATCCCGATCAGAATATCGAATGCGACCTTCCAGTCGCGCTCAGATGGCGCGGCAACACTTCTTTCGGAGGTGACTATGAGCAGAGTAAGAAACCTATTTCCCTGAAGACACTCCAGGAAGGTCAAACCGATCCGATTGATGGAAAAAAACAGAAAGTGAGTCTTCTTGGTATGGGCGAAGACAACGACTGGGCACTCCTTGCTCCATGGCAGGATCAAAGCTATGTGCGCGACATCCTCACTATGGTGATGGCTCAAGGTGGCTCAACCTTTGCCCCTCAGATGCGTTATTGTGAGCTTGTCTTCAATGGCACTTATTATGGAGTATATATCCTCAGCGAACGTGCCACAAAGGGTAATAGTCGTCTCAATTTGAAGGACTATGGTAAAGTCAAGGATGAAGATGGAAATGTTGACACCACGGGCGACTTCCATGTCGAGATAGATCGTCCTGAAACTGACGATAGTGGAAATAAGCTTTACTATACCTCAAAGCATCATCCCGTATGGACCAATGGCGAGGTAATTTCCGACAAATATGTCATTTATCAGTATAAGGACCCCGAGTATGAGGATTTCGCCGAAGGTGAACTTGGTCCCGAAGCTAAGGTCGCTGTCGATAAGGCAATTGCCGACATGGAGGATTCCTTCGCCGCAAGCGATTACAAGAAACGCTACGGCAACTACATCGATATCACTTCATTCATCGATTACGAGATTGCCCAGGAGGTAAGCAACAACATCGATGCCTACCGCCTCAGTACACCGATGTGGAAGTACAGCAAAACGCGTGCTCAAACTATCGGTAATAACGACCGATGGAAGATCGCACTTTGGGACTTCAATATCGCCTACGGCCACAGTTTCGGCTCCTACTACGAGCCGAGCCGAGCCGCCTGGCGCTATACGGCGAACGACATCATGGATGATTACAATAGCGATGATGCCCAGCTTATCCCATTCTACTGGTACAAGCTTATGAACGATAATGCCTTTATCGACCAGTTCAAGGCGCGTTATGCCGTGCGTCGTCAAAAGAGTTATTCCAATGCAAGAGTTCAAGCAATCTGCGATTCACTTCAGGCTCTTCTTGATCTAGGAGCTGCCAATCGAGATAAGGACGCATGGAGAGACCCCAACAAACAATGGAATAATAACTTCACCAATTGGAAAAGCGAAATCTCCAAAGTCGTGTCTTTCACCCAAGAGCGCCTTAAATGGATGGATACAAATATTGAACTGCTTGTAGGAACACCCGACGATCCTGACGATCCCACGACAACAGGCCCTGCTGTGCCTCTTGCTATCGCCGATGGCTACAATATGGACGTCATCTGCGAAGACAAAGACAATATCAATGGTACTGTCACTACGGGTGATGATGCAGGCATCGATAATGCTCATTGGGTATATTACACTACTTCTGTTAGCTCGAATGGCGCCGTTTGCGATAATGGCGGTCTCTACTCAAGTGAAAATGCACAATACCGTATCAATGTAGCAGGCAACAATGCACTTGTAATGAAGAATGGCTTGGCAAGCGGTGGTACACTCACCCTCAAGAATCCTGCCAGATTTCAGAAACTCTATGTGACCGGAACAAGTAGTGACAATGGTGATTATTTAAGCAATGTTGGTGTTACTGTCAACTATAAGGATGGATCTACAACAACTGCTACCTTCGTTATGCCCGATTGGGGTAAATCGTCAGGAGCAACTGTTGTTATCACCAATCTTGGTCGATTGAATATTAATAGTGGCGAAATATCCACCAAAAATCATTTCAGCATTTTCGAACTTGCCATCACCACCGATGCCACGAAGGAAGTAAGCAGTGTAAGTTTCACGAATAATTCGAATTATAATCCAGCCATCTTCTCACTCTCGGGCGTCTATTCCACCACCGACTTCACGCTTGCCGGCACCACCTTCTGGAAGGATAATTCCTGGAACACCATCTGCCTGCCATTCGACGTCGCCGACATCGAAGAAACTCCTCTCGCTGGTGCTATTGTCAAGACGCTCGAAAGTTCAGATTTCAAAGATGGCGCTTTGTCGCTGACGTTTACAAGCGGAAAACTTACTTCTCTCAAAGCTGGTGTACCTTACATCATGAAGTGGAATGTCGACAAAGAAGATAAGGATTATGACCCGACCTTCAAGGACGTTGTCCTCAAAGATGAAGAAGAGCATCCTGCCGTGACCGATTACGTTGATTACATTGGCAAGTTCACTGAAATCGAGCTTACGGGTGGTGACCATACCGTTCTTTACCTTGGCGCTAACAACACGCTATATTATCCCGCCGAGGGTAGCCATATCATCATCAATCCCTATCACGCCTACTTCCAGCTGAATGGCATTACTGCAGGCGATGGTAGTGGTGCGAAGAATATCCGTGCCATCAATATCGACTTCAACGATGATCCGCAGGGCATCCAGACAATCTTCGCTCCTTCGAATGAGCTTATCGACTACTGGTACACCCTCGATGGCCGTCGCCTCGACGAAAAGCCCACCGCTCGTGGCATCTATCTGCACCAGGGTCGTCGCGTGATGATCAAGTAATTATCTAACATCTATAATTCAATCAGGTATGGCTACGGTCATACCTGATATTTTTTATTAGAAAATAGAAAGCGGAAGAGATAGTTCACATTCGGTTTCAACAAAATCTTGAATTATTTTGAAAAATACTATCCAAAATTTTGTTTGTTCTGCATATTTTTATATCTTTGCCTCGTTAAACCATACAAAAATAATATTATGAAATCTTATACTACCATCAAATCACTGGTCTTGTCCATGGTCATAATTCTCGGTATGTCATCATTCTCGAATGACAATCAGACTTCGAGAAATGAGTCGGCTCAGGAATCTGGGGCGATTGCCGACGTTCTCGACAGTATCTGTGCCGAAGGATATAACCTGTTCCTGGCTGAGTATGTCAATTGGGTAGCGACCGACTCCATTTTGGCTCATTACAGTATTGATCAAATTGGGCGCAATATAGTTTGGCAACCCACGGCCGATTCGTGGAGTGTCGTTTTCACCGACAAAGAAGTGAATAATTGTATTTTCGAATTCCGATATGACAAGAATAGCAAAAGGCAGACCATCTCCTACGAAAAGCGTCCCATTTCGGAGAATGAAATAGCATTGATTGAAAAGAAAGGACTTATGCTCAATAATGCCTTTCAACAATATGGCGACAGCCTCCGTTACAACCCTGACTATGGCAACCCCAACTTCGACTTCATCCGCATCGATGCCAATACCACCCGCATGTATATGTTGCAAGGTTTGAATCGTGCAGGCATTATTCCTTTCGGCAATGATTTCAGTTTTGACTTTGACAACGATTGCAATATCACAGCGTTTCGGAGATACCATCGTTCGTTTTTACCACAACCCAATGACGCTGAGTCAATAACTCATTCGCATTTGAGGAATAATCCATATATTACACCGACAGATATTTGCAACTTCCTGCTCTATCGCGGGACTGTGAAGGAGCTATCAGTTTTCAGTACCTTCCTCAAAGGCTATATCGTTTACAATCATGAGAACAATACTGCCTCTTTCTTTACTTCTGAGGAAATGAGTAAAAGACAGAAGTGATCGGTATACACTTTTGAATTCGTTGAATGTAATCTAAAATGAGTGACACCCGAAATGGATGCCACTCTTTTTAATGGATTTTGTTTTACGCCTTTCGGAGCGGGAGTTTCCGATAGTGACCGCGACTTACCTTCTCGACAAGACCTTCTTTCTTCCAAAGGTGGATGGCTTGCGTAGGTTCGGTGGTTCGATTATGCTTTTTGATGATGTTGACAAGATCCTGCGTGGTGAACTCGTTGGGCAGTTCGACGAAGAAGTTGTTAAGGCGAGATGTGACTTTAGGAGTCGTGCTCTCGTTCATCATCTGATTGTACTTGAATCCCCAGAGTTTGAGCATGTTGTAGAGGTCGCAGTCCATGAACCAGAGGACGAAGTTGCGGATGACCTCCTTCTCGCGCTCGCCCACCTTCGGATAAAGCGCATAGCAAAGCAGGGCAAGTCGGAACCCTCGCACGGCACATCGGCGTCGGAATGAGTCACAAGCATTGTCCACACCCTCCTTGGCTGACTTGTTCTGTGCCTTGAGCCACTTCTGAATGTCGGGGAATATCCAGTTCAGGTCGAACAATTGACGCGGCTTGAACTCATATCGCCATGGCACTTCCTGGTCGAAGTCCTCGTCCTTGATGTCGTAGAGGCGGTTGGTGTCGAAGTCGAGAGGAGCCGTGTAGGTGTTCTCGTCGCAGCGCTTCATGAATCGGTCGATGACCTGCATGTCGCGCTCGGAGAGACGCTTGAAGATAGGCATATCGGCAAATCGCTGGTCGCCGAGGTCGGTGAACGAACAACGGGTGATGAGACCGTTCTCGACGTCCTTGAAGTAGCGATACACCTGGTTCAAAGTTCCGGTGATGAGCACGTTCCAGTAGAGGTTCACCTCGCCCTTGAAGGTGCCTGTCGATTTGTATGCCTGTCCGTACGAACCATTGTTCCAGGCGATACGGAACATATCGTTCTTGTCCGTACCCTGCGACTTCGAACCCTTGTTCCATGTGTCCATCTCTTCGCAGTAGGTGAACATGTGGTAGCCCTGGTTGTTGCGCATCTTGTTCAGAAGTTCGGGCAGGGAGTTGATTGGTGGCATGTTGCGCATCGTCACCTTCGGGTCTTCGGGAGCCTTCTCGTTCGAACCCTTGCGGTTCACCTCATTCATATAGATCATCTCACGTGCGGCACTCACCATATCGCGTTTCTTGATGTCGGCAAGCAGCTTATCGACCACTCGCTTCACGAACGACTTGCCGCTCGAAGGTGGGGCATAGATGATTGAAATGAACGAAGTGGTTTGCAGTTCGCCATCGGCATAGATGGCACTCAGGTAACTCGTCAGCGTACCCAAGGTGGGCAGAAGGGCAAAGACCATTGGAATCTTGAAAGCCTCGGGTGCTGTGTTGACATACTCGCGAAAGACGGGAGGAAGTTTGGGCATTCGTTTGATTAGCGCTTTGGTATCAGCATCGGGGTCTTCTACCTCTTCGACCTCTATCTCTTCTGCATCCTTCGGTTCATAGAACCCATTGTCTTTCAAGAAGAAATAGAACTCCTTCGAATGGCGTGTCTTGGTGTTGCGGCTGCAGATCGAACGGCATTGGCTCCAGGTCTCCTCAGCTGAATTGCCGAAACGAGGCAACAGGGCGTGCAGGACCTTCGCGTCATTGTCCACAAGGTTGCGGAAATCGACCACCATCTGATTGTAGAACATATGGCGCTTGCCTACTTCGGGTTGTCCGGTTTTTGGCCAATGCTTAAGGCAGTACACGGCAATGATGTCCTTCACTGGGTACCCGTTGTATAGGTAGCCATCGTAGTCGTGGCAGTCCTCAACAGGCATTGGTTCGGTTTCCTGTTCTCCAACTTGCTCCTCGGCGGGGATGGTTTCGCCTGACTCCTTCACAAAGATCTTGGCATCGGCAAAAAGTTCCTCACTCAGCAGCAGCCAATCCTCCTTTGGCACAAGGAACGAGATGCGGCTCAAGTCCTTGCAGCAGGTATCGACTTCGCCAAAGGCAGCGACATCGAGTTGACGAGCCATCGTTGCGATGTTTTCGCTGATGGTGTCGCAGTCGGGAAGGTTACGGAACACCAGTCGCAGACCTTTTCCACTTGGAGTGATGTGGGCAGCCAGAAGTTGGAGGTCGCCCAGATGCTGCTTGACGTGTTCGAAACATTCGCGCGGATTCTCACAATGGTCGATGTCGAGCATCACAAGTCCAGTTGGCTCCATCAGGTCGGCTTTGCGCTGACCCGTCTTCGAACGTCCCATATAAGCGATGCAGGGCAGACCCTTCTTCGCTTCAACGTCACCATTGCGGTATGCCTCACATTGTTTCTTGAGGCGTGGATCTTCGAGGACCTTTTGCAGTCCTTCGTAGTCGAGCTCGGCCGATCGGCGACCGCTGCTCTTACTTGATTTGTAAAAATCGATATACATATATAAATATTTTAGTTAAACAAAAAAAATAAACACTTTGCAAAATTGGGAAAATGGCCATTATTCTTGTTTTTTGCACCGCAAAGTTACGAATAAAAAACGACCCGCAATCACTTTTTATCAAGTGTTTGCGAGTCGCGTATCAAGAAGTATCAAAACGTATCGGGCGCGTATCGAAACGTATCGAATACGCGGATTGTATTACACCTTAATCAGATATTCTGGGCATCGAAAATCCGTTCTTTTCAAATATCTCACCGATTTCCATACATAACTTCTTTTCCTTGGATTCTTTTTCCCAAAGCCAATAGTACGGGAGGACTTGGTCGGAGGGTATATTGTTGATACTCTTCAATCTTGCAATGCCTTTGCAAATCGTTTCTTTAAAATGACCAAGATTTACTTTTTCATCCTTTAAATAACTTATAATAAACTTGGCAAATTTCAATTGATCTGATTCTTGTATATTGATAACCTTATGGTCAATCATCACTTTCATCAGATATGCGTATCTTCTTTGAGTTTTGTCTATAATTTGTTGTGACTCTGAAATAGACTTAATTACCATTTGCTTATCAAATTTTACTGAGATGATATGATCGGGGTCAATCCCATCGTCGGTCGGGTCACTTTCTTTATTTGTTAACGACGACAATGACGGCACACCAGCATTTTCTGCCGGTTGTACCATCATATCATTTACATTGTTTTTACCCTTGATCCTCTGTTTCAACTCCTTGGCCAGAATCTCGCAGCAATAGTATCCATTGAGTTCGATGCGTGAAAGGTGTTCGGTTTCGATGATATGTGCAAGTTTTTCTGTATCATCCTTGGCGCGGACATACCAGGTCGTCATAAATTGCTCGAACCAATGATTTATTTTGGCAAGTTCCGACGAATAAGTTTCGACTGAAAGGGATTCCTCGTTTTTTTCAATTCTTAATTGTTTGAAATAGGCGGGGAGCATTCCTTCTGGTGTGCGAATATATTTTTCCATTTCCTTCATTTCGCTCAAATAGATTTGTCCGCAAACTTCCTTCTTGCTGTATTCTCGTTCAACGTCTTTGATTGTCTCAAGTTCATTCTTGAGTTGGAATACAAAATCTTTCAAGCCATTGATTTCGTTTTGGGCAACTGTCATATCATCAGTTAGTTTCTTCAATTGCGCAATTATATCGAGAAGCGTATTGTGCTCCTCCTTGCAAAGTGAGTGCAGGCAATATTTGGGATATTCCTTCAGCTTTTTCACCAGTTCCTGTGTTTGACTATTCTTTACGGAGAAAGACCACAGCTTATAGTTGTCAGCATAGAATTTTATAGCATTCTTCAAAAGGCGTGTGGCTGTGCTGCGTTTCATCTCGGCATCGGTACGTAAAGGCACCAGGTTAGGGTCGAAAGGCAGATCAGGCAGTACAATGGGTTGTGGCATCGGACGTTTGGGTTCATTATCAACGGGTTCCACCCAGAAGTCTTTATCGCTAATTGTACCCTCAACGACTCTGACTTCCATCTCGCCTTCATCGTCCATATATGTTGCTGCTTCATCGCGCATCTTGGCTGAAATGACACCGACATTGAGAATGTTTCCTCGCCATTCTGTGTATACACCGAGGTTCTTGAATGCTCCATTTTCGCGTAAGGCAGCAGACACCTGCATAACCGTACCCGCTTTGAGTTCGGCCAAATACATCTGAAAACAATCCTTTACATCTCTAAATCTCACGCCTGTAACTAACCATAGGCGCGGGTTATTACTTTCTTCGAGCATTTTATTTCTTTTTATTTGTGGTGTGTAATATTGTCCCATCAAGCAGGTGGGTTATTTTAGCTTCAGGAAGTGCAAAAATTATGCCACCTAATTATGTTTGAAAGTCTGACATTTTGTCTCGGCTCTTATCAGGTTTAATTTTTCCAAAATGGAACAATTAATGATTATCAGCACTTTACGTGTACAAATTGAGGACATATGACCTCATAAGGCTTGAATGAAGATCAAAAATAGGCTTGTCGCAAAACGCGACAAGCCTTGACATTCAATACTTTATGAATCGATATAACTACAAGTATATTATAATCAAAAAGCCCATATCTTTCATATATGCTTGCGCTATTTTACCGTAAGCCTTGACATTCAATACTTTATGAATCGATATAAGACATAAGGCCAATAATATCCTAAACAAAAAAAATATTTCGAG
>JAEEGK010029809.1_pt1 | contig 10854 bp, 7 predicted proteins | sample 8958771 | NCBI WGS metagenome assembly JAEEGK01 (sample SAMN16246547, study PRJNA631951) | gut metagenome | biome: gut microbiome; feature: rumen; material: SC-attached | host: Bos | place: Iran: Karaj | collected 2018-10 | reverse complement strand
TATGAGTGGAAGCATCAGGAGGTGAACCACATTGACCGAAACTTACGACATCGCGGGCTATGTCCGTGTCTCCGTCGACGACGAGCTTGACCAGAAGAATGTCTCCATCGAAAACCAGAAGGCCATCATCGAAGACTATGTAAAGAATCGCTTTCCCGGTAGCACGCTCCGGTTCTTTGAGGATCGGGACCGCTCCGGCTATACCTTCGACCAGCGCGAGGGCTATCAGGAAATGCGCCGGGGCTTGATGGGCCATCAATATGATATTCTTGTTATCAAAGACTTTTCCCGCTTCTCCCGCCGCAACAGCCGCGGTCTGGTGGAGCTGGAAGATCTGCGGGACGCCGGCGTGCGCATCATTTCCATCGGGGACGGCATCGACTTTCCCAACGACGACGACTGGCTGAAGATCCAGTTTCAGTTCCTTATCAATGAAATGCCGGTGACCGATACCTCCCGCAAGGTGCGAAACGTCATCAAGCGCCGGCAGGCGGACGGCGAGTGGCTCTGCGCCGCGCCCTACGGCTATATCATCAACAACCGAAAAGAATTCGAGATCGTTCCCACGGAAGCGGAGATCGTGCGCAGGATTTTCGACCTCTATAACAATGACGGCTGGGGCTACAAAAGGATCGCCAATTATCTGACCGACCAGGGCGTGCCTACCCCCCGCATGTCGGAGCAGATGCGCAAGGAAGCGGACGGAAGGGATTATAAACGGGCGGTCAAGGCGGCGTGGGCCATCGTGACCGTACAGGGGATTCTGGATAACGATTTCTATATCGGCACGCTCCGGCAGGGCAAGTATACCCGCGCCAGGATCAACGGAAAGGATGTCAAACGCGACGACGGTGAGCAGATCGTCATCGAGAACCACCATCAGGCCATCATCGACTACCGCACCTTTGCCGTCACCCGCGCCCTGAGGGAGAAGCGTAGCAGAAACAACTACCGGGGCGTGAAGATCTACGACAATGTGTATTCCGGCTTTTTGGAGTGCGGCGACTGCGGCAGTCCCATGTTCGCCACGAGCCGCAGCGACCTGGCCCCGGCCTATACCTGCGGCACCTATCACCGGCGCGGCCTGAAGGGCTGCACCAGGCATCATATCCGGGTGGACAAACTGGATGAGCTGCTGAAACGCTATGTGCGGAAGCTGGCCGATAACTCCTCCTCCATGATGGAGCAGCTCAATGAGGAGCTGCAAAAGGGAACCGATCAGGTGACCGAAACCGAGCAGTCCGCCGACCATCTGGCCGAGGTACTGGACGATCTCAACGAAGAGCTGAAGGTCACCAAGCGCCAGCGCATCCGGGACATCATGAAGCATCCGGAAAACGAGGCGTCCCTGGAAGCTCTGTATGACGAGATGGAGGCGGAGCTGCAAAAGAAGATCGACGGCTTGAATCACCAGATCGACCTGCTTTCCGACAAACGGAACACCATCATTCAGCTGAACCGCACGGCCAAGACCGCCATCGACGTCTTCCGCGACATTCAGGAAAAGGACAAGCTGGAGCGCAACGACCTGGAGTTGCTCATCGACCGGATTCTGGTCTTTGAGGATCATCTGGAGATCCGGCTGCAGGCGGACATTGATTCGATCCTGCACAGCTCCGGTCTGGAGGAAGCCGTAAATTTTAATTTCGGCACGGAAAATATCGAAAAAACGCTGATTCAGTCCTGCAAAAACCGTGAGGACAAGGTTTTCCGTGTCAATGTTGTCAGCAACGGTGACCCGCTGGAGATTTTCACGAACAACGACGGCGAGGTCATTTTCAAGAAATACTCCCCCATGGGGGAGCTGAGCAATTTCGCGGGCCAGCTTTGCGAGACCATGCACAAGACCACCAACCAGATCACGGTCATCACCGACCGGGACAGCATCATCTCCGTTTCCGGGGCGCCCCGGCGGGAACTCAGCGAAAAACGCATCAGCGGCGAACTCAGCGAAGTGATGGAAGGCAGGCAGGCCTACTGCCGCCAGGAGGGAGACAAGGCTCTGCCCGTGGCGGAGGGGATCAGCGAATACAGCGTAGCCATTGCAGTGCCCATCCTCTCCGAGGGGGACGTGATGGGCTGCGTGGTCTTTCTGAGCGGGAACGGCAGCGCTCCCGCCGGCGAGGTGGAGAACAAGCTGGCCCTCACCGTGGCCGGATTCCTGGGGAAGCAGATGGAATCCTGACGTCGGAGCAGCTGTGAAAGTCGGGCATCCGCGCAAGCGCGTTTGCCCAAAGGATCCCGATCGAAAAGAACCGCCTGTGACCGAAGCATCATCGGCCACGGGCGGTTTTGCCCTTACTCCATCGGCAATATGCCGGCCTCCGTCAGCCTTCGGGCCGCCAGTTCCCGCTGAGAGAGCTTTTCTGTTTTCGTGAACTCCCTGGGCGAATAGGCGAGGCCGCGGAACAGCAGAGAGCGATGGGCCCCGTCTTCCAGCCCGTCGAAGGCTTCCGCTGCGGCCAGGGCCTTGCCGGCATAATCCCGCCGCGTCGATACATCCTCCGCTGCTTCCGCCAGATCGGTGTACGCTCTGGCAAGGCAGGGCCAGAACAACCCATAGTCTCCCTTTTCAAAGAGCAGCGCCAACAAACGGGGAAGCTTCCGCAGGATAGCGCTCCGTTCCTCAGCACTGCGGTCCGGCGCCTCCGCGGCAGCGAAAATCAACTTCTGCAAGACGTCCGTGAGATCGGAAAGAAAGCAGCGGATATGCTCCTCCAGTTCCTCGCCCTCCAACACCTCCAGGGCGCACAGCCCGATGCCGGACCACAGGCTGGGAAGCCGTGCCATCCATTCCCGCGCCTTCTCCGGCTGTCCCAGGTGCTTGCAGCACAGGGCGCAGACGCGGATGCACCGGCAGCGTTCCTCCATATCCTCCGTCATGCGGGAAAACCGCTCCGCCACGGCCAGCACCTCGTTCAGGTATTCCCGCCCCTTGGGCCCCTCCGCTGCCCGGCCCATGAGAAAAGCGTCGTTCATCCGGTCGCTCATGGCCTCATGCTCGTTGGGGAAGCGGCCATAAAGGGCACGGGACAGCTCATAAGCGGCGGCGATATCCCCACGGTGATGGGCCGCCCGATGTGCCTCCCGGTATTTTTCCAGGATCGCCTGACGCACCGGCTCGTCAGCCCCCAGCAGGGAATCTACGCTGACGCCGTAAAAGGACGCCAGCTGAGGCAGAAAGGCGATGTCCGGCCAGGTGATGCCGGTCTCCCAGCGGCTGACGGACTGCTTGGAGACGTTCAGCAGCTCCGCTGCCTGCTCCTGGGTCAGCCCCTTTCCGTTCCGAAGAGCCCGCAGATTTGCACCAAAATCAAAGTTCATCATAGATTCCTCCCGTTTTGAAGGGTACCGCGGCCGCGATCCTGCTTACAGTATAGGGAAGGGAAGGGGAAGGCGCAAGCGCGCAGATTGTAACAACACTGCCGAAAATCGGGACAAAACAGCAAGCTCCCGGCCGATCCGACCGGGAGCTTGCTGTCTTTAGTTCATATCACCGTACCGCTGCGGACAAAACCAGGCCCGCGATCAGGAAAACCGCGCCCACAGTGATGAAGGCCATGAAGCCCCAGGGCTGGCGGCTGCGGCTGTCCTTTTTGGCGGCGCTGTATTCGTACAGGTCCTTATACCGCCGCTGGCTTCGGAAGGTGCTGAAGGCGTAGCCCACGGTGTCGAAGGCGCCCAGGTGGGCCACCAGGCCCAGCAGGCCCAGCAGGATGAGGACGCCCCCCGCAGTCTCCAGGGCGTCGGCCCAGAAAAGGGGCAGCGCACCCCCCAGGGACCACAGGCGCAGGGCCGTCAGAAGCGCCGCCAGGCCCAGGGCGGCCAGGTAGCGCTTGGGGGAGTGAGCGAACAGTCGTCTCAGAAGGTCCATCTCACTGCGCTAGCTCCGCCCGATAGGCCTTCAGCTCGGAATCGCTGCAATAGACGAAGTGGCCGGGCAGGACCTCCTGCAGGGAGGGCATATCCCCCTCCACGTAATTGTGGGCGGTGGCGGGGTCATAGAGGATGCGCTTCCGCTTCCGCTCAGAGCGGGGGTTGGGCTTGGGGATGGCGGAGAGCAGTGCTCTGGTGTAGGGGTGCAGGGGATGGGCGAAGAGCTCGTCGCTGGAAGCCTTCTCCACGATCTTGCCGTAGTACATGACCATGATGGTGTCGCAGAAATACTTGACCACGCTCAGGTCATGGGCGATGAAGATGATGGAAAGGTTCAGGTCCTTCTTCAGGTCGTTGAGAAGATTGATGATCTGGGCCCGGATGGAAACGTCCAGGGCGGAGATGGGTTCGTCGCAAATGAGCAGCTTGGGGTTCATGATGAGGGCCCTGGCGATGCCTATGCGCTGCCGCTGGCCGCCGGAGAACTCATGGGGGTAGCGGGAGGCGTGCTCCTCCACCAGGCCCACGGTCCGCAGCATTTCGACCACCTTCTGATGGTTCTCGGCCTTGTTGCGGAAGCCCTGGATGCGCAGGCCCTCCTGGATGATATCCTCCACGGTCATGCGCGGGTCCAGAGAGTCGATGGGGTCCTGGAAGATCATCTGCATCTCATTCATGAGCTTCCGGCTCACATGGGCATTGTCGTATTTGATCTGGCGGATCTTTTCCTTCTGCTCGGCGTGGATACGCTCCACCTTCTGCTGCAGGGCTTGGATCTCCGCCTCGTGCCCCGGCTGCTTTTTCAGCTCCTCGATGCGCTCATTTGCCCGGATGCGGGACCATTTGATCTCCTTTTTGTTCCAGCGGGTGCCCGCGTTTATGCGGACGCCCCGATAGTAGACGGCGCCGGAGGTGATGTCGTAGAGCCGCAGGATGCAGCGGCCCGTGGTGGTCTTGCCGCAGCCGCTTTCGCCCACGATGCCCAGGCATTCCCCCTCGCGGAGGTCGAAGGACACGTTGCTGACCGCCTTCAGCTTTGTCCGGTTGGGGCCCTTGCCGTAGAAGAAGAACTGCTTCAGGTGCCGCACGGAGAGGAGGATGCCCTGCTCCCGCAGCTCCGGCTTCTGCTTCACGCCGGGATTGACCTTGTATTCCTGATTGAAGGCGGCCAGGGCCTCATTGTCCACCACAAAGGGAGCCTCGTCCTCGTGATCGTCGGGCAGGTAATACTGCCGCTCCATGTCCTCCTTGGCTTCCTTCATGACGGGCAGTTCGTCGTTGATCTCCTGGGAGGCGTCGATCGGCAGATCATTCTTTGTGCTCATGGCTGTCCTCCTCCAAAGAGATGCGGATACGCTCCTTCACGATCCTGGGCATTTCCACCTTCGGCGCGCTGGAATGGAGCAGCCAGGTGGCGGCATAGTGGGTGTCGCTGATCTTGAAATAGGGGGGCTGTTCCCGATAGTCGATGTTCATGGCGTACTTGCTGCGGGCCGCGAAGGCGTCCCCCGCCGGGGGATAGATCATGTTGGGCGGCGTTCCGGGAATGGCCTCCAGCTTCTCCTTACTGTCCACGTCGGGGATGCTGCTGAGCAGGGCCCAGGTGTAGGGATGCCGGGGGTCGTAGAAGATCTCGTCGGAGGTGCCGTATTCCACGATCTTGCCAGCGTACATCACCGCCACCCGGTCGGCCATATTGGCCACCACGCCCAGGTCGTGGGTGATGAAGATGCAGCTCAGGTTCCGTTCCGCCTTGATGCGGTTGATGAGCTCCAGGATCTGGGCCTGGATGGTCACGTCCAGGGCGGTGGTGGGTTCGTCGCAGATGAGGATCTCCGGGGAGACCGTCAGGGCGATGGCGATGACGATGCGCTGCCGCATGCCGCCGGAGAACTCGAAGGGATACTGGTTGTAGCGCTTCTCCGGTTCGGGGATGCCCACCTCCCGCATGATCTCCAGGGCCCGGCGCTTTGCCTCCGCCTTGGTGATGCTCAGCTGGTTCATGAAATCGGTCTTTTCCGCTTCCAGTTCTTTTTGCAGCTGCTCCTTCTCGGTTCCGGAGGCGGTTTTCAGCCGCGCCTTGATCTGGGCTTCCTTCTGCTTGTGCTCGGAGGTGACCTTGGCTTTGTATTCCCTGACCTTGGTCTTGGCCTCCGCGGATTTCTGGTCCAGCACGGCCTTCAGGGTCTTGGCCTGGGCCATGTATTCCGCCTTGGTGTTCTGGGCAAAGAGCTTGAACTCGGCCTTTTTGCGTTTGATGTCAGCCTTGTCCTCCGCGGTGAGCCTGCCCTTTTTCTGCAGCTCGGCGATATAGCTCTCCAGCTTCTTTTCCTCGGCGTCGATCTGGATGTTCATCTTCGCCAGAGTGTTTTTATAGCGGATCAGGTCGTCGCTGATGAGGTCGTTGTACATCAGCTTCAGCTTGTCGGAGTTGATGAGGGTGGCCTCGGTGATCTGCTTGCCGATCTTGACGATGGGGTTCAGGGAACTGAGGGGGTCCTGGAAGATCATGCCGATCTTGTGGCCCCGGATCTTGTAGAATTCCTCCTCGGAGACCTCCAGCAGGTTCTCGCCCCGGTACATGATGTTGCCGTTTGCGATGATGGCATTGTTGGCCAGGATGCCCATGATGGCCTTGCTGGTGACGCTCTTGCCGGAGCCGGATTCGCCCACGATACATAGGGTCTCCCCCTGCTTCAGGTCGAAGGACACGTCCCGCACCGCCTGGACCAGCCCGTTGTCCGTCTTGAAGTTGATGACCAGGTTGTTGACGGATAATACCGTTGCTTTCTCCGCCATGTCATTCACTTCCTTTCAGGGACGGATTGAAGGCGTCCCGCAGGCCGTTGCCGAAGAGGTTGAAGGAAATCATCATGAGGGCCATGACGATGGCGGGGAAGATGACCAGGTTGGGATAGATGGCAAGGTACTGCTGGTTTGAAGACATCATGACGCCGAAGGACTGCTTGCCCTGGAGGCCCAGGTTCAGGTAGGCCAAGGTAGCCTCGGAGAAGATGGTGGTGGGGATCATCAGGACGCTGCTGGTGATGATGGTGCCCATGGAGTTGGGCAGGATGTGCTTCATAATGAGCCGCATGTCCGAGGAGCCCAGGGTCCGGGAGGCCAGGACGTATTCCCTGCCCTTGAAGCGGTAGAACTGGGTCCTCGTCCGGGCGGCGGTGCTCATCCACCCCGTCAGGCACAGGGCCAGGAAGAAGGTGAAGAAGTTGTTGCCCAGGTGGAGGATGCACAGGGTCATGACCACGATCCAGGGGACGCCGCCCAGGATATCGCAGAAGCGCTCCATGAACAGGTCCACGTTGCCGCCGAAGTAGCCGGAGACGGAGCCCCAGATGAGGCCGAAGCTGAAGCAGAAGGCGGCGGTGCAGACGCCCAGGATGAGGCTGGTGCGCAGCCCGGCGAAAGCCCGCTTGAACAGGTCGAAGCCGGAGACGTCGGTGCCCAGGATGAATTTCGGCATCTTATCGTAGCCCAGCTTCCGGTAGTTCCAGCTGCGGCCGGTGATGCTGCTCAGCTTTTTGGTGACGCTGAGGACGGTCTGGGAATTCACCTCGTCCAGGGGGCACTCGTCAGAGAGCTTCACGAAGCTCTCCGGCCCCACCTTGTGGTCGTATTGGCACCAGCCCTTGTCGATCCAGTCCTTCAGCTCCGTGGCGGAGTAGGTGATCAGGTCGGCGTTGCCGTAGACCAGCATATAGGTGTCGATGACGTAGTCGCAGTAGTAAAGCTCGGAATTGTGGATGCCCTTGCGCCCGGAGCAGGACCAGTAACCGAGGCTGGCGCTGTCGCTGTTGTTCACCATGACGGTGGCATCGTCGAAGCTGATCTCCGCCAGCTCCTCCAGGTTGTCCGCCTTTTCCCCGGCGGAGAGGACCACGCTTTCCAGCAGGATATAGCGGAAGCTGTCCCCGGTACCCCGGAGGTCGAAGATGATCTGGCCCTTCACGTTGCCCAGGCCCCGTTCCTCCAGGGCGGCGCTGATGTCGAAGGAGATGGGGCTGTAATCCCGGCTGAAGTCACGGATCATGATCCGTTCCTCCTCCCCCTCGCCGTAGCGCAGGTAGACGGCATACTCACCCAGCCTGGAATCCGCGACCCCCTCCTCGTCGGAGAAGACCACGTCCAGCTGATAGCCGCCGGTGCGGGTGAAGGAAGTGCTTTTGGACTGAAGGAAGGCGTCCTTTCCATCCACCGCCGCGTCCGTGGCAAAGACGATCACGCCGCCGTGGCCGTAGGGGCTGGCCGCGTCGATATAGCTGGGCGCTGTGTCCACGGTGAGGGAGATGAGGGACTGCTTAATGGAAGCGGGGGAGTAGCGGTCCGACAGGGCGGGCACTTCGTTTACCGTGTCGTAGACGATGCGGGTCTTGGAGCGGGTGCCGTCCCAGAAGCCGGTGCCTGCCTCAAACAGCTTGGGGGCCAGGAAGCCCTCCGAGGTGCTCACGGTGGTGATGTTGTGGGGGGAAAGGATGGGCACCAGGATGGCCAGGGCGATGAGGATGGCCAGGATGATGGCTGCTGCCACGCTGGATTTGTTCTTGCAGAAGCGCCGGATGGCGTCCCGGAAGAAGGTGGTGGGCTTGGATTCCAGCTTGGTGTCCATGATACGCTTGTCCGCCTGGATGAGCTGGAAGTCGTCATCCCGGAACTGGACGTTCTTTTCTTCGTAACCGGCCATTATTTCTTCGCCCCCATTCTGATCCGGGGATCGATGAAGCCGTAGCTCAGGTCCAGCACCACCCCGGCCAGGAGGCTGATGGTGGTGAAGATGGCCATGTCCACGAACAGAATGTCGTAGTCCTTATAGCCCAGGGAGAGGATGAAGAGCTTGCCGATGCCGGGGATGCCGTAGAGGGATTCCAGGATCATGCTGCCCCCCAGGATGCCGATGAACTCGGAGAGTATGGAGGGGAAGATGGGCACCATGGCGTTTTTCAGGGCGTGGCGCACGATGGCCTGCCGCCGGGTCAGGCCCTTGGTGCGGGCGAGCAGCAGATAGTCGCTCTCCATGACCTCGCAGAGCTCGGCGCGGGTGAAGCGGCAGTAGCCGCAGATGGAGCCGAAGGAGAGGCAGAAGACCGGAATGATATATCCCTTCACCTTCGCCGCCAGGGGCGCCGTGTCCGCGGGCCAGCTGGAGGGCAGCCAGCCCAGGTTATAGCAGAAGATGCGGAGGACGAAGGAGATCAAAACAAAACTCGGTATGGAGATGAACACCATGACCATGGTGGAAATGATGTGGTCGGTCATGCTGTTTTTCTTCAGTGCTGCCCAGATCCCCAGGAGGATGCCCACGGGGACCGAGAAGATCACCGAGATGATATTCAATCGGATGGAGTAGCCGATCCGGGACATGATGATGACCGAAGCGGCCACGTTGGGCTGGAAGGTCTTGCTGCAGCCCCAGTCCCATTTCGTGATGATGTTCTTCAGCCAATTCACATACTGTTCCATCACGGGGACCAGGTAATAGTAATTGGAAATGCCCTTCACCGCGGGAGAGCGGTAAAGGTATTCCCCGTACTGGGGCATCTGATGGTCAAAGCGGTATACATAGCCCAGGTTATACTGCTTGTCAAAGTAGGCGATCTGCTGGGTATCGCCGCCGATGGGCCGCTCAAAGGGGAGCAGCTTCACCAGAATAAAGGTCAGGGAAAGGATGATAAATGCTGTGACGATGGCAAGCCCCAGCCTCTTCAGGACGTATTTTCCCATGTTGAACCCCTTTCTCTCCAGAGTCATGATTGCGCAGGAAATGCGCGAAGTGAAGGGGATCGGGGATCCCCTTCACTTGCGGACAGAAAGGCTTGCCGTTAATTACTCGACTTCAAAGGCGTCTTCCACGCTCTCGTAAGCGGAGGAAGCGCTTCCGTCGAAGTCCAGATCGTAGTAGAGGTCGAAGCCGGTGTAGCCGGTGGGCTCCTCGGAGGTGCCGCTGCCGGTGGCGTAGTCGGCGGCCAGCTCGGCGGGCACGGTGAAGGTCACCACGATGGTGCCGAACTCGGTCTCCTCCTGGGTGAATTCCACGGGGCTCTCGTCATAGTTCTGATCGCCGTTGTAGTAGCGCTCGTAGTTGCAGCACTCGATGTCGGTGGCGGTGAATACGGTGATGTCGGGCAGGGCCTCGGTGATCACGAAGGAGCCGGTGTAGCTGCCGTCCTCGTTCTTCACGATGGGATTGTAGTCGATGTTCAGGATGGACTTGTTCTGGCCGCCGTTGACGATGGCCTTGGAGTTGACGGCGTTGTACAGCGCGTCGAAGGCCCAGGCCTTGCCGTCATAGACGATGGGGTAGACGGTGGGATCGTTGGTGTCCACGCCCCAGTTCAGGGTGAAGCTGTGGCTGATGGCCTGGTCGCTGGACAGGACGTTCACAAAGCCGATGGGGTCGAGGCTGTTGCCGCTGATGGAGCCGAAGCCGATGTCGAACTGGCCGACCATCATCTTGTTGTAGTACACATCGCTCCAGGCGTTGCCCACCCAGAAGTCGGCGCTCAGCTGATACACGCCGCCGCAGACGGAGTCGTCGTTGAAGGCGGTCTCAAAGAAGTTCTTGATCTCGTTGTGGTAGGATTCCTCGTGGGTGGGGTACATCCAGGCCAGCTCGATGTGGAGGACAGTGGGATTCTCCTTGGTGCCCGGCGTGATGGCGCCTTCGGCCTCCAGCTCGGTGAGGGCCATGCGGAAGTAATCGCGGGCCAGCTCCAGGGAGTAGCCGTAGCCGTCGGTGTCCGCCAGCAGGGTCTCCACAGCCTTCTTATGAGGCTCGGTGGTGGCGTAGCTGAGGCCGTTTTCGGGGTCGGACATGTAGTTGGAGCTGAGGTAATCCACGGAGGGGATGCTGCCGCGGGCGTTGGCGAAGGTCAGACGGTCGATGGAGTAGCTCAGACCCTGGATGAAGTGGTGGTTACTGAGCCAGGGCTTCAGCTCCCAGTAATCGCTCTTGGGCGTCTGGGT
>JAEEGK010029804.1_pt1 | contig 10856 bp, 6 predicted proteins | sample 8958771 | NCBI WGS metagenome assembly JAEEGK01 (sample SAMN16246547, study PRJNA631951) | gut metagenome | biome: gut microbiome; feature: rumen; material: SC-attached | host: Bos | place: Iran: Karaj | collected 2018-10 | reverse complement strand
AATATAATAATAACGAAATCATTTAAATCTAATAATAACAATCAATAAAAAAAATCATCATCATGAAAGACTGATTTTTTTATATTAAGATAAAATTTTTTGATATTTGGATCATTTTTAAATTCGAAAGAAAAACTTGTTCTTTTATTAGTAACTTTATGATAAGACCTCAGCATATTAATTGTTTGAAAGCTAGGCCATGGCAAATGTTTACATAAATCATTATGTTTATGCTTGGCTAAAAAAACAAGAATTCCATAAGCTCCTAAATCAGTTGAGCCATATTCTTGATTAATACTTTGAACTGCAGGATCAGTAAGTTGATAATAATTATTTTTGATGACTCCTTGAACATCAGAAACAACTTTTTCTCCTTTACTAAAAACCCAATTCCAATGCATGAAAGCAGGAATAGCTTCACCTATAGATGGATTTGTCCAATTGGTATTACTTACAAATTTTTCATATTTACCAGTTATATAAGGTTCAATTGCAAGCCATTCATTTTTTTTTATTTTTTGCATAGAATCATCGTCTCTTATTGGAATTAAAAAAAATAAATTATAGCTGGCATATTTTTCTAATGATGCTGCAAATGGTATAACAAATTTTAGATCGTAGCATTGGCTTCCCATTTGCGTAGATCTAAATATTTTTGCCATTCTATTTGCATAAATACTATTTTTAAAATCTTCAGATAGATCCCAAGAATATTTTGCTATCTTCTTTTTAAAAACTTTAACAACACATTTTCCGCTAGGAAAATAACAATTTGTGCAAAAATCATTATTTATATTTCTTATTTCACCTTTATAACAATATCTGAAAGCTCCTTCTTCAAATGGTGTCTTTTCAAAACTTGCATAATTATCTATTTGTGTTAATTTATAATTTGAATCAATTTTATATAAAAATCTTGATTCATTTGAAGTACTTATTCCCATATTTTTTTTTAATTATTTTTTTTATATATTATTATGAGGAATTGTAGTTTTGTTTATAATATTTTTTTTATAAATAATTTTTTTATAAAAGAATTTTTTTTTGAATATTTATTTTTTTAATTTATATATACAAATTATAAGTAATGTATTAATTTATACTTTATTATCATCAGCATTTTTCTTTAAATTAGTAGATTGTATAAAACTTTTAATATAGGGTCAATAAATGATATCCATTCAAAATATCCAAAAAAATTTAAGACATCAGCCTTAAAAACTTCATATATTCCTTATATTTGAGTACTATTCCAAAAAATTTAAATCAATTATTATAAACACTAGCCCAATAAATAATGTTTTTTTCTTCCAAAAAAATATTATTTTTCTTGTAAGTCTACTAAAACATATAGTCCAACTAATAATTAAACATTTGATATTAATAATAAATTTTGAATCAAAAAATAATAATATTCCTATCACATAAAGTAATTCTTAAATTCAAAAATAATTTTTTGTAACTCTGGTCAAAAATATATAGATTTATATATTACTTTTATTAACATCCATATTTAAAAATTCATTTTTAAAATAATTTAAATTAATATTTTAAAGTACTTTTTCATGTTTTCAATAACCAAAAAAAAAAATATATTTATATAATAATTTGTAATCTGATTGTATTACTAAAGTAATAAATGAATAAAAAAATTATGTATTTTAAAAGTTTAAAATTTATATTTTTAAAAATACTTTTTTTAGTAATAAATTATAGTTACAATTCTTATAAAAATTATAATTAAAAAGAAATAATCCCTTTTTATATAAATATTGTATTTTTATATATTAATCAATAAATTATTTATTTAATTATAATGAGTGAGATTGAAAACAACCAAATAAACTTTTCAAATATTTTATTACAAGAAGAAAGTTATTTTTTTGATAATTCTCTTGAATTTGAAATTAATGATTTAATATATGAGAATACAGAAAATGATAAACAAAGTGATTCAAATTCAAATTCTGATATTGAAGAAATGGTTATTTATAATAAACAAATTCCCAAAATTTTTCCAAATACAAAAAAGTTATTTTGCAGAAATAATTCAATTAAAGAAAAAGAAGAAAATGAAAAAATAGAGTATAATCCAAATTTAAATTCATTCAATATAATAAATAGTGTTTCACCAAAAAAAAATAATGTAAATATTCGAAAAAGTTTATCAAGAAAAACAACACTTGATATACCAAATAAAGTAAATTTGAAAATCGATAATTTAAATATAATATTAGGTGAAGACAAAAGAAGATTAATATCTTTAGAAAATTTGCCATCAAAATTTAAAAAAAAAAAATTTAAAGAAGAAATTGATTCAAAAGGATTTAAAGGAAAATATAATTTTATTTACTTTCATAAAATAAAATCAAAAAATATTGTTAATATTTATATTAATTTCCTTCACGAATTTCATATTATTTTATTTTATCATATTTTTAATGGAAAAAAAATTAATTGTATTAATAAAATAATAAATATAAAATATTGTAATTTAGATGAAAATGAATTAAAAGGATTAATAATAAAAGATAATTTAATAGAAGAATATAATAATAATAATATATTACAACAAATTGAAATTCCACTTTTGTATTTATCATTTTTTAAAAAGATTTATATCAATTCTGTATGTATAATCAAAGAAAAAAATATTTATAATGAAGGAACTTTTGTTATTAAAAAATTTTAGTAATAATTCTGCCAAATAATTAATTTTTTTTTGATTTAATTTTGTATTTATTATTATCAAATTAATCTTTGTATTTTAAAAGTTTTAATAATGATTTTTTCACCTTCTAATATATATAATTTTATAGTTTTATTTAAATGAAGGGATGCTTTTTACTTTATTTTATTTTGTTTAATTTATTAGTATAAATAATAATAGCAAAATAACATTATAAATTAAATAGAATTTAAATAAAGTGATATATAAAACATAAATAAATAATTTATAATTAATTATTCTTTTTTTAATTTTAAATATTTGTATTATAAAAAACCAAATAAATAATAATATAAAGTAATGATTTTTTTACAAAAATAATTAAAATTTTATTCATTTTATAATATAACTTTTTTACAAAATTGAAAAATATTTTTTTTATTTTTTCATTTTATAAAATCTTATTGTTTAACTTAATAAATCTCTTTAATTAACTTTTTTTCTATTTCAAAATGATTAAAATATAGAGTTAGAATATAAAAAAAATAAAAAAAAATATTTGTTATATTTTAAAAGAATATAAATCAAATAATTTAATCAAAGAATTAAATAAATTTATATAGAAATAGGGGATATAATATTAACCAAAAAAATGAGCTTAACAAAGCTTTAAATACTATAATCAAGTCTCTATTAAAATCAAAGTTTAATTGTTTTTTAATAAATATTTTTTAATGAATATTTGTTTATAAAATTATATATGTTATAAGTAATTTAAATGAATTATTTTAATCCTAATAAAATAAAAAAAATTTTTTTAATAACTTAAATTTTAAAATTAAAATAAAAAGAAAATAAGTTTGAAAATATTATTTGAAATCATTAATTATTATTATATTGATAAATTCATATTTTAATAATAATAATTTAAATTCCTTCAAAAGATATTATTAATTTTATTAATAATAAATTATTTTTCATTATTAAAATCCTTTTAAAAAACATTTTTGATAAATTATAAAAAGAAAAAATTAACAATATTTACTCTTTATTAATTTTAATAAATGGAATTAAAAACAAAATATTTTAATGAATTATCAACAATTGAATTATATGAAATTCTTAAAGCAAGATCACAAATTTTTGTAATTGAACAAAAATGTATATATCAAGATTTAGATGATATAGATTATAAAAGTGTTCATATATTTTATCAACAAGATAATAAAGTAATAGCATATTTAAGAATTTTTCCAAAAGAAGAAAATTGGGATATTGTTCAAATGGGAAGAGTATTAAGTATTGAACATGGAAAAGGATTGGGTGGAAAAGTACTAAAAGAAGGAATTAAATTTATTAAAGAAAAAATTAATGCTAAAAAAATCTATATTGAAGCTCAATGTTATGTAATAGGATTTTATAAAAGAGAAGGATTTAAAATTTGTTCTGAAGAATTTTTAGAGGATGGAATACCACATATTAAAATGGAATTAGAATTGAAATAATTATTTTTCAAAGAAAAAACAATTAATTATATCTAATATTTTGAAATTGATAAGTTGTAAAAAAAATAAAATTTATTGCATTTTTTTTGTTTAAATAATATCTTATATATTAAATTTAAGAAATATAAATGTTTCAAGGAAGAATAATAAAATTATATTATTTAAATTGTACAAAATTATTATATTTGAAAACTTTATGTATTAAAAAAAATAATAAATAAATTTTATTATAAATATTTTAGTTTTATTTAAATTGTTATTATAATTTGAAGAGAAAAATAATAACATTATTGATTTAAAATAAAAGGATGATATTAGTATTTTCTATATATCTTATTTGTTCATTTTATTAGTTGAACCATTATAATTATAAAATAACATTTTTTATAAATTTCAACCGAGGTTTTTTTTTCAAAATTAGAAAATTAAAATATTAACTAATAAAGAAAAAAATATATATTTATTAAAAACAAAAAAATTATTGTTTATCCTTTTTGTTTGTTAAATTTTTATACAAAATAATTGAAACAATTTATTTTAATAAAAAAGTAGATATAATCTATATATATTTTTAAACACCTATCATATAATCAAAATTTTTTGAATTTCAATAATTAAAAATATAAAAAATTTGTTATAAAATAATACAATTATAAAATATTATATTTATTTAAAAAAACTTCTGTTATGTCCTTTATTTAGATTTTTAATATTTGACTTATTGAGATTTGTTTTATGAAGAGTTATTTTTCCCATTTCATAACTCATTTTTTGTATATTATTATTTTTTAATTTAGAATTAATTTTTAAATGATTAATATTTTTCTTCAAATTCATATATTGTTCAGTTAAATTAATGGAATTTTTCAACACTTTATCAGTAGTTATATTTCTTGACATTCTATTTAAAGAAGGTTTATTATTTTTTTTTTTAGTTATATTAATATTTCCAACAAGTTTATTTCTGATTGGTGTATTAGATGATTTTTTATTTACAAAATGAGTTGTTTTATAAATTTCATTTAATAAATTTTTTTTATACGAATTATTCAATTTATTTAAAGTATTATTTGAATTTGAATCTGGAATTTGTTTATTTCTTGATTTATTTATTTTTTGAGCAGGAATTGTATTTATATTATTTACAAAAGAAATATTAATTTTAGGCTTGACAATAATATTATTATTCGTTGTTATATTATTACTTGAATAATCATTTGAAATATTATTATGATTTATATTTACTATTTTTTTTTTTGAATGAGAAGAATTTAGATCTGATAAAAGAGATATTTCAGCATAATTATTATTATTACTACTTGTATGATAATTACTATTTGTATCTATTCCATTATTTGAACTTTTTTCATGAATACTTAATGCTTTATTATGATTATTATTTTTTTTCAGTAAATTAAATAATAAATGTCTTTTAGATATATTATTATTTTTATTAATTACAATATTTCCAGTATAATGTTTTTTATTTATATTTATTGTTGTCTTTGGCTTATTTGATGATATTGATTTATTATGAACTGAAATTGATTTTTGATTATTATAATTAAAGTTTTTTATTTTTTTCTTAATTTCTTTACTATTTTTACTATTCTTGCTATTTTTACTTTTACTAAAACTACTACTTTGATAATTTTGATTGATATCAGTGTAAAGTGGTATCATTTTTTGAACATTGGTTGTTTGATTTAAAATATCTTTTGATGTATTTCCCATTTTTAATATATCAAAAATATTATTATTATTTCTTGAATTATTAGGTTTTCCATGACTAATATTTAATAATTTCTTATTTGAAAAATTATTTTTTTTATTATTATGAATATAACTCATTTTTTGTAAAATATTTTTTCTAAAATCAAAAGAATTTTTAATATTAGAATCTTCATTAATAAATATTTTATTTTTCTTTTGATTATTAGAACTATTTATAGATTGATTTTTAACTTGAACTTTAGAATTATTAGGAACATTTTCTCTTTTAATAAAATTTCTTGAAGGATTAATATTATTATTATCATTATTATTATTATTATAATTATTATTATTATTATCTGTCCTTCCTTCACCAAAAGTAAAAATTTCAAGAGTACCTTCATTTCCTTTATCTTTAGTAATATCTGATAATTTTTGAGTTAAACTTTCAATTAATGGTTTTATATTTCTTGTATTTCTACTATTATTATTATTTTCATTTGTTTCAATAATATCTATATTTGTTTTTTTTTTTGGTTCTTCTGAAGTTCCTCTTCTTTCTAAAGGCATTGTGAGTACTAAATTTTCTAAAATATTATATAATTCACTATATTTAAAATGAGCACCTCCTTCATAAAATTTTTGCTCATTAGTATCATTTCCAAAATATACTCCTTTATAATTATTCACATCAAACATTTTAAAAATAAATTAAAAATAAAATAATTGATTGTTTATATTTTATTTTTAAAATATATTTTTAATTTATTTTTTTTTAAAATAAATATTCAAATATTATTTATTTTTTCATATTTATATTATAAATTTTATATATTTTTATTTAAATTTATAAAGTTTTGCCTTTCTTTATTAGAAAATTTAGATTGAATTTTCAAATATTTTATTTATTTTGGCTAAAATTAAATTTATTCTATTTAGATATAATAACATAATATCAAATAATATATAAATTAAAAGTGATAATTTAATTTTATAAAATATAATTTCCTATTTAATAAAATTATTTTCAAGTGATGATTTAAATATTAAAAAAATTAAATGTATTTAAATATATAAAAAGAATTTAAAAGAAATTATTGAATTCAATATATTTTAACTATATTAACATTTTAAATTTATAAGAATGAAATAAGATAAAAACTCTATTTGATAAGATATCTATAAATATTATTTCTTAATTAAAAAAAATTTAAAATAAATAGCATTCACATCCTTTATTTTTATTTTCTTCTGAGGCATCAATATAAAATTCTTTATAAGATTTAATTTCAATAACTTCTTTAATTGACTTTGTTTTATCTTTTTCATCAATAAAACTAATTTTTCTTTTATTCTTACTTGATAATGGAATTGAAGTATTATTTATTTGTTTATCTTTTAAAATATTTGCATCTTTTTTATTCAATGGAGAATTTGTATTAGTATTAAATCTATGATTTACTTTTTTCATCATTGATTCAAAAGATATTTTTTTCTTTTCACCTATATTATCTTCTACAATTTGTGAATTAATATTTTTACAATTATTATTCTCCATAAAACAATATTAAAGAATTTTCATATTATTTAATCTAAATATTAAATTATTAATTATCTTCTCAAAACTTTTTAAATGTTCAAATTATATAAAATTTTATTCTCACAAATATTAAAAATAAACATAACATTAAATAATAATTTATTATACAACAGATAAAAAACTAAAGTTAATAGTAAAATATATTTATTTTATTATTAAAATAAATAATAAATTAAACACATTTGAAAAAATAAAAAATAAATAAATTAAACTCTTATTTTAAAATTGTTACACAAATATATTTTATTTCACATAAAAAAAAAATAAAAAACCTTACAACTAAAATAAAAAAATAAATAAATAATTATTTAAACTTAGATTCACCACCTTGAAATAAACAAACAAGAATTAAATGATTTTCTTTAAAAAAATTTTTTTGAATTTTAATAGCAACTCTAGAATATTCTTTATTAAAAATAAATTCTCTAAAATCTTCATCAAAAAGAAAAAGAAGACACATTTCTAAAGCATCATATTTTTTTCCAATTTTGGCATGAACAATATATTTAGTATCACCAACCATATTTCCAAGATAAAAATCAATATTTTTTTCTAATTTTTCAACTTCAGAAAAAACATTTTGTTTAGGAATAATTTTATCACTAATAAATTGTTCAAAATAAAAATTAATTTTCTTAGAAGCATATTGATGAATAGAAAATATATTAAATTTTACATTTTTAAACTTATATAAATATTCTTTAGTATTAATCATATTTTTATAATCTGCAATATTTTTTTCATAAAATAAAATAGGATTTAATCTCAAATTATTTAATTGTTTAAAAAATTCAAATTCAATTTCACTTTGTTGTACTTTTTTTTCAATTAATTCACTAGAATCATTCCAACCAATTTTTTTATTAATTTCTTCAACAGATAAAAATTCAGCATCAAAAATTCTTAAAATTAATTGTCCATCAGGTTCAACTTTAATATTTTTAGGTAAATTCATTCTTAAATATAAAGTTCCATTATTTTCTGCTTTTTGTACTAAATCATCTTTAACTAAAAATGGTTCACATGAACCAATTCTTCCAACTAAAGCACCATAATTAAAATTAAGTGAATTACTTGATGGAATACCAATTGATGTTGTATATTCAAATTTTGAATCTATTCTCCATTTTCCATTTACTTTAAATTTTATATATTTTCCTTTTTTTACATATATTGGTAATGCATTTTCTTTATCAAATGAATCTCCAAATATTATTAATTCTATATATTCACCTTTATTTTTTATTAAATATGGATATTCTCCTCTTTTACGAGTTTTTGTTGGTTGACGCTTTTGACGACGACGATTTGAAAATGGGTATTGTTTATATTTTGATTTTGAATTTCCTTCATTATTTATATTGTTTTCGTTGTTTTCTTCATCTTCTAATTCTAAGTTTGTATTTGAACCACAACATCCCATTTTTTTTTTTTTTTATTTATTGGTAATTTTTTTTTATTAGTTTTTTTATTTTATTTTTATTTAATTTTTTTTTTATATTTGTAAAACCTAAATTTAATATGGGATTATTATTTTGTTGAATACATAATTCTAAGAATTAATTATTTTATTTAACAATTTTATTCTACTTATATTAATAGATGAAAAGATAATTTGGTTTGTTATGATTAAAAAAAGAATGAATTATTAAAATAATTAATGATGTTTATAAAGTATATGATAAATTAAAACGTACTGATTTTTATTATTGTTTATCTTTTATTTCCTGAAGAAATTTTTGAAAGTAAACTAACTGTGATTTAGACTTTGAAAATTGTAAGAGTTATTTCAAAAAAACACTTATTCAATATATTCATTATTTCTTAAAATAACTTTTTTAAAAAATGAATATAATATTAAAAGTAGAGGATAAGAAAGATTGAAATTTAATCATAATGAAACTAAAGGAAAAGTTTATTTAATTAGACTTAATAAAAAAAAGATTTTGAAAAAACTTTAAATATTAGATGAAAAAAACTTTAAATATTAGATTTTGTGAATTTATTGAAAATAGGAGAGATAGTATATTAAATAAAGATTTATTAATTGTTTGAAAGGGATAAAAAGATGATAAAATTAATTTGGAAATTTGAAGTTTTGTGTTAATATATAAGATTGGTTATATCTTTTAAAGGGAAAACTCATAATAAATAATTTGAATAAGATATTTTATTTTTTTGATATTTATTTAAATGAATAATAAATATATTAAAAAAATGATGATATTTAATGAGAAAAATATTTTCTTTTTGTAATTATTTTTTCATTCTAAAGATTATTGATAATTTTATTCAAATTTATATTCTTTATAATTTCAATTGATATTTTTATTAATTTTTATTAACTTTTTATTCGAAATTTTTCATTAAATTTTTTTATATTATTTAGTTATAAAAAAAAACAATAAAAAAAGAGATTTTTTAATTTATTTTTTTTGAATAAGATAATCACAAAAATTATTTTTTTAATAAAAAATTATATTAATTTTTATTTACAATTTAATCAAACAATATTTTTTTAAAAGTCATAAATAAAAAATAAATTTTGCCATAAAATAAATAAAAATGAAATTATAAAAATAAATTTAATCAAAAAATTTAATAAAAGAAATTTCCTTAAAAAAAAAATAAAAATTCTTTTAGAAAATAATAATGAAATTTAAAATTTATCTAAATTCATTTAATATTATTTTATCATTTGTAATTATTTTACAACCTTTATTCATTTTAGTGAACATATTACTCATATCTTTAACATCACGAGTATTAAACTTAGATAAATTTAAAGAAGTTAAAGAAGAACATTCATAGAACATATTACTTATATCTTTAGCATTTTCAGTAGTAAAATTAGATAAATTTAAAGAAGTTAAAGAAGAACAATAAGAGAACATAGAACCCATATCTTTAACATTTTTTGTATTAAAATTAGATAAATTTAAAGAAGTTAAAGAAGAACAATAAGAGAACATACTATACATATTAGTAACATTATTAGTATTAAAATTAGATAAATTTAAAGAAGTTAAAGAAGAACATTTATAGAACATACTACTCATATCTTTAACATTACTAGTATTTAATTTTGATAAATTTAAAGATTTTAAAGAAGTGCAACTCAAGAACATATGACTCATATTAGTAACTTTATAAGTAATAAATTTTGATAAATTTAAAGAAGTTAAAGAAGAACAATGAGAGAACATATCTTCCATATAATAAACCTTACTAGTATTAAATTTTGATAAATTTAAAGATTTTAAAGAAAAACAATCAGAGAACATTTTACTCATATTAATTACATTACTAGTATTAAAATTAGATAAATCTAAAGAAGTTAAAGAAGAACATTCAGAGAACATACTATTCA
>JAEEGK010029803.1_pt1 | contig 10856 bp, 8 predicted proteins | sample 8958771 | NCBI WGS metagenome assembly JAEEGK01 (sample SAMN16246547, study PRJNA631951) | gut metagenome | biome: gut microbiome; feature: rumen; material: SC-attached | host: Bos | place: Iran: Karaj | collected 2018-10 | reverse complement strand
GCAACTAAAGACAAGGGTTGCGCTCGTTGCGGGACTTAACCCAACATCTCACGACACGAGCTGACGACAACCATGCACCACCTGTCACCTCTGTCCGAAGAGGGGCCGGTTTTACCCGGCCTTTCAGAGGGATGTCAAGCCCTGGTAAGGTTCTTCGCGTTGCTTCGAATTAATCCACATGCTCCGCTGCTTGTGCGGGTCCCCGTCAATTCCTTTGAGTTTCACACTTGCGTGCGTACTCCCCAGGCGGAGCACTTATTGCGTTAACTGCGGCACCGAAACATTGCTGCCCCGACACCTAGTGCTCATCGTTTACGGCGTGGACTACCAGGGTATCTAATCCTGTTTGCTCCCCACGCTTTCGTACCTCAGCGTCAGTTACTGTCCAGAAAGTCGCCTTCGCCACTGGTGTTCCTCCTAATATCTACGCATTTCACCGCTACACTAGGAATTCCACTTTCCCCTCCAGCACTCAAGTCCTGCAGTTCGAAAGGCTTACCGGAGTTAAGCCCCGGGCTTTCACCTCACGCTTACAGAACCGCCTACGTACTCTTTACGCCCAATAATTCCGGATAACGCTCGCCCCCTACGTATTACCGCGGCTGCTGGCACGTAGTTAGCCGGGGCTTCCTCCTCAGGTACCGTCACTTCTTCGTTCCTGAGGACAGAGCTTTACGATCCGAAGACCTTCTTCGCTCACGCGGCGTTGCTGCATCAGGCTTGCGCCCATTGTGCAATATTCCCCACTGCTGCCTCCCGTAGGAGTTTGGACCGTGTCTCAGTTCCAATGTGGCCGATTACCCTCTCAGGTCGGCTACTGATCGTTGCCTTGGTGGGCCGTTACCTCACCAACCAGCTAATCAGACGCAGGTCCATCCCTCACCGATAAATCTTTGGCGGTAAAGCCATGTGACTTCACCGCATTATCAGGTATTAATCCCAGTTTCCCGAGGCTATCCCTGTGTAAGGGGCAGGTTACCTACGCGTTACTCACCCGTCCGCCGCTATCCTCATCCTCTATCTACCGAAGTTTCAATCAGATGATTCCCGCTCGACTTGCATGTGTTAGGCACGCCGCCAGCGTTCATCCTGAGCCAGGATCAAACTCTTAATGAATGGTATGTTAAGCATTTCTGCTTATCATCAAGTTTGAGTTAAACTCATTTTGAACGTCTTGCGTTCTTTTTTCGCTTTGCGAAATTATTGTTTTTCGGAATTGTACGAAGATCCATATCTACCTTATTGCAGATTGTATCTTTTGTACTTTTCTCGTCTTTGAGATCAACTTAATGATCTCTTCGACTCAATTTCTACACTATGTTGTTTTCAAGGTTCCCGTTCCGTTTGACGCGGAACATTTAAGATTATACGCACCGAAGGGGTCGATGTCAACGACTTTTTTAAAGTTTTTTCAACTTTTTTTAACTTGTAAAAAACCCCACAAAATGTTGTGTATTTTGTGGGGCGAGACACAATTTCATTAACTTTTCCGAGGAAAATCCCCTTTTTTTTGTTAAAAGGGGCCGGGGCGTTTACAGCCTCTCTTTCCTTTCGATATCGAGGAAATACTTATAGGTGTCCACGGTAAGTTCGCCGCACGCAGCCTCGTCGCAGGCGATGATCGCGCCGTTGTGCATCTGCAGCGCACTGCAGGTCCACTTGCTGGAAACGTTGCCTTCCACCGTAGCAGCCAGAGCGCGGGCCTTGTTGTGGCCGTTGATCAGGATCAGCACTTCCTTGCTGTCCGTAACGGTGCCTACGCCGACAGACAGAGCCTGAGAAGGAACCGCCTCGGGATCGTTTCCGAAGAAGCGGGAGTTTACGATGCGGGTATCCGTCGTCAGGTCGCGCACGCCGGTGCGGGAACTGAGAGACGTAAAGGGTTCGTTGAAGGCGATGTGGCCGTCGACGCCGATGCCGCCCATGAACAGGTCGATCCCGCCGTAACTTGCGATCTTCGCCTCGTAGTTCGCGCATTCTTTCTCCGGGTCATCGGTCATGCCGTTGAGGATGTTGATGTTCTCCGGCTTCATATCGACCAGATGATCGAAGAAATTGTCGTGCATGAAATACCAATAGGACTGGTCGTGCTCTCTGGGCAGACCAAGATATTCGTCCATATTAAACGTAACGACGTTGGCGAAGGAAAGTTCTCCGGCCTGGTTCTGTCTCGCGAGTTCCTTGTATACGCCGATGGGGCTGGAACCTGTCGGCAGACCGAGCACAAAGGGTCTGTCCTTTTCGGACCCCGCGTTGTGCGCCTTGATCTTCGCAGCGATATAATCAGCTGCCCACTTGCACATCTTGCTGTAATCTTCCTGAATAACGACTCTCATAATGATCTCCTTTGATAGTTGTATCAATCAGTCTTTCTCTACGATATTGCCGGAGCCCTTGTAGATGCTGTTTGCCGGTACGACGCCTCTGACGCTGGACGTGGGATAGACGTTGGAATGTCTGCCGATGACCGTTCCGGGGTTCAGAACGCTGTTGCATCCCACCTCGACGCAGTCTCCCAGCATGGCGCCGACCTTCTTGCGTCCGGTCGCGATCTGCTCGTCCTTCGCCTTGATCACCACCAGGGTCTTGTCGCTCTTGACGTTGCTGGTGATGGAGCCGGCTCCCATATGCGCCTTATAGCCCAGAATGGAATCTCCTACATAATTATAATGGGGCGTCTGCACGTTATCGAACAGCACGACGTTCTTCAGCTCCACGGAGTTTCCGACCACGGCGTTCTTGCCCACGATGGCGGAACCGCGGATAAACGCGCAGTGGCGCACTTCCGCTCCGCAGTCGATGATGCAGGGGCTTCCCAGATAGGCGCTGGGGAACACCTTCGCGTCCTTCGCGACCCAGACGCCTTCCGCGGGGTTGTCGTAGAGCTCCGGATCCAGCGTGGGTCCGAGCTGCAGGATGAATTCCTTGATGCCGTCCAGCGCTTCCCAGGGATAATCCTTCCCTTCGAGGAGCGGCGCGGCGATGGTATGTTCGAGATCGTACAGATCCGCGATCTTAGGCACTTTCTGTTCCGCCATGGGATTACCTCACTTTCACCAGCATGCCGCAGGCCTTCATGGCCGCGATCATGTTATCCACGCTCTTCTCGGCGTCCTCGAACGACGCCGCTTCCGCCATGACCCGCAGAACGGGCTCTGTGCCGCTCTTTCTGAGCAGCACGCGTCCGGTCTTGCCCAGACGGGCTGTTTCCGCCTCCACGGACGCCTTGACGGCAGGAGCCGCCAGCGTCTCGTCCTTGTCGGTGACTTCCACGTTCTTCAGCACCTGCGGATACATGGTGATGTCCTTATGCAGTTCGGAGAGGGTCATCTTCTGCTCCAGCATGCACTGCATGACCTTGATGGCTGTGATCAGGCCGTCGCCGGTCGTCGCGTATTTGCGGAAGATAATGTGGCCGGACTGTTCGCCGCCGATCAGGTGATCGTTGGCCACCATATTTTCGTATACGTATTTATCGCCGACCGCCGTCTGCTCATAGCCGATGCCCAGCTCGTCCAGCGCTTTGTACAGGCCGAAGTTGGACATGACGGTCGTAACGACCTTCGTGTCGCCCAGCGTGCCCTTTTCCTTCATATATTTAGAGCACATGTACATGATCTCGTCGCCGTTCACGACGTCGCCGTTTTCGTCCACGGCGAGGCATCTGTCGGCGTCACCGTCGAACGCGAAGCCGCAGTCCAGACGGTTTTCCTTGACGAGCCGCTGCAGCATCTCGATATGCGTGGAGCCGCAGTTGGTGTTGATATTCGTGCCGTCGGGACGGTCGTTGATGACGAAGGTCTTCGCGCCCAGCGCGTCGAACACGCTGCGGGCGATCTGCCAGGTGCTGCCGTTGGCGCAGTCCAGTCCGACCCACTTATCCTTGAACGAACAAGTCGCCAGGGAGATCAGATAGCCGATGTAGCGGTTGCGGCCGGCGGAGTAATCGATGACCCGGCCGATCTTGTCGCCCGTCGCCAAAGGCACGTCCCAGACAGCCCCGTCGTAGCCTTCCGGCTTATAGTTGCCGTCCAGATACTTCTCCACGTCGTCGATCACGTCGTCCGGCATCTTTTCGCCGTTCTCGTTGATCAGTTTGATGCCGTTGTCGTGGAACGGGTTGTGGCTGGCGGAGATCATGATGCCGCAGTCGAAATCCTCCGTTCTCGCGACGTACGCGACGCTGGGAGTGGACGTGACGTGCAGCAGATACACGTCTGCGCCGGAGGCGGCCAGGCCTGCCGTCAGCGCTTCTTCGAACATATAACTGGAAAGGCGGGTGTCCTTACCGACCACGACGCTGGCGCGGTAATCCGCCGGACGCTTCATCTTGGGATCTTTCGCGTAATACCAGCCCAGGAAAAGCCCGATCTTAAACGCGTGCACCGCGGTCAGGTCTACGTTGGCGTTTCCTCTGAATCCGTCTGTTCCGAAATACTTTCCCATAGTCAGCTTCCTCTCTTTTAATTCGATTCTTCCGGTTCTTCCTGCGCAGGCTCTTCGACGGCCGTGACGGTCACGTGGAGCTCCGCAGGCTCAGTGATAACTTCCAGGGTCTTCCCCTCTTCAGACCTGCCCAGAATGGGGAGGTCATATTCGCCAGCTTCCGCGATCTCCGAAAGATCCACGTAAAGCGACACAGCGTCTTCGCCCAGATCCGTGATCTCCGCGATGGCGCCTGTGATCGAAATGGTCAGCGGAACCGCTTCCGCGTCTTTCTCCGCGGTCAGGCCGTCCGCCAGACCTTCCAGCGCGACTGCGCTGCTGTCGGATTCGCGGGTGACCGTGCCCTGTTCGGACAGCGTGAACGTGGCGGTCATATCGCCGTTCGCGGAAGAAAGTTCCACGCCTTCCGGCAGGATGGGCACCACCTGCAGTTCCGTATTCGACGTGATGCCTTCGATATCCAGAGGCTGCGCGTCGATATAATTGATCTTCGCCAGGTCGAGCAGCGTACCTTTGATGCTGACCGTGGACGGAATGTTGGAACTCAGAAGTTCCGCGCCCAGACCGGGCGAACCCTCCACGCGCGTATACAGAGGCACGCTCTTGACGGTGTACAGCGTGGCCGACAGATTGACGAACACCTTGTCCGTCTTTACCGCGTTCACGTAGTTGCCTTCCACGTCCACCGGCGTAAGGGCGATCTGCGCCTTTTCCGTCTCATCCACCGTAAATCCCTGGCCGTCCACATGCACGTCGATGTGGTCCACCATATCCACGAGGCTCTTTGCCCCGGATACGGTGATCGTATTCGGATCCAGCCCCAGCACGGTAAATTCGGTGCCTTCCGGCACGTTGACCACGTCCAGCACGACCGGTTTCGCAACGCTCACCAGTTCGTCCACGTAGACCTGGATCTTCTCCATGCGGATCTCCTGCACTGTCGTATTGCCCGGAGACGTCACCTTGACGGTGATGTAATTCTGCCCCGGGATCAGTCCGCTCAGATCCGACGTGGCTGTAAGATCCTCCGGCGTAAGGATCAGATCCTTACGCTTTCCGGACAGCAGCACGTCCACGGTATATTTGCCGTCGCCCGCGATGGCGAGCTTGGATTCGTCCAGATATTCCTGATTCAATAACGTAACGGGCACCTGCCGTACGAGCACTGTCGTAGGCGGGTTGACCACGCTGATCACGTAAAACCAGAGGCCGATCGCGATGGCCACGGCTATGATCCTGTCAATTATCTCTCTCCGCTCCATCGTCGTCCTTCTTTCCCAAAAGCGTGTGACCGAGTTTCGTCACGTTGTTCCTCTGAGACTGCTTGCTGAGATAGTGGTTCAGCAGCGCCTTCTCCACAGCCTTCAGATCCAGGAAGCGGGACAGTTTGCCGTCCTGCGCCATGGAAATGATGCCGGTCTCTTCGGACACGATCAGAACGAGCGCGTCGGACACCTCCGTGATGCCGATGCCCGCCCTGTGGCGCGTGCCCAGATCCTTGCTCAGATTGGGGTTCTCCGTCAGCGGCAGCACGCAGCCGGCCGCCAGGATGCGTCCTCCCCGCAGGATGACGGCGCCGTCATGGAGGGGAGAACCTTTGTAAAAGATGTTTTCCAGCAGGGGTTCTGTCAGCGTGGCGTCCAGGATCGTGCCGGTATCCGCCACGTCCTGCAGCGCGGTCTCGTTCTCCACGATGATCAGCGCGCCTTCCTTTCTGGACGCGAAATAGTCCACGGCGCGGACGATGATGTCCACGTTCGAACTGAAATTTTCCTTCTCAAAGGAAAAGCCCCTGGTCGTGAATTTTCCGCGGCCAAGGAACTCCAGCGCTCTGCGCAGTTCCGGCTGGAATACGACGACCAGAGCGATCAGTCCGACGCTCAGCAGGTTCTTCAGCAGCCAGTTGACGGTATAAAGATTGAAGACGCCCGACAGAACGTAAACGCCGAGTATGATCGCGAGACCCTTGCCCAGCTGGGCGGCTCTCGTGGTGCGGACGGATTTGATGACGTAGTAGGCGATGACGCTGATGATCAGCACGTCGACCACGTCGCTGAATTCCAGTACGGATATGATGCTGAGTAGCTTCTCCTGCATACGACCTCCAGACCCCTGTTCTGATCAGAAAAGACGCGCCGGCTGACCCGGTCTTTGACCCCACACTTGCCTTTGCCGGAATTTTTCCGAGGACTTACTTCTAAGCTATGCCATGATCACCGCAGATCTAAAGCTGACGGCTTACGTGGATCCTTTTGCCCATAGCTGGCCTGGACTTGCAACCGCAGACCCGGACTCTTTTCTGACATTTCATTATACCACATGTAGTAGGTCTGTGTTCAAAAAATTGCGTCCTCTCCCCCATCGGACAGACTTTTTCTGGTTCCGCTGCTGGCGCCGAAGCAAAGCACCGAAACTTTCGCCGCGCCTGCCGCTTTCAGGACCCTGGCGCAGGCGTCCGCCGTGCTGCCCGTGGTCACGACGTCGTCCACGAGGCAAACGTGACGGCCGGGGAGAAGATCTGCATAACGGGGATCGGCCGCGAAACTGTCTTCCAGCATGCTGCGCCGCGTGCGGCCGTCCGCCATGCGCATGGATCCCGTCGCGCGCGTCTTGATGAGCAGGCCTTTCTGATAGGGCAGCTTCAGAATGCCGGCGGCAGCCTCGGCCAGCAGTTCCGCCTGGTTGTACCCGCGTTTGCGCAGCTTGCTCTTATGCGAGGGGACCGCCGCCAAAAGATCCGGCATGTCCCAGGACAGCTGCAGGCGCTCCGCCAGCATGCGGCCGACGTCTTTCGCCATATAGTTCTGTCCGCCGTTCTTCAGTCCGTTCATGATCCGGCGCGCGTAGGACCCGTAGCGCACGCAGGGAAGCACGTCGTCGAACGCGAATTCGTCCATATAAGAATGGAACGGATTGTCCAGCGCCCAGGGCATTTTCTCCGCGCAGCGCGCGCAGAGGCCGCTTTTCACAGACGGATCGATCGAATCGCCGCAGCAGATGCAGTAAATGTTTTCAGGAAAGACCGCGTCCATGACGGCCTTTCCTGAAGAGATCAGAAAGTTATTCCATTCCATCGGCAAACCCCCAAAGGGCTGTCAGCCTCGCCGCGAGAGCGGAGCAGCGCACCGAGATGGCGTTATTGTCCACCATGGCGTTTACCGCCTGCGGGATCCCCACCAGCACCGCGCCCCGCTTGGCGCGGGTCACGGCGGTGTACAGCAGGTTGCGGGTCGCCAGCATAGGCGCGAAGCGCGCGACCGGCATCACGACGACCGGGAATTCCGAACCCTGGCTCTTATGCACGGTCATGGCGAACGCCGTTTCGATCTCGTCCAGATTGGAGAAATCGTAGGTCGCGAGGCGGTACCCGTCGAACACGACGCTGACGGTGCCCATATCGTTGTCCACACTGCGGATGACCCCCAGATCGCCGTTGAATACGCCGGTGCCGTCCGTAAAGTCCCGCAGGTCCTTCCATTCCAGCAGATAGTCGTTCTTGTTCTGCATCACCTTGTCGCCTTCGCGGTAAACGCGCTCGCCGTACGTCTTTTCATTTTTGCCGGGACCGGGAGGATTCAGCACCGACTGCAGCAGCCGGTTGAGCTCCACGCTTCCCAGCAGTCCCTTCTTCGTCGGCGTCAGCACCTGGATATCCGTCTGCGGATCGCAGTCCTTGTAATACGCGGGCAGACGCGTCGTCAGCAGCTCCCGCACCGTATCCTGGATGTCCCGTTCGCGCTGGCGCTCCAGGAAGAAGAAATCCTTGTCCTTTTCGTTATAAGTGGGGTATTCGCCCCGGTTGATGCGGTGGGCGTTGACCACGATCAGGCTCTCCGCCGCCTGGCGGAAGATCTCCTTCAGGCGCACGGCGTGCACCGTCTCGCTGGTCAGGATGTCGCGCAGCACGTTGCCCGCGCCGACGCTGGGAAGCTGGTCCGCGTCGCCTACGAGGATCAGGCGCGTGCCCGGTTTGACCGCTGCCAGCAGCCCTTCCATCAGCAGGATGTCCACCATGGACATCTCGTCGATGATAATGCACTGGTAAGGGAGCGGATCTTCCTCCGTCTTGCCGAAGCGCATCTCTTCGTCATCGTCGGAATAGTAATACTCCAGCAGCCGGTGGATGGTGCTCGCCTCTTCGCCGGTCGCCTCCGACATGCGCTTGGCCGCGCGTCCCGTCGGCGCCGCCAGCGCCGTTTCGACGCCATATGCCTTCAGGATCTTCAGGATCGTGTTGATGATCGTCGTTTTTCCCGTGCCCGGGCCGCCCGTGATGACGGACACGCCGTTCTGCAGGGAGGAGATGACCGCGTCTTTCTGCAGCGCGGACAGCCGGATGCCCGTCTCCGCTTCGCTCGCCGCGATCAGATGCAGCGCGTCGCCCGTGACGTGGGTCAGCGGGGAATGGCACAGCGTGTACAGTTTGCCCGCCACCCGCTGTTCCGCCCGGCGGAACCGCCAGAGCTGCAGGATCTCTTCCCCGTCCAGCACTTCCGAAAACACGCGGCCGCTGAAAGCCAGTTCCACCATAGCCTCTTCCACCTGCTCACGGCTGACGTCCAGCAGGGACGCGCAGTGTTCGATAAACCACTGTTTCTGGGCGTACGTGTTCCCTTCCCCCGCCCAGGCTTCGAGATAATAGAGGAAACCCGCCTTGATGCGGAACGGGCTGTCTTTGTCGAGGCCGACGCTTTCCGCGATCTTGTCCGCCTTGCGGAAACCGATGCCGAACACGTCCGCGATCAGCTGGTACGGGTTCTCCCGCACGATGTCCGCGGCGGCGGAACCGTAAGCTTTGTAGAGCTTCATACAGGTGACCGCGGAAAGATCCAGCGACGACAGCGCCATCACGGTGCTCGCGTACTCCTTGTGCTCCGCGTAGCTTTCGGCGATGGTCTTCGCCTTCACCTTGCCGATGCCCGGAACTTCCGTCAGCCTGTCCGGCTCTTCCAGCATCACCGTCAGAGCCTCGTCGCCGAACGTTCTGACGATGGCTGCGGCAGTAGAGGGACCGACGCCCTTCACGATGCCGCTGGACAGGAAGCTCAGGATGCCGTCGGACGTGGCGGGTTCGGGCTCTTCGAAAGAAGAAAAGGCAAACTGCTCGCCGTAGCGGGGATGGACCTTCCATTCCCCGGTCAGCGTATAGCGTCTGCCCTTCTGGGGCCGCGGCAGATAGCCGACGGCATAAAACTGCTCGGTGTCCGTCTCGAACACCGCTATGGTATAAAAATTCTCTTCGTTATGAAAGATCAGGTCGCTGATGCGGCCTTCCTTGGTCTCCTTCATGGATCCGCTCAATCTTTGAACGTCGGCTTATACAGCATGCGGCCGTCCAGCGTTCGCACGCGTTCGGAGAACTGGCCCGGGTCGACGCCCGCCAGCGCCGCCTCGAAATCGAACATCTTCGCGTCGATCATATCCAGATAGTGCAGCATCTCCGCTTCGATGAACATGGGCTTCTTCGGGCTGCCGAAATCCGGTTCGTAGTGGTGCGACACCATCATATGCTGCAGCATGACTGTCTTTTCTTCGGACAGGCCCACCTCTTTCGCCATCTCCGCCACCTTCGCGGCGCCCTGCACCAGGTGGCCCAACAGTTGTCCTTCGAACGTGTAGCCATTGGAAATCCCCAGTTCGTTGGACTGGATCTCGTTCAGTTTTTCCATGTCGTGCAGGATGACCCCGCAGACGATCCAGTCGCGGTCCAGCTGCGCGTAGACTTCGCAGGCCTTTTCACCCATCACGAGCATGCGCTTGATATGGTACAGCAAGCCCGCCATCTCAGCGTGATGATTCTTCATGGCCGCCGGATAGTACAGCAGCCTTTCCTTTTCTCTGTCCAGGAACAGCAGCGCCATGGCGCGCAGTCCTTCGTCGGAGATGCGCTCCGCCTCTCCGCGGATGAACGCATACATCTCCTCCGGATTCTCCGGCGCCGCCTTGATGTAGTCCGTCATCTCGCAGCCGTCCTCTTTCTGACCCTTGCGGATGCGGGCGATGCGCAGCTGCTTGATATTGTTCCACTCGTTTACCGTCGCGCGGATCTTGACGAGGTCGCCCTCCTTGATCCGGTTGAGGTTGATGGCTTCTTCGTCGTTCACGTCCCACTTCTTGCCGTTGATCTCGCCCGAATTGTCGGCCAGCGTGACGTCCAGATACTGTTTGCGGTTGGATCCGATGCGGATCGCGATCGCCTTCACCAGGAAAAAGTCGGTGAATTCCTCATCTATTTTCAGTTGATTGATAAAAAACTCTTTATGCATAGCGTCCTCCGATGGATATAGTATACCCCGAAAAACCGGATAAAACAATTCCCATATTTTAACATTTTCCTGGACACATGTATTTTTGATGTTTTTTTGATCGCCCCGCAGGCCTGTAAAATCAAGGTTTTGAAAGCGGGCAGT
>JAEEGK010029802.1_pt1 | contig 10857 bp, 13 predicted proteins | sample 8958771 | NCBI WGS metagenome assembly JAEEGK01 (sample SAMN16246547, study PRJNA631951) | gut metagenome | biome: gut microbiome; feature: rumen; material: SC-attached | host: Bos | place: Iran: Karaj | collected 2018-10 | reverse complement strand
TGTCTATGACGTCAAGGACAAGTCGAAGTTCGCCTATGTTGGTACCAGCGTGGCCACAGTTGAGAACGCACTTAACCTGCCGCAGCAGCTCATCAACTCCATTGCTTACATTCTCAAAGAGGAGGCACAAAGGAAGAAGGAGCTTGAAGAGATGAAAGTGCGTCTGAAGAATGCCATGCTGGAGAATGGCATTAAGAGTTGGAACGCAGGTCTGTTCACCGCCACCATAGCGAAGGACAGCATATCGAACACATTTGACACAACCAAATTCAAAGCCGAGCACCCAGACCTATACGAGCAGTACGTCAAGCAGTCTGTACGTGCCGGAGCATTTACCCTTAAACTCAAATAGCATTATGAACAAACAGACAATGATTGGAAACCTCGGGCGAGACCCCGAGCAGCTGCAGTCGCAGACACCTATGTGCCGTTTCACTGTAGCAGTCACGAAGAAAGGTTACACAACGCAAAGCGGAGTTGTCGTTCCTGACCACACAGAATGGTTCAACGTCTTGTGTGGTAACAAGAATGCCGAGATAGCCTTGCAGTACCTCCACAAGGGAGACAAGGTATATGTCGAGGGCGAAACGTACACAAGTGAGTTCACTGACCAGCAGGGTGTGAAGAATACAAGAACCGAGGTACGCTGCGAGAGGTTCGAGATGCTAACGCCAAGACAACAAGCGCAGGCTCCTCAGCAGTATGCACCTCAGGCACCTCAGCAGTATGCACAGCAGTACCAACAATCTCCGCAGTATGCGCCGCAGGCACCCCAGCAGTATGCTCCGCAAACAGCTCCGCAGTATGCTCCACAAACCCAACAGGCTGCGCCACAACCGCCGCAGCAAGTGGGAGTATACGGACAGCGTGCACAGCTGCAACCTGCTGAGCAGGAAAGGCCATTTTAGCAATGGTTACGACAACACTTGTCAAGAAGGATGGTGAGGTCAGTATGCAGCAGTCGCTTGACTACATCTGCTCCAAGCTGGCGAACGGCACATACGACCTTACCATTTCTCGGAAAAGAGAGCCAAGAACAGTATCGCAGAACGCTCTCATGTGGATGTGGTTCGAATGTATCGGGCAAGAGACTGGAACGCCGAAGCAGGACGTACACGACTACTACTGCAATCTGTTTCTCGCCAAGCCTGTCACTGTCGGAAACAAGACAGTGATGGTTGCCGGCTCATCATCGAGCCTCAGCACAGCGCAAATGACAAAGTTCCTCAACCTCATTCAGGCGGATGCGTCGACAGAGTTCGGCATACGACTTCCGCTTCCGGCTGACAGGTTCTACAATGAATTCGTTAAGGAGTATCGCCATTCGTGATACTCCTATTTTTTACCCCAAACTTAAACAACATGAAAGTTAACAAAGTAAAGCTAATCAAAAGCGGTTGCCTTGAGGTCCACTACATCGACGAAGGCAATTTTATTACCTTGAAAGGTATCAATCAGGCTCACCCGGACATGAAGGCTGCGATGAAGCGCCTTGTGCCTTTCCTCTGCGACATAACAGAGCAGAGAGAAGCAGATAAGTATGACTGGAGTGACAGCGAGTGCGAGTACAACGAAGACCTGCTCAAGTACCTTGATGTGTCTGGCATCACCATCAGCGGAGAAGACTCCTTCGAGGCTGTTACCATTACCGGCAGAAGGTCGCTCTCTTCCACGAGAAAGGTTCTTAACCTCAACACACCTCAGATTAGCCTCGATGCTGACGAAGACGATTACGTACATCTGTCCGAGTTGCAGGAGGCTGTCGATGCCGTGCTGGAAGAGGCTAAGCTGTACGTCAAAGAACACAAGTATGGTGTAATCCAGCAGGAGTTCAACTTCGAGGCAAGTGCAGACGATCCGTTTGCTGGTAACGGCGATGCTGGAGAGTCTGACCCGATTTCAGAAGCGTCATAAGAGATGAAGCCTATCTATATCACTTCAATGCCGAGCAAGTACAAGATACAATTCGAGTACAACGCCAAGCTCATAGAAGTGATAAAGAGAGTGCCGAGCCGACCACGTTACGATGGAGCAGACAAGGCGTGGCTCATCGACAAGAATTCACCTCTTTATCCGCCTGACAAGTCGGCCTACTGGTACGTTCATGCCTTTGCAGAGTGGGCGGTCTTCCACCGCTACTGCGAAAGGATTATAGAACGTGAAATCAAAGAGGAGATAACATTCGAGTTGCCAGAACTTACACCGCTCGCAGGAGAGCACTACATGCTGCTCAAACCATACAACTTTCAGTTGGAAGGTGTGGCATATGCACTCCAGCATAAGCGGTGTATCTTCGGCGACCAGCCTGGACTTGGGAAAACTCTCCAAGCGATATGCGCAGTCGTGAAGGCTCACAAGGAACGTGCGGTATTCGGAGAGTCTTTCCCTTGCCTGGTTATCTGTCCGGCATCGTTGAAAGTAAACTGGAAGCGTGAGTTCAAGAAGTTCAGCGGAATGGATGCCATCATCCTTGACGACAAGAACAAGGACAGCTGGCACAACTTCATTACGATGAAGCGTATGGACGGAGAGAATTGCTGCAATGTGTTCATCACCAACTATGAGTCGCTGAAGAAGTTCTTCGTCAAGCAGATAAAACAGGGCCCAAGACTTTCTCAGAGAAACATAGTATATGACGAGCGCATCAAGTTTTTCAGGACTGTCATCATCGATGAGAGTCACAAGTGCAAGACGTCGAAGACGCAGCAAGCCAAGTTCGTCGAGGGTATATGCAGAGGCAAGCAGTTCGTGTTCGCACTCACTGGTACACCTGTAGTCAACGACAACACAGACCTCGTGCAGCAGCTGAAGATACTGAACAGGCTTGAGGATTTTGGCGGTTACACCCACTTCATGCGTCGCTTCTGCGATGGACCCAAGAGGTCAAGCAACACGAAGGAACTGAACTGGAGGCTATGGAACTGTTGTTTCTTCCGTAGGGAGAAGCAGAAGGTACTCACTGAGCTTCCCGAGAAGACGCGGCAGTACATCACGTGTGACATTACCAATCGAACCGAGTATGAGGATTGCGAGAAGGACCTTCTCAAATACCTTCGTCAGTACAAGAACGCTGATGATGAGAAGATACAGCGAGCAATGCGCGGCGAGGTTATGGTGAGGATGCAGGCTCTCAAGGCCATAGCTGCAAGAGGTAAGGTAAAGGCTGTTTCCGAGTTCGTCCATGACATCATTGACGGAGGCGACAAGTTGATAGTCTTTGCATATCTGAAAGAGGTAGTGATGGCATTGAAGAAGCAGTTCCCGAGTGCCGTGACAGTCACAGGTGATGACAACATCATGCAGAAGCAGATGTCAGTCGATAGTTTCCAGAACAACCCGAACACAAAGCTCATCATCCTTAACTACAAGGCAGGCGGCACAGGATTGACGCTGACAGCCTCATCGAGAGTGGCGTTTATCGAGTTCCCCTGGACGTACAGCGATTGCGAGCAGGCAGAAGACCGAGCGCACCGCAACGGCCAGAAGAACAACGTCAACTGTTACTACTTTCTTGGCGAGAAGACGATAGACAAGTACATGTACGACATCATTCAGACCAAGAGAGACATAGCAGACGGCGTGACTGGAACCACGACTCAGATAGAAGAGGATATGGTTAACATCACAATGAACTTATTCAAGGATAAGCTATGACACTACAAGATATTTTGAAACTTGAGCAGTCGCAGAGTGAGGCACAGATACAGCACACCTGCGTCGCTTGGTTCCGCTACACCTTCCCGAATCATGCGCTTCTTCTGCAGGCAATTCCTAACGGAGGAATGCGTACAGGTGCAAGCGGAGCGATGAGGCGGTATGAGGGAGCCGTTGCAGGAGCGCCCGACTTATACTTCTTCCACAAGAAGGGTGGTTATGGTGCTCTTGCTATAGAGACGAAGCGACCGAAGGTAAGAGGTCAGCACTCTGCAGGCAAGCAGAGTGAAGCGCAGAAGGCTATGCAGGCAGCACTGGAGAGGGCAGGCTACAAGTACATCACGTGTTGTGGCTTGCAGGAGTTCATCGAGGGGATTTGCTTGTATGCTCATATAGACTACGCTCCTTACCTGGAGGACGTGTGCGAGAATTACGAAACCTATAGAAAGGCGAAGTTATGAGTTACACGGAGCTTCTCGAAAGGTTTTGGGGCAGTGGCAGAAACATATCTCACTACGAGGTAATCTTGTTTCACTATCTACTTTACCGATGCAGCAGTCTTGGTTGGCCTGACACTTTCAGCGTCTCAAACGAAGAGTTAATGCAGACGTTGAAGTTGCGCCCGACCATTATGAGAGAAGCTCGCAAGGGACTTGTAGATGCAGGCCTCATAACCTTCCAATCAGGTACGGGAAGAGGTTGTACTTCTTTCTTTTCCTTCCTGCCGCAAAAAGGGGTACGTTTGGGAACACCTTTTGAAGAAAAAAAGGGTACGAATGGGAACACCTTTTTGGAAGAAAGTAGTTCAAAATCAAGTAATAACGAAAAAAAAGATACAGAAAAAGGGGTACGTTTGGGAACACCTTTTTGTAATTCTAAAGAAAAACAAAACAAAAAAGAAAAAAACAATCCCCCTGCACCCCCTATAAAAAAGAAAAAAGAAAAAGAAAAAGAAATAACGCAAAGTAAACTTTGCTCCACACAGGATAAAAAGCGCGTACGTACACGCGTGAGTGATAATGGTCAGGAAGAAATCGTCTTTAAGGACGTGGAGAAAGAGGTAAAGGAGAAACTCAACCGAAGACCTGAACCTCCGAAGCCTAATCTTCCAGAAAACCTTGAAGAAGTCATCACGTTCTTTGAAAAGAATGCCGCTGACAAAATTCCTGACTGGAAAGAGGTAGCTGAGGCTTTCTATTATCACTATGAGTCCTACGGCTGGAACGGAACTTCCAACCGCAAAATTGTGGACTGGGAGTCGAAAGCGAATGCCTGGATCTGCGACACTGTAATTAAACACAAGCAAACCAAGAACAATTATGGAACAACCCCAAACTATAACACAGGTAATGACAAGGACGCAAGCGACAGAGAAGCCGCTGAACTTGTCGCCCGGCTCTTGCAAGAGAACAGACGCGATGGTGAATGAGTTACTTGTCAGGTTCAATCCTGACGTCCAAATGCAGATATGCAACGACGCCAAGCTCTGCATCACAGGCAAGTATCCTACGTTGTCTGAAATAAAGAGGGACTACGGGAAAACGATACCGATTGCCTGGCTTGTTCCTCAGCTTCAGAACCTCTCATGGTATTGCGGAGTTAAGGACAAGCTAAACTCTAAGCAGCTTGAGGAATGTGCATACATCATAGCTGCCGACTTCTCGTTCCTTAAAGTTTCCGAGATAATGCTGTTCTTCCATCGTTTCAAGTCAGGACGCTATGGACGGTTCTATGGAAACATCGACCCGCTCGTCATAACAACATCGCTGCGTGAGTTCGTCAAGGAGCGAAACACAGAGATAGACAGATATGAGTCAGAAGACAGAAAGAAGGAGCTTGAAGAGCACGCAAAGAAAGCAGTTACTTGGGAACAATACTGTATCATGACAGGCCAGCCCGAGCGTATTAACAACCCCATACTTCAAGAATGGCTATGAAAAGAAAAGCAGTAATACCGCCATTCGTGCCGAACTATCCCGACATGACTGTGTGCGGCGAAGATGAATACATTATGTCGTGGCGCATAAAGGACTGGGATATGATACACCGTATTCAGGAGTACTTCGGTATGCAACGATATACAACCGTCAACAGACTGTCAAAGGTAACGATGAAGAAGACGGACCCAAAATGGAACGACCTTCTCGACGGACTGAGGAAGGGCTTATACTGGTTGTATAAAGTGCCTAACGTTAGCAAAAGTTAAGGTGTAAAAATGGTGAAGTTTTCGTTTTTATATCTTGATTTTTATGCCTAACTTTACAGATGTCTAAAAGACAACAAGAAACATAAGTCAAACTAAAAACAAACCAACAATGGAAAAGGAAACAAAGTTGACCAACATCGAGCTGGGGAAGATAATTCCCTCTCCTCGGAACCCTCGCAAGACAATCAGCGAGGCAGAGATTGACGAGCTCGCGCAGAACATCAAGAGTCAGGGACTATTGCAGCCAATCACTGTAAGACCCTTTGATGGCGGTTACGAGATTGTATGCGGCGAACGACGCTACAAGGCAGTCAAGAAGAATGCCGAAGCAAGCAAGTCAAAGAAAGCAACCATTGCCTGCATTGTCAGGGAGATGACTGACGAGGAAGCATTCGAGGCAATGATTACTGAGAACCTTCAACGCAAGGACGTTGACCCGATGGAGGAAGCATTTGCTTTCTGCGAGCTCGTCAAGACAGGCAAGAGTGTTGAAGAGATTGCCGACAGGTTTGGCAAGAACAAACGCTTCGTCCAGGAGCGCATCAAGCTCAACAGCCTCATCACTCCATTAAAGACGTTCACGACGAAAGGTGTTATCCCAATCGCGGGTGCAATGATGCTATCCAAGTTAAAGGAAGAGCTGCAGAACTCATACTTCGAGTATCTTGAAGAAAGATACCAAAGAGATGAGAACCTCATAATCGAAGTCAGGGAGATACGCTCGTGGATAGAGCGGGAGTTTATGAGACTCGAAAGCGCAAAATTCCTTGAATATGACGAAGACTGCAACACAACACCTCCGACTGAGGACTGGAACAAGGGAAAGTTCGAGAAGTGCTCGACCTGCTGCATGAACACCGGCAACGCTGGCTGTCTTTTCTATCAGATGAAAGGTGACCACTACTGCACAGACAGAGACTGCTTCGAGAAGAAGACGGCAGCCTACTGGTTCTCCGAGATAGAAAGGCTTGGAGATGGACGCATAGTCAAGGATGGCGAGGTGCCTGAGTCAGGTATGGTCGTAATTCTTGACGACGATCCAGATGTCAAGAATGGATACGACAGCTTGAAGCGTATACGCAAGCTGCTTATGAAGCAGATAAAGGATAAGGGCTACATGATTGCCAGATACGACACTTTCGATGGCAGGTGCAAATACTACGCTGACGATAAGCGCATACCTGCTCTTCTCAAGCAGGGCAAGGTAATCGAGTGCATAACACTCGGCAGCTCATACTACATCGAAGTTGAGAACGAGTTCTTCTACATCAACGGCTTCAACAGCGAGAAAGAGACTCCTGAGGAGCGTGAGGCAAGAGAACTTTCCGGCAAGTACAAGCATGAGGTCGAAAAGATGCAGGAAACTTTTAGAAGCAAGCTTCGCGACTTGTGCGATGACTACGGAATGGACTATGCCAAGCGTAGCGAGCAGCCTTCCGATGAAGAGGAGTGCATGTTCTGGTCACTCATCTTGTCTGAGTGCAGTACAAGTTTAATGAAGGAAATCAGCGGCAGTTGCATAGCAAGAGCAGATGAAATCATACCATACGTCAAGAACAACCTGAGCGACGAGAACAAGTGGCGATGGTTACGCGACTACATCAACGAGACTTGTAGGAGAAGGAGCTCATACAGCGACATTGGCAGCTCGATAATGCGTCAGTTGTTCAAGTATGCCTATCCTGAGAAGTATGACGAATTATCGAAGAGCCTGTCTGAGAAACTTGAAAAGAAGACGGCTAAGATAAAGGAAAGACTCAAAGAACTCGGCTACGGCGCAAACGGCAAGAAGATATGATAGTTTCAACCATGACACCTGTGGAGGTTTATCGGGAGCTTGAACTCGACCGAGACAACCTCTCCAGGTGGTGGCTTCGCCAACGCAAGGTGATAGCGAAGCGAGCGCTGAAATGCACGAGGTTCCCGATGAAGACATGGATTGAATGGACATCGCCGAGGAAGAACCGTTACCTTGTATTCAACATCTTGCTGAAGCGGAAGTATGACAAAGGTAACGCAACTGGTTTTATAGCCCTTCAGCGTACAGAGTTCGGAACGTCCACCTACACCTCATGGGTCAACTGGCAATATCACACTACATGCAATGTTGCACTGCCGCATCTCTATATGAGATATTCTCAGCGGTGCAATGTGATGAAGACCGGTACCGACCTCATTAAACACTTCATAGAGCGTAACTTTAATGGAGGGGTGTCCTATGACAAGCGTTTCGCCGGACGGAGCATCAGGTACAAAGACAAGAATTTCACAAGTGTAAGCACCACGGAAGGCGTGATGCTTGGCGAGAACGCCCCAGGCAACATTTTTGTCGGCCACACCTTCATCACGTATGACATGGCAACTGGTTTGCAGCGCAAAGAGTTCGAGGCGAAAAAGGAAAAGGCATTGTGCATAGAGAGCCTCATCAATGTCTTAGACCAGGACTATAGAAAGCAACCAAACAAAAACCAATAATTAAACCGAAAAAAAATGAAGACTTTAACAAACCATGCCCGCTGTAAGAATTTTACAGAAGCTCTCGAAAGGATGCACGAGCACACAACCACATTTCGATAAACCTATAACCGGCACAGGATATGGAACCATTCCCAGGAACATTACAAAGAAGCGACGTGTCGAGGCTATGCGTAACCAAGACCGGCAAGACATGCTGTTGGACGTTCAAGAACCAGGTTGTTTTGACGAGTGAGCAGAAGAAGTGGTTTCGCCGTTGTTTTCCTGAGGTCGAGAACAAGAGACTGATGGAAGCGATGGGTATAACTGAATCAACACTTCACCGCCTGGCACGCAAGATGAAGCTCACCAAGAGCGAGAAAGGCTTGAAGGGCATCAAGAAACGTCAGGCGGCACACATCAAGCGGACCTGTGAGCGCAACGGCTACTATGACAGCCTGCGAGGCAAGCCGATTAGCGACGCCTGCATGGAGGGCTTCAAGAAATATATCGAAGACGTCAAGAGCAAGAGACGGCTGCACCCTCTCAAGGTAATGAAGGAGCAGAACCCTCGCAAGTACAAGAAGCTGATGCGCAAGAGGAGTACCGAACGCACGGAGCTCATCAGAAAAGAAAAGTTCCGGCAGGATTTCGGATTGCCGCGTCAAACGAGGCTGAGGATAATACTTACCCCATACAAGAGGAGTCAGGTCCGCAGGCGTTACAACGCATTGCAGAGAGGTTACATCGTCATGAGTGACACATCTGAGCAGGGAGGCGAACGTTACAACATCTACTACGATGACGACACTGTTCGCTCTGATAAGTTCGAGAACAACCTACGTAAAGACGGCTTCAGCGTGAAGCCATTCACAAATTAGTAAATCAATGGGAAAGAAAACACCCAACATTACTAAGAAGCAGCTCGTTCCTCAAATCAGGAAAGCATGGAACGGGATGTTGTTGTATCTGGCATATAGCCGGTATCGCTACTCCAGTGTATTAACCTTATAAAAGCACAGCAGATGAAAAACCAAAATGGAACAAAATCAACGCACGGCAGGCCGTGGGAAGACTTCGAGATTAGAATGCTCCGCGTCCTTTACCCTGATGTGTCATCGAGGGAACTTGCAGAGTTCCTCGGACGCACAGCCAGCAGTGTACAGACAAAAGCAAAGGAGTTAGGCATCAGGAAGTCACAGGATTTCTATCGAACGCAAGGTAAGAAATTTGCCAATCATCCGAAAGCAGTAGCTCATCGTTTCAAAAAGAAAGGCATTCTCGGTGCCTTAGCAGGCATCTTGAACACAGCAAAAAGGCTTATCAAGTTGTAAGCCTGATAGGTGTTTTTCTTCATAATTGTTATCCTGCCCCATCTGCCTGTGAAGGTCGCTGGGGATTTTGCCGAAGAAAAGTCCGTAAAAAGGCGCAACGGAATACTGGTTTTGTTTGAGCGGGGTTCGAGTCCCCTCTTCGGCACGCGCACACAGCGGTGTGGCCATGCAGGAAACTGCATGAGTGAGTAACAATATCAATTATTAACTGCGAATGCTCCTATCCGAAGGAATGTAGGCTAAGCCAACAAAGGTAAGGACGTGAACGAATAATTGCAGATGCTGTTACTAGTAAGATTTGAAGTGAGCACGACTCCGCTGAGGTAAAACCTTTCTCGTGCTCACGCTGAAACCAACAAACACTAAATATTGACCGTCATGAAAACAAAAGAGCCGCCCACAATCACTAAGAAGCAGCTTGTGCCATACATAAAGATTGTGTGGTCCAAAATGAGAAAGTACCTTGATGCTCAGAGAAAGACTCTCGGTGTACGCTACAACCAGAAGAATATCTATGAGCAGATAACGTCGCGTTTCGGCGACCCTGCATTTGAGCCCGAGATATATTACGACGAGTTCTTCCTGTGCCTGAACAAGGCATCGAAGCAGCCGAGCCAAATACGGAAAGTAATAGAGGACATCGGACACTATGCAGTTAGCCTCTATCTCTCAGACAGAGAAAAGAGACTGCAAAGAAGGCGCGAGAAGAGACAGGAGAGGAAAGAGCAAACCGAAAAGGCAGAAGAGTTATGAACAGGAACCACAGACCAAGGTATGGCTGACAGCCTATGCAGTAGCACCCTTGTCATTAACCATTTATCATAAATCGAGATATGATTAAGATAAACCACATGTCGCAAAAGATTTACGATGTAATGAGCAAGAGGTTCTCGATAACCAAAGATACTAGCATGAAGGCAAGGGTAATGCGGATAAGCGTCTTGTGGAGAGATGCTGACGAGGCAATACGCGAAAAGGAATGTAGTCGCTTTGTATTTTCGCGTTTGGAACTTGTCCTGGCAGATATCATTCTTCTCTGCATTGCCCTGCTGCACAGCACCGGTGTCAGGAATATAGAAACCCTCCTACATCGTAGGCTTAAGGACAACGAAAAACACAACAAACAGAATTAAGAGTGTTACGCTGGCTATTGAATGTGAGTTGAATAATGTGAGTTGAAAACAATTACCAGTATGACTGAAAGAAAAC
>JAEEGK010029801.1_pt1 | contig 10857 bp, 7 predicted proteins | sample 8958771 | NCBI WGS metagenome assembly JAEEGK01 (sample SAMN16246547, study PRJNA631951) | gut metagenome | biome: gut microbiome; feature: rumen; material: SC-attached | host: Bos | place: Iran: Karaj | collected 2018-10 | reverse complement strand
GGATTTCAAACGCGCCATCCGCATCTTCAACCGCGTTCTCACCGAACTTGGAAAAGGAAAGGAAGCGGCGGCCATTTTGGACAAACTTCCGAAAGAGTCACAAGACGGTGAAAATACGGCGGAACGACAAGTCGCATACCTTAAAATACAGGCTCTCATCGACATTCAGGAGGCCAATCTCAAGGAGAAGAAGGCTGTCGATGTCACAACGCTGAAAAATTGCATCAACCAATTGAAGCCGTTACAATTCGGTCGTGACGGCGTTTCCGCCTCCGCCTCACTTCAAACGGCCCGCATTTACAACATACTCGGTTTCAACGAATTGAATACGGCCAAACCAGAAGCCAAAGGCAATATCAAGACCTTCTTGGAAGCCATCCGCACCATCAAAATGGTCGATCCGTTTTTGGAGGAAATGGAAAAGGCGCGCGGAAAGGAATCGTCGCTCATACCGGAGGCCATGTATTTGAAAGGTCTCGCCATCCGTGGCAATGCGGAAGTCATGCATTTCGCCAAAAAGGATGATTTGGCCGCCAAACAACTGAAAGGCGCCGCCACATATTTTGAAACGCTCGTCTCAACGTATCCGGATAGCGCAAGACAGTCGGACGCTCTCGTGGAGCATCAGGCTTGCGCCGCTTTGTCGGACCAATATCAGCTTGGTGTGAAAATCACGCTTTCCAGTTCAGGCGACGGCAGTGCGGAAATCGACGCCAAGCTTGAGCAGGCCAAGAGCCTTTTCGCGGCGAAAAAATACGCAGAAGCCACACCGGTCTATTTGGAAGCGTTGCGTGTGGGACGCCGTTCGCGCAAGTTGCCGACGCTCGCTGTCCGTCTGTTGATCTGCCTTGGCCAGTTGGACCGCGTCGCAGAAGGCGACGCAATTCTCTCCTATCTTGTCGAAGCATTTCCGGATCAAAAGGATACGGCGGATGCCGCTTTCCGTTTTGGCGGATTGCTGTACGAACGGGCCAAGACGGAGAAGAACGCCGCCGTCAAAGCCTCGTTGGAAGAGTCGTATCTCCAGGCATGGAATCAATTTGTAGCCATCGCGCCGAGCCATCCGAAAGCTCCGGAAGTCGCCTACGCTGTTGCACAGCGGACATTCAACATCGCGGCTGATTTGGCCCGCAAAGCCAACGCCGAAAAGAACGCCGCGAAAAAGGATGAATTGAAAGCGCAGGCCGCGGAGGCCTACCGCGCCGCAATCCCGCCGTTCCAACGACTTGCCAATGACTTCTCCGCTTTTGACAAAGGCGTTCTCGCATGGTACAAGCTTGGTTGGATCTACTACTTCCTTGAAGACAAACCGCAGGCTGCGGAAGCCTTCCTGCAATATGTTGAAAATGAAAAATCGGACGCGCCCGACCAGCTTGCCAACAAGTTGGAGGCCAAATTCCGCGCCGCTGAACAACTTCTTTTCGGAGAAACGCCCGAAGACGCTCTGCAACTGTTGCAGGACATCGACAAAGATACGGCTGAAGGCGGTCCGCTTGATCTCCGCAACGACAAATCGGCCACCATCCGCGAACAGGCCGCCGCCTTCCTGCCGATGACGTTCGATTTCTCCGCCGAAAAGCTTCGTCCGCAATTGGATGAAGCCGCTACGGAACGCAAACGTATTCAAACCAAAGCGAAGACCTTTACCGAACAGGCCGCCGCCTGCGACGCGCAGGACGAAGCCCTTTCCAAAGAATTGGAAGAGCTCCAGCGGATCGTCGCCGAATCAAAGGAAGCCGTCGCGAGACTGGATCTTGATTTCGACAAATGGGCGGACACGCAGGCGAAACAGCAGGCCAAAGGCGGAAAGACCGACTATGCAGATGCTTATGCGAAACTCCGTCCGGCCATTGAAAAAGCCGCCAATGAAGAGACAGACGGCATGATTCAAGATTCACAGGACGCCATCACCCAAAATCAAGCCGCTGTGGAAGCGTTGAAAACGCAATTGACGGGAATGGACGAGGCGATCGCCCGCCAGAAAGACGATATGGCCGCCGCCCAAAAAGAAAACGACGCCCTGAAGAAACGCATCATGGATCGCATGGACGCTTTCCAGAAGATCGACAAGACGATTGTTGACGCTGAAGCTGAAAAGGAACGGCTGGACACAGCCGTCTCAGACGCGCAGACCGCTCTCGACAACGCCGCGAACGACGAACGTCCGCAGGCTCTTGAAAAGCTCAAGAAAGCGCAAAAGGCGTTGGATGATTCGACGGAAAAACTGACGCAACTATATAATGATAAAGCGAAAACCGTCACGCCGGAAGCCCAAAAGGAATTGGATTCCTGGAAGAAGCTTTTTGACGAACAGCAGGCGGATTTGGAAGACGCTCAGCGGACGGCGGGTCGCCAGCAGGATGAACGCACCGTCATCGAAGCACGCATCAAGGCGGCGGAAGCCGCCGCGAAAGTGCTGGCGGCTCGCGTCTCCTTCGCGCAGGAAGTCAAAAAGGCTCTTCCGCTGCCCGCAGAAGAACGCCTCGCCGCAAACGAAGCCTTGCGCAAACGCGCGACTGCATTGCAAAAAGCGGAGGATAAAGTATTCGATTTGCAGTCGGAACGCGCCGCCCTTCAGAAAAAGCATTTGGCGGCCTATAAGCAGGAAGACGCCAAAGTGTTGGCGATCTTCAAACAGCAGGAAGACGCGTTGAACGAACGCATCCGCCCTGTTCAGGAAGATTACAACGCCAGAAAGCAGAATGCCGTCGATGCGTATGTCGCTTATTTGAAACGCTATCCGAAGAGCAAGAACGCGCCGATCAGCATGGCTCGTATGGCCGGAGCTTTATTGGAATTGGAAAAACCTGCTGAAGCCGTCGCCGCTTTGACCAAACTCATGGAAACGTTCCCCGAATACGACGATCGGCAAGCGGACTGCAATCCCGCGAAGGCCTGCCAGACGCTCTACAGTCTGGCCCGCGCCCAAGCGGAAGCAGGCCAGGCCGCTGAGTCGGCAGCCTCCTACAAGCGGTTGCTGGAAAGCGCCAAACTCAAAGCGGAAGTCGAATCGTTCCCGCTTCCCAAACTGCGTTATCTGGCGGAAAAAGGCCTTGAAATCAATGCGCCTGACATTACGTATTTTGCTGGACAGCAGATCCTTGCACAAGCGGCCGCTGGCAAACCGGCCACCGCCGCTCTTTCAAAGGGCATCCTTGAAAACACAGCCGTCGTCACGGCGGAAGCCGCCGTTAAGACGAAAAAGCCCAAGATCGCCATTGAGATTTTGAATAAACTGCTGGCGGACAATCCCAAAACGGCGCGTTTCTTCGACGCGAAATTCCTGTTGGCGGACGCCATGATGGCCATGAATCCGCCGGATACGGACGGCGCGGAACAAGCCCTCAACGAAATTGGAAACTTCACGAAAAATCCAGCCGTCGCCAACCAGGCCCTCTGCAAAGCGGCGCAGATTCTCGCCAAATCCGATCAGGAAGACAAACGGCGGCAAGCACTTAGCCGTTTCCACATGGTTCTCGATTTCGCCGATCAGACCGATCCGGAGAATCTCCCATGGATTGAACAGTCCATCGCAGGCGCCGTCAAGCTTCACAAGTCGCTCGACATCGATACGGACCTAATCCCCAAGCTTACAGCCACTTATAAAAAGCTCTTCCCGAACGGCGAGCTTCTTAAATGACTTCATTAAGCATTAAGCATTAAGCATTAAGCATTAAGCATAACATACAACCACTGAAACCATTATGAAAAAACTCCTTACCCCCTTCCTTTTCTGCCTGTTGGCCGCGACCTGCCTGTTCGCGCAAAAGCAGGAATGCTATGTCATCACCGCCGCCGGACAGCGCCAGAAGGCCATGTCCATCAAGGCGGACGCGCAGGGAAATCTTACGGTGAGCGTCGATGGCAAAATGAAAGTGCCTTTTAAGATGGGCACTTATAAAATCGCCGTCATCCCCAAGCCGAAGGAAGTCGCGGATTTGGAAAAACTCGCCAACGATGAAAAATACGAAGAGCTCATCACCGCCGCTCCCGCCGTTTTCGATGCCTATAAATATCTTGGCTGGGCAGATGCCGTCGCCGCTTTGCAATGCGAGGCCTATCTCGCCACTGGCAAGCCGGAAAAGGCGAATGAAACCTATCAACTAGCTCTTAAGTTCCCGCGTGAGAACAACATAAAACTCCAGCGCGTCCAATTGCTGGATCTGATTGGCCGCAAGAAATACGACATGGCCGAAGCTGAAGCCAAGAAACTCATCCTTTCCAAAGACGACGCTCTTGCCGCCTTCGCGTTCAACATCCGCGGGCAGATCCGCGAAGCGCAAGGCCAGAAGAAGGAAGCCGTTTTGGAATATTTGAAAACCGTCCTTCTCTTCGAAGGCAAAGGCAAAATCCGCCGTGATCGCGAAATGGCCCGCCAGAAGGCCATCGCCCTCATGAAAGAACTCAATGATCCGCGCGCCGCTAAAATCGAAGCTTTGAAGTAACTGCTTGACTTTTTCATAACATAATTGTATATTCATAACATGATCATATTAAAATCAAACGGAGCGATTCCCATGAAGAAAACCGTCACCATGTTGCTGTTCCTCGCCTGCTGTCTGGCATTCGCGCAGGACGCCAACCCTGAAGCCGCCGAAGCCGCCGCCGAAACGGTCGAGCAGTCTTCCGGCTCCGCCCTCTGGAACGTCCTCTACGGCGGAAGTCTCGTCAATCTCATCATCTGGCTCGGGCTGTTCGCCACGTCGTTCACGACCATCATTTTCGCTGTCAACGCATTCTTCTTGGTCAAAGAGGACAAGCTGATGCCGAATGCCGTCATAACTGGCGTGCAGGACGCGCTTTCCAAAGGCGATCTGGATTCCGCCGTCAATACCTGCGACGCGAATCCCTCCACGCTTTCCTCCATCCTGCGCACCGCCTTCAACAACATTGAAGACGGCTATGACGTCGTCCAGCAGGCCGTCTCCTCCGCGACGGATCTGGAGTCCGAGAAGCTCATGCAGAAGGTCAACCGCCTGAACGTCTGCGGCCAGATCGCCCCGATGCTCGGTCTGATGGGAACCGTCACGGGCATGGTCTCCGCCTTCGCGGGATTGGCCACGACGACGGGCGCCGCCAAATCGAAAGTCCTCGCGCAGTCCATCTCCACGGCGTTGTGGACGACATGCGTCGGTCTGCTCATCTCCGTTCCCGCACTGCTTTTCTATACCTATTTCAAAAACAACGCGACGCGTCTGCTTCTTGAATCGGAAGCGAAAGTGCTCGATCTGATCAAAGTCCTCCGCAACGTGGAAGTCGAATCCGAATGAAATACCACCGTCAGGATGTAGCGACGGCGTCCCGCCGTTGGCTGATAACGACGGCGTCTCGCCATTGATAATAATAGTAAGGAATCCGCATCATGAGAAGAAGCAGCGAAGATACACTGGAAACGCCGATCACGCAGATGATCGACATCGTTTTCCTGCTCATCATCTTCTTCGTCGTCACGGCATCCGTCGATAAAGATCTGGTGGACGACACCATCAGCCTCGCGCAGGCCAAGAACACGAACGCGGAGACGACGGCCAAAAAGCTCTCCGTCACGATCAACATGAAAATGGCCCGTGACTCGCAAGGCCGCAAGGTCATGCTCGGAGGACGCCCCAAGATCCTCTACAACATCGCCTTGCAGGAAAAAAGCCTCGACGGCATCCGCCAGGCCCTCCAGACGGTCAAGAACGACACGGGAAATTTCGTCCCCGTCCTTATCCGCGTTGACAAAGACGTGGAATATCGCTACATAGACGAACTTCTCGCGAAAGCCGTCGCGCGGGTTGGTTTCACGAAAGTCTCCATCGTCGCCATCGGAAACGAATAGGGAGGGGCAATCATGAGAACAAGAAAAAGCGAAGCGCTGGCGGTTCCGATGTCGTCGATGATCGACATCGTCTTCCTCCTGCTCATCTACTTCATCGTCACGATGGAGGATGAGATTCCGGAGGCCCACCTTTCCATCAACCTTCCATCACCGGGCTCCAAGAAGGAGAACGACTCGCAGCCGAAACTCCTTGAGCTCCAAGTCTATAAGAACGAACTCCGCCTTCGCGGCAAGCTGATGTCGTATGAAGAGATCGACAGTTTCTTCAAACGTTTCGGCGGCATGGACAAAGACACCACCGTCATGGTGCAGGTCTCGCAACATGCTCGCGCGCAGGATCTTGTCACTGCACTTGATCTTTGCCGCAAACACGGCTTCAACAACCTCAACGTCCTTTCCATCAACGACTAAAAACATGCTTCGGGGGTAGCGAAGGCGTCCCGCCCTTGGTAAGACAAGGCATGCATCGGGGGTAGCGAGGGCGTCCCGCCCTTGGTAAAACAAACCACGAAACAACGCGATGTTTCTTTCATAGAAGGTACTCAATATGTCACAGGAAAATCTCGCCATGGTGCTGGCGGCCTACCAGCGCCGCAAGAATCTAGAGAACATGGTTGCGCCATTGGTCTCCATTTGTATCCATGTACTTGTCGCTCTAGGACTTCTGCTGTTCTACAAGCCAGCCGCTCCGCAGATGGAATCCGCCGTCGTCGAAGTCAAGATGCAGGAGGAGGAAATCAAGGAAATCGAAGACGAAAAAGTTCTGGAAGAGCTCGATAAGCTTGAACAGCAGGCGGATGAACAGCCTGTGCCGCAGACGGAAATTCCGGAAGTCGTCGAACAAGTCGCAGAAATCTCCGAAGATTTCGGCGATCCAGATCTTTCCAGCACGAATGACGAAGCCATGGATTTCTCCGACGCGCTCGACATCAAAGCCAATGACACGCCGCTCAAAATTTCCGCTCTCTACGAAGGGCGCTCCGCCATCGGCCGTATGAACGCCTTGAAAAAAAGAGGCGGCAACCAGCAAACTGAAAGCGCCGTCCTCCGCGCCCTCCGTTGGCTTAAGAAGACGCAGAAGCCAGATGGCTCGTGGACAGAACACAAGAACTATTTGGATGCTATTACGGGCCTTTGTCTTCTTGCCTATCTCGCTCATGGCGAAACACCTAAATCCGAAGAGTTTGGCGACACCGTTCAAAAGTCCATGCAATATCTAGCGGACCGCGTCAACGCGAATGCCCTGCCAAAGGGGGATTACTATCCGTATTTTAACGGCATCGTCGCCTACGCCTTGGCGGAAGCCTACGGCATGACGAAAATCCCATTCCTTAGACCGCCGATGGAGGCTTCCCTTCAGGTCGTCATGGATGGACAGCAGACGGGCGGTGGATACGACTACAACTACAAACAGGGGCCTCGTTGGGATCTTTCCATCGCCTGCTGGCAATATCAGGCCATGAAGGCCGGTTTCGTCGCAGGTGCGAACGTGAAGGATCTCCAAAAAGGCATGGCAAAAGGCGTATCCTTCATTCGAAATATTACTTACACTAAGCCGCATTCAGAAACAGATCGCCCATTCACATATTCGAATAAATTGCGTACCCAATCCGACGGCATGCAAGGTGCCGCCGTCCTCTGTTTGCAGCTTTTTGGCGAAGGCAATTGCCCAGAAGCCAAGGTTGGGCTTGAATTCATTGACAAAGTCATCAACAATCCCAAGCATCCCAATGAGTCACGAGTCCAATGGCGCGACGACATGTGGAAGACTTCCAGCCTTTCTGCAAATCCCTTGTATTATTGGTATTACTGCACGCAGGCCATGTTCCATGTTACGGGACGCCCATGGAAAGACTGGAATGATCATTTCGTGCCGATGTGCATCGCCAAGCAGAATCCGGAAGGCTATTGGGACAGCCCTGGAGCAGGCTTGAAAGACGAGATCGACAAATGGTACACGACCGCCCTCTGCGCGCTTTCGCTACAGGTCTATTACCGCTATCTGCCAACGTACAATATGCCCAAAGAAGCCGTCAAAGTCAAGAAGACCACCATGGAATCCCTCGACGACGATCTGGGATTGGAGTTGTAATAGATATTGCATTTTGATGTTACAGATAATATAAAATTGTATAAACATAAAAACGATGTTGCATATTTAACTAATTTAGCAATATATTTTTATTGAAAAAAAAGAGTAGCTTTTTATATATTATAAAATATGCGTTTTACATTATTATGTATGATAATAGCACTGTATTCACAAGCAGTTTCGTTTGATTTCTTATTTGATAATAACATATCTTGTTTGAAATATAATGATTATGCAAAATTAGGTTTAGATAAATGCAGATACCCTAGAGAATTACTTGGATATTCAGACAAATTTGAAATTCTAGGACATAAAGTAACAGAAGCAATATTACGTTTTGATGATAAGAATAATATAAAAAGCTGTAGTTTTCTTCTTGATTATTCAACCAAACAAAATGATTATAATCGTTTTTCTCAACTCTATACAGAGGTAAAGAAAAAAATAACAGAAATAAGAAAAAGCCAGCCAATTGCCAAGAAGAAGCATACTTTTCCAAATAAGCGTACAATAGATCTTGAATATTGGGAAACACCATCTTCACGTATTTATGTTATTTCGAGAATTAAGATAGAACAAGGAGGTGATATGGCATTTGTGACTATCCGTTGGGAAAGAAAAGATGCTCCTCCTGCAGCATTTAAAACATGGTTTTCACCTCACAAACGATATATTCCCTCTGTAGAAATAGATGGAACTTCTCATAAACTGTTTGTTCCTATGAGAAAACAACTTGGTGGAACAGGTGGTTGCTGGTACACGACAATTGTCCGTCAATTAGAATATATTGGATCAGAATGGGATTCTGTATGTTGTTATGTAGCATTTGGTTCAGGTGAAGATGCTGCGGGGAAGGATTGTGGAAAAAGATATGGTTTCGATTATAAGACTATTGATTTTCAAGATTCAGGAAAGGCTCGCCAACTATGTCTTGAAGCTATTAAATTTCATGATAATCTTGCTGATAAAAAAGGGTTACCTCGTATAATTGCAAATCCGAATGATTCCACGAAAGTTTGGAATGAATTTGGTAATTTAAACGCAGATATTTGGAAAAAAGTACCATTACCTAAAGAAAATATAAAACGTTTTCAGGATATTGTCATAAAGCATATAGATAAAGGGATACCTCTTGGTTGGTCAGTAGTCAGACATTCGGCAAGTGGCAAACATAGAAGAATGATTATTGGATATGATTTAAAAAATGATAAACTGTATTATTCAGATTCATGGGGAGTTTCAAGTGACATAAAAGAGATGTCATTTTCATGTGCAGCTCTTATGACTGTTTGGATGCAAACAATTACTCCTTGAAAACAGTACAAAATATCTATAACTTTTTTTAATGAATATCCTATCCTATTGCTCTCATTTGGTGACATTTTTTTGCAAAAAAAGATATTTTTTACTATGGAAACATTGGCTTTAATTTGTGTTGTTGCTGGTATTATTATTTATCTTATCGGCTCCATTGGATTTTTAATTGCGGAATTCAAAACCAGCATCCTATGGGGGATTTGTGGACTGTTGTTCCAAGTCGTCCATATTGCCTACGCCATCCTGCATTTTCGGGAATGCAAGAAATGGCTGGGCTTTCTGCTGGTTGGATTTGCGTTGATTATCGTAGGGACTGTTTGCGGCAATTGCGCAGCATAAACGTTTTTCAAAAAACATTCACATAGCAAACACGCCCCGCGGCAAATGTCGCGGGGCGTGTTTTTATCCATGGGAGAGGCGCGCTTCTGCGCATTTGGCAACGCAGGAGCGGGATCTTCCCAGCCATAAGCTATAAGCGGCTTAAGACTTTGGCCTTAAGCCTTTAAGGCCTCTTTCACCTGTTTCAGAATATCCAGATAGACCTTCTGCTTCGGCGCGACGCCGTTGTCGTGGGCGAACTTCGCGAAGAAGTCGTCTTCCTGCTTTTCGCCGCCCAAGACGGTCTTGCAAACGTCCTCCATCTTCTTCAGGACGGCTTTCGCCTCCTTGCCGCGGCCGAGCTCCTGCAACGCAAGTGCTTGGTAATACGGAACCGCCGCCAGGCAGAGACGCGTGTTGGCAGTCGGTTCGATCATATCCGCGACGGCCAGTTCGAACTCTTCCTGCGCCTTCTTCGGCTTGTTGGAAAGCTGCCATGACTTGCCGATGAGATAATGCGTCATGCGGCAGCGGACGTCGCGATAGGGACGGCCGACGCCGAGATTGACGGGATAGAGCAACGCCGCTTCGAAATCTTTGCGAGCCTTCGCGCCCGTGCCTTTTTCCAGTTCGCGTTTGCCGCGTTCCAGATAAGCTTCCGCGTATGCGTCGTGGACGATGACTTCATTGCCTTCCCAGACGTAGAAACGGCGGTCACCAATGAGTTCCAACGCTTTATCGTATTCGCCTTCGCGGTTCAACAAGACGATTTCACGCAGCAGTACATCATCGCGCATATCGACGACGTTTTGACGTTCCTTTAGGAACGCAAGCCGCGTGGCGGCGCTTTCGTTCTGCGATTCCATCAACTTGTCATATTCGCGGACGAAGATCGGATTGTTCGGTTCGAATTTGATGGCTTTGAGGAGCATTTCCTTTGCTTCGTCCAGCCGTTTCGCGCGGTCGTATTCATGGCCGAGGCAGTAGTAGAGGTTGCCGAGCTTGGAGCCATCTTTCGCGGCCTGTTCCCAACAGGCGAACGCTTCGTCCAGCCGTTCGTAGTAGCGCATGAGGCAACCCAATAAGTAGTTTGCTTGGAAGTCTTTAGGATTGGCCTTCAACGCCGCTTTCAAGACCTGTTCCGTCTCCCAACGGAACGGGAAGCAGTAGGCGGACGACAAACCGTGCGCATGTTTCCACGTTGTTTTCGCGTCGCTCTCATAGCCCATCCGCCACTGGCAGTAGCCACGGTAGTAATAGACCAGCGGATTGAACGTGTTCAGCGGTTCCAGTTGAGCGAGAGCCGCCT
>JAEEGK010029798.1_pt1 | contig 10857 bp, 10 predicted proteins | sample 8958771 | NCBI WGS metagenome assembly JAEEGK01 (sample SAMN16246547, study PRJNA631951) | gut metagenome | biome: gut microbiome; feature: rumen; material: SC-attached | host: Bos | place: Iran: Karaj | collected 2018-10 | reverse complement strand
CAGTTGCTGTCGTTCTACCTCACCAGCGGCATCTTCGCAGGCCTCTTTTTCCTGTTTTGTTACAACGTCTTCCCCTACTTCCAGTTGGAACGCATGTATTCCTATGTTGTCGGGGCATCTGGCGCCATCTGCGCCCTCATCGTCGCTGTCGGCATGAATCAGTCTCAGCAGGTCATCGGCCTCAATCTTTTTGTCAAGGTCGTTTGGGTCAAGATGAAGTGGCTTGCACTCGTGATTCTTGCTCTCACTGTGCTCACGGGCTTCAATGGAAGCAATGCAGGCGGACAAGTCTGCCACATTGGAGGCATTCTGTTCGGCCTGTGGTATGGTTGGATGGAGCGTCGTGGCACCGACATCTGCGCCTGGCCGTCCAGACTCATCGACAGCATCGGTAAGTGGATTGAAGATTTCCGAAAGCCCAGGATGAAGGCCACTCGCGGAGGCGGACGTGGTCCCATCGGCACCGAAAAGCAGCGCGACATGGACTACAACGCCGATCGCCGCAGTCACGAAGAACAGATTGACGCTATCCTCGACAAGATCTCAAAGCATGGCTACGACGGGCTGACAGCCGAGGAGAAACAAATGCTCTTCGATGCCTCGAAACGCAAGAAAAGGGAATGATGTAGTTGCATACAGATTTCATCTATCAAATCTGTATGCTCCGACCGAGGCATAACGATTTCATCTACCAAAACTGTATGCTCTAACCACGGCATACAGTTTTCATCTACCAAATCTGTATGCTCCAATCGCGGCATACAGTTTTCATCTGCCAAATCTGTATGCTCCAATCGCGGCATACAGTTTTCATCTGCCAAATCTGTATGCTCCAATCGCGGCATACAGTTTTCATCTACCAAATCTGTATGCTCCAATCGCGGCATACAGTTTTCATCTACCAAATCTGTATGCTCCAAGCGTGGCATACAGTTTTCATTTATCAAATCTGTATGCTCCAATCGCGGCATACAGTTTTCATCTACCAAATCTGTATGCTCCGACCGAGGAATAAAGATTTCATCTGCCAAATCTGTATGCTCCCATCAAAGATAGATTATTCCTTAATCCGAATGCTCTTACTACAAGAAAACGTCCGAATTTCTTCGCAATGGAAGGAATTCGGACGTTGCAATATAAGAGTTGTCAGGCTTAACCTAAGAATATGAGGAGCAAGTAACCTACGATGCCACCAAGGATGCCGATAGTGAGGCCAGATTTCGCCATATCTGCCGTATTGATGATGCCTGTCGAAGAAGCGATGGCATTCGGGGGAGTCGAGATAGGAAGCGTCATGGCAAGCGATGCAGCCATGGCCGTACCGAAGAGGAGGCAACGGATACCACCAATCTCAAGGAGCTTGTCACCCATGCCCACACCGACAGCACAAAGGATAGGAATGAGAAGGGCTGCCGTAGCGGAATTGGAGATGAAGTTGGAGAGTATCCAGCAGATTACTCCTGCAGAGATGAGCACGACAATGGGAGACCACGAACCGAACGGAATGGCTGTGACAAGGTCATGGGCAAGGCCCGACTTGTTGAAACCGAGACCGAGAGCGAAGCCACCGGCAACCATCCAAAGCACCGACCAATTGATCTTCTCAAGGTCTGTTTTGTGCAGGATGCCAGTAAGACAGAGGCAGCAAATGGGCACGAGGGCCACAACATTGGCGTTGAGGTGGTTCCATTCGCCCGTGAACCAGAGGATAATGGTAAGGGCAAATGTGATGCCTACCACCCATGTCTTGTAGCCCTTGCGCAGACCACCTTCGATATTGATTTCGACACGCTCACCCTTTTGGAAGGGGAACATGAACTGAAGGACTATCCATCCAATAACGAGAGTAATCAGGGTCACGGGGGTCATGATGGCGCACCATTCGCCAAACGACACCTCATGTGCCTCCTGTCCAGCCTCACGCAGCATATCGAGTGTTGCCGGGTCGTTGAGGTACTTCATGGCCACGCCATTGGGTGGCGTACCGATAGGCGTTGCGATACCACCGATATTGGCACCGAGCGGGATAGCCATGGCAAGTGCAATCTTGCCCTTGCTGTTACCTGGCAACGAACGAAGCACAGGAGCCAGAAACGCAAGCATCATAGCTGCAGTAGCCGTATTTGAGATGAATGCCGAGAAAAGGGCGGTGACCAGAATGAAGCCTGCCAGCACGGAAGCAGGACGTGTACCGAAGGGCTTCAGCAGTGCCTTGGCCATGAATACGTCAAGACCGACCTTCTCGACAGCAATGGCGAGGACGAAACCACCCATGAAGAGCATGACAACAGGATCGGCAAATGTGGCCATAATGGCCTTATAGTCGATGCCCAAACCATATTGCTGCTGTATCTCAATGGGGTCCTTCGCCGTAGCGACCTTCATGAACCAAAGAGAGGAGTCAGAAACGGTGAGCAGCATCACAACGATGATGAGCACCGAAGTACACCATGTAGGAATTGCCTCCGACAGCCAAAGGATGGCAGCAGTGAGAAAGATTGCCACGACACGGACCTCGACTGCCGTAAGGTTGGGAAGACCATAGACAGCAGGGTCCATCATCAAAACGCCGAAATAGGCAATGAGCGCCAAGAAACCACCCAATACCGTCTTGAGATTGGCTGGGTTGCAAAGATTCCTGTAGCGACGCACGAGGACGTTGAGTACAGACATGTTTTTGTAATTGAAAAATGTGTTGTGCGAAAGTATCGATTTACGGCTGCAAATATAGCAAAAAAACAAACATAGTAATGCAAAAAATGCGAATTTCTATAAATATTGGGCATTTTTTTATGATTTTTGCACCATCATATTGCAAAAACGCCTATCTTTGCATCAATAATATTTGACAATATGACACTAAAGCAACGGTGGAACAACCTAATGGCCAATCAGGAACTGAAGGACAAACTGTATAAAATCGTCTTCGGCAGCGAAACTGAAATTGGCAAGAAATTTGATGTCGTTCTCATCATCGCCATCATTCTCAGCATCTTCATCGTGATGTGCGACTCCCTGTTTCGCAATCATCCATGGGTGATGGGGGCCTTTGTTGTGCTGGAATATCTGCTTACCGCATTCTTTACGATTGAATATCTGGTTCGTCTCTACTGCTCACCCAAGCCTCGTGCCTACGCGTTCAGTTTCTTTGGCATTATCGACCTGCTTTCCATCCTCCCGATGTACCTGGGTTTCTTTCTGCACGGTGCGCGCTATATGCTCATGCTCAGATCGTTCCGACTGATCCGAGTGTTCCGCATCTTCAAGTTGTTCGCATTCCTCGAGGAAGGGCATCTTCTGCTCAAGTCCATCCAAGACTCGCTCCACAAGATGATCATCTTCTTCCTCTTTGTGGTGATTGTGGTGATATGCCTAGGCACAGTGATGTTTATAGTAGAGAGTGGTGTGCCAGGCTCGCAATTCACCGACATTCCAACAAGCATCTATTGGGCAGTAGTGACCATGACTACGGTGGGATATGGCGACATCACACCGGTGACCAGTATGGGACGATTCTTCAGCACCATTGTCATGCTTCTGGGTTATACTACAATGGCCGTACCCCCTGCCATCGTTACCTCAGAGATAGTCAAGTATAACAAAAAGCAGATACGCCGCGTCTGCCCCAACTGCGGAAGAATCGGGCATGACAAGGATGCCATGTTCTGCAAATATTGTGGCTCTGACTTAGAGAATACAGAAAAATTAAAGGCAAGCAAAGAAAAAAACAAAAAAGAAGAAATAGAGAGTAATAATCAGTAACGAATGGGACACAAATACAAAGCTAACGACTCATTGGCCGAACTCATCAGCGACGACTTCAAGTTGCTGCAGGTGCTCAGTCGATTCGGCATCGCACTGGGATTCGGCGACAAGTGTGTGGAACAAGTATGCAAAGAGAACAATGTTGACACCGACACATTCATCGCCGTGTGCAACTTCATCAGTCAAGGCGTCAAGCCCTCGTTCGACGAATTCACGTCGCTCAACGTGGGCAGTCTGCTGACCTACTTACGCAACAGCCACAACTTTTTTCTCGACTTTATGCTCCCGAGCATTCGCCGCGAGTTTGTTGATTCGGTCGATTGCTCGACCAACAACGAGATCGGCTTCCTTATCCTCAAGTTCTTCGACGACTATGTGGCCGAGATTGCCAAACACCAGAACTACGAATCGGAGCATTTCTTCAACTACGTGGAAGGCCTGCTCCAGGGCAAAAGAAAGGCCGACATCTGCCTCGCCAACTTCGAGAGCGACCGCGTTCACAAGGATCACGACAAACTGATCGCACAGAAGATGTCCGACCTGAAGAACATCATCATCCGCTACTGTCCTAACTCGTCGCACAAGGAGCAACTCAACGATGCCCTGCTCCACCTCTTCGAATTCGAAAATGACCTCAACAGCCATACCCAACTCGAAGACACCATCTTCATCCCTGTCGTCTCCCTCCTCGAAAGCCAGGTCGATGTCAACGAAGAGGTCGACGACAATGCCAACGAGAGCATCCAGGAGAAGGAAACCCTCAGCGACCGAGAGAAGGAAATCATTACGGGTGTCGTGAAAGGGCAGACCAACAAGGAGATTGCCGACAACCTCTTCATCTCGATCCACACCGTGCTGACACATCGCCGCAACATCGCACGAAAACTCGGCATCCACTCCCCCGCAGGTCTCGTCATCTACGCCATCGTGAATGGAATCGTGTCGATCGAGGACATCAAGGACCTCTCCTACACCTGATCAAGAATAGCCACTATACAAAAAAGCGCCGGGACAAATCCCGACGCTTTATTTATTATATCACGAATCAATAGAAGATGGTGATCAAGCCGTAGCCTACAAGACAGGAAACGATAACCGAAATCAGACCTGGCATCATGAACGAGTGGTTCAAGAGGTACTTACCGATGACAGTGGTGCCCGAACGGTCGAAGTTCACTGTTGCGATATCCGAAGGATAGTTGGGGATGAAGAAGTATCCGTAAACCGATGGGAGCAAGCCAAGGAGTACCGGACCTTCGATGCCGAGAGAGTATGCCAATGGAAGCATGGCAACAACGACAGCACCCTGAGAGTTGATGAGTACCGACACTGCAAAGAATGCGAATGCGATAGCCCATGGATATTCAGCTACGATGCCCTGCAGACCATCCTGCATCTCGGTCATGTAATTACTGAAATATGTATCAGCCAACCAGGCGATACCATAGATAGCAACAACTGCAACCATACCTGACTGCCATACAGCGCCCGAAACAGCTTTCTTTGGCTTAGCCTTAGCAAACAGAATCATACATGCTGCGGCTGCAATCATGACAATCTGGATGATGAGGTTCATCTTCAAAGGCTTGACTTCGGCAGTGCCGTCGGCAAGGGTCTTTCCGGTCTCGAAGTTCGGACGAATATCAACATCAAGAATCTGGCAGATAGAGAAGAGAACGATAACACCGAGGGCAAGGAGGAAGATATAAACCGAACGCTTTGCCTCAGGAGTAATCTCCTTGTCGAGCAGGGTGGCAGAATTGCCATACATGTACTGATAGAGCTCGGGGTCCTGGCAACGTGCCTGGAACTCGGGATCCTTATCGAGGTCGAGACCACGCTTGTAGCTGGCAGCGGCAGCAGCCATCAGACCGCAAAGACATGCAGGAATGGTGATGGCGATAACCTGGAGGTTGCTGATATCAAAGCCATTGGCTGCGGAAATGGTAGTGAATGAAACAACGGCAGCGGCAATGGGTGAACAAGTGATACCTACCTGCGAGGCAACAGAAGCAACGCCGCAAGGACGTTCGGGACGGATTCCCTTCTTGAGCGCGATGTCACAGATAATTGGCATGAGCGTGTAAACCACGTGGCCAGTTCCTACAAACACGGTGAGGAAGAAAGTACAGAGAGGAGCAAGGAAGGTGATGTTGTTTGGATGCTTGCGTAACATCTTCTCTGCAATCTGGATCATCCAGTCCATACCGCCTGCAGCCTGCAGCATACCGGCGCAGGTTACGGCTGCAATGATGATGTAGATAACATCAGTGGGTGGGGTACCTGGCTTCAGGTGGAAGCCGAAAACGAGAATTGCCAAGCCGATGCCGGAAATTGCACCAAGGGCAAGGCTGCCGTAACGTGAGCCAACGTAGAGCGCTCCCAATACGATGAGCAGCTCAAGAATCATAAGGAACATAATAACAAATATTTTTAAGGTAAAAAATCTAAGACCGTAGAATTATTGCTGTTGAAAAATAGCAAAATGTTGGGTACAAAGATATGATATTTCGAAGAAAACTCAAAATAATTTGCCGTTTTTTTAACGAAAACATGTCCTAAAACATATTTTCGCTCCAAATAATTTGCTTTTTCGCAAAAATTGGCGTATCTTTGCAACCGTATTTCGAATAGGAGACCCAAAAATAAAACAACATTTTTTACACCTATTTATATATAAACCTAATGGGCATCAACATCACGACACAGGACCTGCTTGAAATCCTCGACCAGACTCCCGCCACACAAAATATCATGCTAGTGGGGCGACATGGCATCGGCAAAAGCGAGATCCTCACGCAATATTTTTCGGCAAAGGGCATGAAGGTCGTTGCCCTCTTCCTGGGTCAGATGTCTGATCCGGGCGACCTGATTGGTTTGCCTTCGAAGGCTGAGTTCTCAACCGGCAAGAACGGAAGCAAAGTCATCGTTCGCACCGAATTTATTCCTCCCTACTGGTGGCCGCTCAACAATGAGCCCATCGTACTCTTCCTCGACGAACTTAACCGCGCCCGTCCCGAAGTGCTGCAGACGATCATGGACCTTGCGCTCAATCGCAAGTTGGCTGGCCGATTGCTGCCCGAAGGATCGCGCATCATCTCGGCAGTCAATGCGGGCGAAGAATACCAGTTGACCGACCTCGATCCTGCTCTCGTCTCACGATTCAACATCTACAACTTCCGCCCCACCATCAACGAATGGCTGCTATGGGCCGAAAAGGAACAACTAGACTACCGCGTGGTGTCATTCATTCAGAACGAAGGCGTATGGCTCGATGGCAACGAAGGACAGAAGGCTGGCATCGACACCGGCCTCGACAAGACACCCGACCGCCGCGCTTGGAAAAAGGTGTCGGACGTACTGCTGGGTAAAGAGGATTTGAACGAACTGCACAAGAAACTTGTGGCAGGAATCGTAGGTCCTGCTGCTACAAGCCGTTTCTTTGGGTCAATCACGGGCAACAAGGTTCTTTCGGGGATGGAGGTGCTGCTCAACTTCGACAAATACAAAGCCGCGCTCGCCAAATACAAGTTGCATCAGTTCGCCATCGTCAACGACGGTATCTTCCGCTATCTGGAAGCAGGCGACATCAAGGGAGAGGCTGTACAGTCCATCACCACCAACCTGATGGCATACTACACGATGCTCGAAAAAAACAAAAACCAGGAAGCCATCGCCCACTTCGCCTCGGTGTTCGAAAAGAATGCATATCCAAAAGCCATTCTTTTCATCCTCGACAATACGCCCAAGATTTACGATAAGTTGATGAAGTTCATCGCAAATCTTTAATTCAAATTGCCAATTATTAATTGTTAATTGCTAATTATTAATTGTTAATTACCAATTGTTATTTGATATGGTCCACATCGGCGACACATTGGTCAGCGAAGACGTGCTCTCGGAAGCATTTTGCTGTGACCTGAGCGTCTGCAAAGGCAACTGCTGCAACAGCGAAGGTGAAAGCGGTGCACCTCTCGACGATGACGAACTCCAAGCTATGAAGGAGGTCATCCCCATCGTGTGGGACGACCTTACACCCCGTGGTCAAAAGACCCTCCGGGAAGTAGGTCCTTACTTCAAGGACAAGGCGGGTGACTGGGTGACTACAGTCGTCGAAGGTCACGACTGCGTGTTCTGCACATACAACGATGCCAACGTCGATGCTCCGCTCAAAGGCGCCTGCCTCTGTGCCATCGAAAAAGCATTCCGCGAGGGGAAATTCTCTATGCTGCCAGGCTATCGCGATGGCAAGGTTCCCTTCATCAAGCCCATCTCCTGCCAACTCTACCCTATCCGGCTGAAGAAGATCGGTGAATACACTGCTGTGAACTACGACCAACAACCTGGGATGTGCGGATGCGCTAAGAAACTCGGTCGGAAGAAGGGGATTCACATCTATCAATGCGTGCGTGACGGGCTGATTCGCCGTTTCGGCGAGGAGTGGTACAACGAGTTGGAAATTTGTGCAAATGAGATGAAAAAAATCGGCATGATTTGAAAAAATCAAACAAAAACGAGGAAAAATTGCCCTGATTTTGTAAAAATTGGGGCATTTATTTTGACATTTATAAAAAAATACATATCTTCGCACACAATTTTATGTCATGAGTATCGACTTTCGCAAACTGACCAGCGACTTGCGCATGCTGATTGGCCAACTCAAGCAACGTTGCATTGAGGCAGAAGCCCGCGCAAAGGATTTGCAGCGGCAACTCGACGAACAGCAGGAAAAGTACAGGCAGCTGGAGCAGGAGAAAGCCGAACTCGACAGAAAATATCAGTTTCTCCGGTCAGGGCTGGCTGCTTCGGGCAATGATCCCGAGCAAGTGGAAAGGCTGAAGAAACAATACCTCGCCATGGTAAGCGAGATTGATGCTTGCATCCAGACGTTGCAACATGGATAAGAAGATCAGAATCAATATACAGGTCGGAGAGTCGATCTACCCCCTCTGGGTTGAGCCCAAAGAAGAACCTCTCTTTCGCGAGGCTGCCCGTATGGTGAATCGACGACTCATTGCCTATAGTACCAAATACCGAGGAGCAAATCTCCCCTCCGAGCGCATTATGGCTATGGCTGCCGTCGATTTGGCAGTATTGTGCCAAAAGCTGGGCAACAATGCCAACCTGGAAGCCACAGAAGCCAGCTTGGTAAATATTGTGGCCGATTTGCAGGAGTTCCTCGGCGCGGACAACACACCGTCCTGACCCATCCCCTTTCCATCCCGCATCCATCGCTTACCGGCATCTCTTTCAAGAGATTGTCGGCATTGCTGCATTGCACATATTTAACTCAATTATATACTTTCAATCCCTGTTCTATCAATGACATCAATAATCTTAGCAGCGATCATCGGTTTCGTCATCGGAGGCGGTATCGTTTTCGCCATATGGAACACATTCCTGGGCAAGACCTTCAAGAAGACCCTGGCTGAGGCCGAAAAGGAAGGCGAACTCCTCAAGGAGCAGAAACTCGTTGAGGCAAAGGAAAAAATCAGCCGAATGCAGAGCGAATTGGACCGTCAGGCCAATCAGCGCAACCAGAAGATGCAGCAGAACGAGCAGCGCATCAAGCAGCAGCAACAGCAACTCCAGCAGAAGCAGAGCGAACTGGATCGTCGCATCAACGACAACGACAACACCCGTCAGAACCTGCAGAAGCAGCTCGACCTGGTGGAGCAAAAGAAGAAGGAAGCCGAAGCACGCCTTGCCGAAGGACGCAAGATGCTCGAGCAGATTGCTGGCTTAAGCGCCGAAGAAGCCAAGAAGAACCTCATCGAAGGCTTGAAGGATGAGGCCAAGACCGAGGCTGCAAGCTACATCAACGAGATTATGGATGATGCACGTATGACCGCCAACAAGGAGGCCAAGTCGATTGTCATCAAGACCATCCAGCGCGTCGCCACTGAAACTGCCGTTGAAAATTCTGTCACCGTCTTCCATATCGACTCCGACGAGGTGAAGGGACGCATCATCGGCCGCGAAGGACGCAACATCCGCGCCCTTGAGGCTGCAACTGGTGTCGAAGTTGTAGTCGACGATACTCCCGAAGCCATCGTTCTCTCATGCTTCGACCCCGTGCGTCGCGAGGTGGCTCGTCTCGCCCTCCATCAGTTGGTGCTCGACGGCCGCATCCATCCTGCTCGTATCGAGGAAGTGGTGGCAAAGGTCAGGAAGCAGCTCGAAGAAGAGATCATCGAGACCGGCAAACGCACCTGTATCGACATGGGCGTGCATGGTCTGCATCCAGAACTTATCCGAATGATCGGCAAGATGAAGTACCGTTCGTCCTATGGTCAAAACCTTCTGCAGCATGCCCGTGAGACTGCCAACCTTTGTGCCATCATGGCCGCCGAACTTGGACTCAACGTCAAGAAGGCACGCCGCGCTGGTCTCTTGCACGACATCGGCAAAGTGCCCGATGACGAACCCGAATTGCCACACGCACTGCTTGGCGCAAAGATTGCCGAGGAGTATAAGGAAAAAGCCGACATCGTCAACGCCATCGCAGCCCACCATGAGGAATGCGAGATGACCTCCATCATTGCGCCCATCGTCCAGATATGCGATGCCATCTCGGGTGCTCGTCCCGGTGCCCGTCGCGAGATTGTCGAGGCCTACATCAAACGTCTCAACGACCTCGAGAACCTGGCACAGTCCTATCCCGGTGTCGTCAAGTCGTATGCCATCCAGGCCGGTCGCGAACTTCGCGTCATCGTCGGTGCCGACAAGATCAGCGATGCCGAATCGGAGAAACTCTCAGCCGATATTGCCCGTAAGATTCAGACCGAGATGACCTATCCCGGTCAGGTCAAGATTACCGTAATTCGCGAAACACGTTCAGTGGCTTACGCCAAGTAAGCCGAGAATTGCTGAAAACGACATCTCATGGCAGCAAAAAAGGAAATCGAATATATCGACGCCATAGAGCCATACGAGGTTTTTCAGTCGGAACCTTGCCAAAAGGACTCGGACAACCGCCGAAGCCACAGCCAGATCTGCCGACAGAACAAACCCCAGATGGTCTATGACTATATGGACGATGCTCCGGAGCTGGTCGGCGAGTGCCCCTACGTGGAAGTACAATTCAAGAAC
>JAEEGK010029793.1_pt1 | contig 10859 bp, 9 predicted proteins | sample 8958771 | NCBI WGS metagenome assembly JAEEGK01 (sample SAMN16246547, study PRJNA631951) | gut metagenome | biome: gut microbiome; feature: rumen; material: SC-attached | host: Bos | place: Iran: Karaj | collected 2018-10 | reverse complement strand
CTTTCATGACCGGGAAAATCACGCAGCTGTATTCAGAGCCTTGACTTTTGTGAACAGATATAGCGTAGGCTAAATCAAGCTGTTTCAGCATACCTTCAGAGTAATTGACCAATCCGGTCGGATACAGAACTGTTAGTGTGTCACCATGAATACTCTCAATTTTTCCGATTTCTCCATTCGCCACTTTGCTGTTGTTCTCAAGCTGAATGACCGGATCGCCAATCCTGAAAGTTATCCAAATCCAGCGATTACTGTCCCTTGGAATACGTTTACGTATGTAGGGGACTCCTTTTTCTTCGGGGTTAAGGATGTTCTGAATTGCATTGTTTAACTTTTCTGAACAGATTTTTCCTTGCTTTTTATATGGAGTGAGGATGATAGTATTCTCAAGCCCATATTCTTTTACTGCGTTCAGATACTCATTAATAGTGTTTTCCAGAATATTCTCTTCCGTTCGAATGTTCTTAAAGTCAGACCCATCTCTAAGCGGAATATTGCAACCTTCTTTAATAAGCTGAATATTATCAAAAAGAGAAGATGACTCATCCTGTCTGTACGTTTGCGTGAGTTCTACAAGACTTATGTCTGTACACTCAATAAGGTCAGCAAGGATTTTCCCCTTACCTACCGACTGCAATTGTTCGGTATCTCCGATTAGATATATTCTCGTTGACTGTTTCAGTCCCTTCACAATATAGTTAAGGTCTTTGATGTCAACCATTGAACTTTCGTCATCGAAGAACGCAAACGGGGCTTTCGGTGTGACGTACTTTTTGTTCCAGCCGTCAATATATGACTGGTAAGTCTGGGCCTTTTTGCCTATTGACTCGCTCAGTCGAAGAGCTGCTTTTCCTGTCGGAGCAGTGTAGACGATGAAGGGGTTATGGTATATTTCACCGAGTACCTTATCTACACACTGTAAGACCGACGTTTTTCCAGTTCCAGGTCCTCCAATCAAGATAGCCACATGATTTTTGCAGAAGGTAAAGACAGCTTCCTTCTGCTGGTCGTTCAATTTGAATGGACTTCCAAGCATTTCGGACTTTTCTTTTTCGAATCTTTCTATTATCCCTTTGACTTTCTCTTCATCTATGTCATAAGTCTTTGCAGCCATAGTGTAAAACCTTTGTGCTATGGCTTTTTCGACTTTTTCATAGAACGGAGTGGTGAGGTAGAAGAAGCGGCCATATTGCCTTCTAATCAAGGCTCCCGATTCTATATCTTCCGATATGTCGGTATGAATGGCTTCTTCAGGGCACCAAGTCGAATTCGTATCGTCCAAATACTTCATGACGGCACATCTTGCTTTAGAATTCTTTTTTTCCATGTTCCTCCTTTCCCAAAAGGGCATAAAAAAAGAGACTTCCTTTCGGAAATCTCCTTGATAGCCTATTTGAAATATTTTTGATGATAATTAATTTTAGCACACAGTAATCAGTAAAGCAACATTATAGAGATTATTAGGCTTTAATCAGTTTCTGTTTAGTCCCCATTTTGTATTGAATGTACAAAGTTTTTGCTTCCAGATTTTCTCGGCTTCAAGCGTAGCTTCGATATCTTTTTCGTTGATTCCGGTTTTATGAATAACTTCAAGGATGCTGTATTGGAAGTTTAAATATGCGTTAGGATTCTCCTGTAAGTATTCAACAACACCAACATTTCCTTCTGCATCGTCCTTTGTACCGCCACCTTTACCTTTTGTAGTGGCGTAGGCCTTCCATCGACCGAACAAGCCATCTTTTCCATAAGCTGAGCCGACATAATAGTGTCCTGTCTTGGAATCTACAACAACATACACGGCATATACTTCTTTTAAAGCATTGGCTATTTCTTCGTATTTATCGGGATTCAAAACGTACTCCTGCATTGTCTTAAAATCCCACACAACACGGCTGTAGCCGGGAAAGACATGTTTACTATCAGGATATATAGATACAACCGATTTCTTTTCCAAAGCAGATTTTGAATACTGTACATAGCCAATCGTTCCGGCGCCCCAGTCAATAACAAGTCTGTCGATAAGGTCTTTCATGTAGTCAGACTTAACCATCTTGAAATATACGCGATTGGGAACATCGTAGAACTCAGGGTGCTTAAAGCCTTCAAGTTTTTTTGCTTTGTTGGCTGGATATTGGTCTATTATTTCATAGCAGCCCACAAACCGAGAGTTAGTTTTTCCATCTGCAATGAAGGAGAGGACATATTTCTTGTTTTTAAAAAAATCGTTGGAGGGTTGAATGCTCTGATATTCCTCAAAAGAGGTTCTGTCGTTTCTATCCCATATATCAGAAGTCTCTTTTTTATTAAAGGTATGGCGGATTGCAACTACATCATCCAAGGGAAGTCCTGATATATTTATAATATCAACCAGATTTAAGGTACTCATTTTTACTCCTTATGGTTATCTTTAATTTATTCCGTTTTCATCATATTTGTCGGATTTTCCGGCGTTGCATTGATCGCAAAGTGTTCTGAGATTACTCATTTCGGTCTTTCCGCCTTTGGATACTGGGATAATGTGGTCAACATGCAGTTTAACACCATCTTCAGCGGAACGTCCGCAGATAGTACATTTAAACTTATCGTGCTTTAAAACGTCATATCTAAGAGAGTCGCTCATAAGGCTGCGTTCTCTTTCTCGGCTAGCCTTAGAAGCCTTATCTTCATCGAGTTCCCTTAGTAGGCTTTCAACATCTTTAAGGTCCAGTTCTTCTGTGTCGTGATAGTGTTCACGGCCTGCAGCTGTAATATAAACAGGCTCCGTAAAAAAGATAATGTCAGTCACCGGTTTAAGAACCAGACGTTCAAACAATTGGCTTTCAAGAGATTTGTACAACTCAGGTTTTAGCTTGTAATTGTCATATACAAAGTTACGTGATCTGATTACATCAACCTTTTGAGCGTAATCAGGGTATTTCTCTCTGTTTTCGATAACCGGAGCAATAATAGCATTGTACTTTTTTGGATTATTTGAAAACTCTTCCTTAAGTTTTTCCTTGAAACTAAAATGCGCGTATTGATGCGGGGATTTGAATACCGTCTCTATTTCATATTCCTCTGCAGCGTCTGCGTTAAATGAATACGTTTTATTGAGTAAAGTAAGCGATTTTATCTTTTCACTGGTGCAGAGCACATAGTTTTGCTTATTCCGCTTACCAATTACCGTTTTGGGACACGTAATATTGCTAAGGTCTATATCATCGGAATCCAAAGCTTCCTTGCGCTGCTCTTTGCGCACCCGAATCGCGAGCACGAGCAGTATAAGAAGAAGTGACATGGCAATATACCATAATGGGTCGGATATAAACAAATCAAATATTGTATTCATAAAAAATCCTCATAAGAGTAATTGTTATTACAAAGCCAATTATAGCATAACGAAAGCATGGGCGCGTTACCGGACCATGAAATTTGAGATTGAACAGCTGTAATCTTAAAATAGAATTGGAACTAATATTGATGTCTTTTGAAAGGAGTATCCATGATTGTATCAAGCACGGAGGAACTGGCGAACGTCGTTAAGAGTGAGAGAGAGAAGAAGGGTATGAGTCAGCGTGATCTTGCCCGAAGTGCAGGAATTGGTAATGCCACTATCTCTTGCATAGAAAGTGGCACAGCAACTAATATAAGTGTTAAAACGCTTTTTGCGATAAGCAAGGCTTTAGGAGTTAATATAATAGTGGATTAAAAAGACGCCCTTACTCAATTGAGTAGGGGCGTTCTTCTTAAACGGCTTCCATTAGTTTTTCTTTTATTATCTTGATAAATGCTTTTGGAAGCTTTGAAATGTCTGTCAGATCCAAAAATCTTGCACAGTCATTTTTACTCCGGCCTTCCTGGTATACTCTTTTAATACAGGGAGCATCTGCTCCAAGACCTGCCGTAATGGTAGTGATTCCTTTTTTGATTGCCGAATGAACAGCGTCTTGGCAATCTGCTTTTCCTTCAAAAGCCCCGTAAGTGCCATGGTTGGGCAGTCCATCTGAACTCACAAACATTATCTTGTCTTTAGCGGGAATTTTATCTAGCTTATCTAGGCAATATCTTAATGCGAATCCGTCTCGATTGGTTGATTCGGCTGTTAGGCCAAAGATACGATATTTGTCGTTTCCATCTATCGACAATTCATCTGCTGCACAATACATTCTGACATAGTTTCCTTCGGTATTATGTCCATAAACAAATACTGGGATGTTAAGTCGTCTGCAGAATTGATAGGTTATATAAGCCGATTCAATAGCGACATTTATTTTGTTTCCATTTGACATAGAGCCAGAGTCGTCAAGTAAGATACCTATCGCCATGTTGGGGATATCCATCGGAAGCCTCTTTTGGCAAAATACCCGTTTATCCTGCCTGTATAAGTGGTTTGTATCGAGCCGCTTACCGGCAAAGCAACCATTCAGATTATCTCCAAGCTGCAAATCCTTTAGTTCCTTCTCAAATTCTTTGACAAAGCGAGATACTATAATGTCTAACTCACCGTGAAGTTCGTCATATTTCTCTTTCTGTTGTTCTGAAACACTCAGACGGATGATTTTTGCTTTGACATTATGATGTATAGGAACTGATTGTGGAGCCTTTGCATATTGTTCATTAGCTTCTTGTATCGCTTGCTCTTGTTCTTTCCCAATTTCTTCTTTTGCGATGTTTTCTGATATTGCATCCATTTGGCGTTCCATCTCTGCTTCATCGGAAGAGCAATCAGGAACGGGCGAAAGATTTTCATTGTTCATCGCTTCAGCGACTTCCTCGATAGCTTTCGAATTGGGTGTTTCCATATTTTGGTGATCAGTTTTTTCTGAACTTTGCATAGAACCGGCAAAGCCCCCAAGTAGTTCTTCAAACTCACTTTCAGAGGACTTGACATGCTCGTTTTCGCCATCATTTGACTCGCTCTGAGGCTCATTTTGAGGCTTATTATCCTCTTTGCCATCATTTTCTTTATCGTTGTCAGAGGCGCCTTCTTCGGGCTCTTCCTGAGGTTCTTGAGCCTGTTTGTTTTTTTCTTTTTCTTCCTTGGCCATCTCTTTTATTACTTGAAATATGTAGCAGAACGCATCATTTATGTACTGAGCCCTTTTTATTGGCTTACTTTCGTAGACAGCCTTGCATAAATATGGCTTTAGCTCCTCCATGTACTTAATGATGTCATCTGCATCGGATTCAGCGTAAGCTTCATATCCGTGAACTACATAGAAGAAGATGAGATTTGATAGTATCTCATGGTCGGGAAGTTCAAGCTCTCTCATTTTTGATAAAGAGCAACAGTCAAAGGTTGAATTTACTTTGACTTCATAACTTAGGCATGCGCCATAGCCGGGACATAGTGTCGTAACGGCTCGATTAATATATCCGTCTTCAATAATATTGAAAATATCGTGATATATCTTTTTAAGATTTGTAGATGCCTTTGTTCCTTTTGCAAGTGCCTCCAGGGTCTCTTTTACATATGGATTACCCGTGGGCATAGGATACAGAGAATTTCTTTCAACAGCGTCCTGTGACTCTTTCATAATGTCAAAATCAGTAAGAAGCCTGTGACCGTCTTCGTGCAATTTCTCCCCCATATAATACAGGTGCTTTTCAAATCTAGTAAGTGTGCTGGTTCTTGGATGTTCATAATTTAAGTAAGTATCCTTTCCATCCGTGAAAGCAATGGCAGCATCTGCACTTGAACCGAGTCTTTTTAGGAATACTTTGCCGTTATCTTCCTTTAAGTGGCTTACTACTCCGTGCTGCATATTTAGTAGCATCGCAGAATACGCATCACTTAAGAAGATGTCATCATCGGTTAGAGAACTCTTTTTAGCGTTGAGAGCCCGCTGTAGCTCTCTTTGCGTCTTTATTAGTCTTTTCATAATGTCTCCTTTTACGAAAAAAGGAGCAGTAACTTACGTCACCACTCCTTCATTCGTAATTGTTCTTGTTAGCGTGTTACCGGTCCAAAGGGAAGATCGTCATCGTCCATATCGTCAGGGAAGTTCATGAAGCCTTCAGCCGGCATCTGATTAGGACGCTTGGAATTGTTGCTTGAACCCTCGCCATTTGAAGAACTAGCATTTTTGCTTTCAGCAAATTCCTGATCTTCAGCGATAACATCGGTTGTATAAATCTTCTGACCTTCCTGGTTAGTGTAACTACCTGTCTGAATGCGACCTGTAACTAACAGCTTTGTTCCTTTTTGCAGGTATTTCTCCGCAAACTCGCCGGCTTTACCAAATGCTACTACACTGATAAAGTCTGCAGTCTGGTCTCCGTCCTGTGAGGAACGGCCTCTTCTGTCAACTGCAAGAGTGTATCTTGCTATTGCCATCGAAGCATCGCCCTGTGAATAGCGGACTTCGGGATCGCGGGTAAGTCTACCCATAATAATTACCTTGTTCATTTTGTCCTCCTTTTGCCTTTTTCTAGGCAGTGTACGTTTTTGTTTTTCAATTTTGCAATCAAATAACAAATAAAGGGACTGTACCTTTCGGAACAATCCCTTGATAGTCATATTGATATTAAAATTGATGTTAAATAAAGTATAAAAGATAGAACATTAAATGTCAAATTCGCTCCTTTCATCTAAATCACATTCAACAATTAAATAATCAATGCCATGATTAGAAAGGGACAAGATTTCAGCAGGGGGTCTTTTCTCTTTTGCCGTTCTGACTTTCTACGGGTTCGTATACGCTCGTTTAGGGTGCAAGGGGTATATTTTATCGTTCAAGGGTTTACACGCGCCAAATCTACCGACCACGGCAACGAAAAAGGACAGCCAATCGACTGTCCCTTGGTTGTGTTCAAGCATTAGCAATGGCAAGATAAATCAAAAGAATTATAAGTATTGCTCCGATAATTCCTGGTACATAAGAAAGAGCATCTTCCATAGCATATTTTTTTCTCAAAGTGGCGGCATGCGCTTGTTGGTATTGATATTCTTGCGGTTTTTTGTCAAGCAAGTTTTGGTCTTCGTTTACTTTCTCTCTTAAATACGCTATTTCTTTGTCAAGAAGTGATGCATACATTGGATACTGGTTTTTTAATCTCTGCGCTAATGCAATTAGCTTTTGGCAATCGTCTCGCTCTTCAGTCAAATTAAAGTCAGAGTCGCCGTATCTCCAACGGCACAAACTATATGCACGTATATATTCTCTGCGCGGGTCGGTGGCGTAATAATAATCAAAATCTCGCACCAACGTTACGTTTTTTGTAATAAGCCAATTTTCAAACATTTTGTCGGCATCAAGTTGACCAGAAACATTAACGTTATCAGCCCGAATATTGTTTGTAATATTGTTGGTTACATTCTGAATAACGTTTGTTTTTAAAATCTTACTTCCACAATATTGGCAAAACATTGTATCGCGTGATTCGTCAAACTCTAAATCTGCACCACATTGCGGACACTTACATGCTACTAGTCCCATTTTGAAATCCCCCTTTGATAAATAATTATATGCTATTCTCATTATGCACCATTGATTGGCACATGGCAATGTAAAAAGGACAACGCAAGGCTGCCCTTTACATTCTAGATATCCGCACATTTAACTATAGCCTGTGCAATCAATTTTTCCTGTTCTTTCTGAGGAAGATGACTATAATATGTCAGCACATACCATGTAATTTCTTCTTCTTTTGTTCCTACGGTACCGAGATTGTTCCATGGCTCCCATAATGTCTCAAAGATGTAATCATAGATTCTTTCAAGTGGATTGGATTCAAATAATTTCATTTTAACCTCCTTTATGCCACGGCCCAAACGCCGGTTGAAACGTGCCTAAACAGGTTACTTGTTTCGAGTATCTGCCTTACCTTTGCTTTCCAGTTCGGGTTAGTCTCGGTTTTCTTGTGATTCTCAATTTCCGCATAGATTTCATTAAGGCTTGCAGGACGATTGAAGTTTCTCATAACCGAGGCCACTATATCCTTCCATGTAGAGCCCTTTCCGCTATCACGAATATCCATAGAGTATTCTCTTGGTAAGGTAAAGTTAATGATATAAGGCATCATTTTTCTTATTACCATTATGTATTCGTGGACAATCGGAACAAAATCTTTGGAGGAATACGTTCTGCCATCTGATACGCAATTATGCTGACACTTGATAATGATCTGCTCAAGATTACCGGGCTTACATATGTCTGCTAGCATTGAGTAGAAATGTCCTTTTCTTCTCACATCACCCATCAGAATAGCCATTCTTGCGCCGGTATCCATGGCAGAGAAGTATTTCATTATTATCTCGTTAAGCGTTCGCATAAACAAAGGCCATTCCATCTGCCCCAAATCTGATTTAGACAGTTCTCCTGTCGGATCAGGGAACATGCTCCTTGCATAGGGGATTCCTATCTCTTTTCCATACGGAGGATGCATGAATATCATGTCGCTTGAATAACAAAACGCCGGTACTTCATCTGTAATAGCATTAAGTGTAAATATGCCAGAGCGGACAGGAGAGGGGTTTAAGTCATAGCCGGCATAATCAATACCCATGTCCTTACATACGTCATATCCCGTCCCGGAACCGGCAAATAGCTCTGCCATCCTTTCAACCTTGTATTTCCAAGCCAGAAATGCATGAATCCAACCGCTGCAATTACCGCGCCACCTTGAATCTCCCCAACTTCCCCTATTCGGGAATGAGAGAACCGAGCTATCGTGTTTCATAAGTTCTGCGTAAATTTCATTCTTGTTCATTTTTTGTCTCCTTTTTTATGTGCGTTTTACTGTCAAAAAGGCATAAAAAAAGGACTACTCCTTTCGGAATAATCCTTTTTAAAGCGATTTTGATGTATAATTGATGATAGTTTAAGGATATATGAAAGATGGCTTAATGTCAAATTCATATATTGGGGCACATTATGGAGGTTGGTATCAAGCGGTCATTTCGATTGCTTTTAAACTCATCTGCGGGTCGTAAATATAGTAACTTGCATTAGCAAGTGTTTTCCCATATTCCTTTTCACCCTCAAACGCATCGACAACAGCACGTTCTTCATCACTCATTTCAGCATACGCTTTTTTGCCGTATGCAGGAGGAAGCCATTTTTTGTTTCGCGAACCAAAGATATTGAATCGCTTTAATAGTTCATCTGATTTGAAAAGGAGATGAGCGGTACCTTTTTTATAAAAGGTAATCTTAAAGTACTTCGTATCAATATTTTTACTCTCGCCGGTTTCCTTTGCTTCTTTTAAGGCTTCTTCTAAGCTTTGGCCATCTGTTATACCACCATCTAGATAGCAAAATACCTTTTCAATATCGGCTATCTTTCGCGACAGTTCCCAGTTAGTCGGATCGTATCGATCAAAAATGGAATCCCAAGCTCTCATAAACGGGATTACAACCTTCTTGTTTACGTACCAAGCCTTATTTGTCGCCCATCCATTATAGAAATGGATGTTATTGCCACACTCCGGATACCATGAATGAACGCTTGACAGTTCTTCAAACAAGTTCATAATGCAGTCCTCAATGCCTTTAACGAGGTTCTTAGACATCTCTATCTGCATTTCCTTGATGTTATGATAGGAGAACTCGTAGTTTACGAGTTCATCGGTTTTAGAACGATATAGCTCTAACTGTTTTTGCGTCATTTTCCCGGTAAATTTCGGGTTCTGGAATAGTGCATTCCAGTATTTCCTTCTTACTTCTTGTACGTACTTGTTGATGCTTAGTTTTTCACTGCTTCTGTCAGCGCTTAAAGAGAGCTTAAGCACGCTTTCGTTGTTCATCATGTATTTTCGCATACCTGAGAATTCCCGTATAAGTTTAATTCCTGCACTTACTTCAATTTCGTAGACTTTAACGGCTGCCTTAATGAAATCATTTTCCGCGAGGTCTGTTGATTCAGGAGTTTCTTCTTCACGGTAGTATCTTTCTTGCATCTCCTTTATGAATTGGGAATCAAATTCAGCATCAGGAACACTGACTTTAATAACGGCAATTTCTACATCAGTTTCTCTTTCTGCAGAAACAAATTCTTCCTTAAGAAACTCTATGGAAGCATTCAGTTGTTCTAGCTTCTGCCGTAATACTATTCGTTGATTTGTGCAGGCATTACGGATAGTCTCGGCATTCAGAATACAGATGATGTTTCCGCCATTCTTTATCAAATCGAGGGCCTTGGACAGATGCGCTGCTCCGCAAGAGAAGGGTGGATTCATTATGATTAAATCATACTTGGCGAATGTCGAGAATGTTAAGAAGTCATCATGTATAACTCGGTATCCTTTGGACTTGAGAATTGCCTGAAGTTCTTTATCAATCTCGATGCAATCGATTTCAAAATTGCTGTAATAACTTTCCTTGCGTGCCATGAGATAATCGCAAATGTTTCCTTTTCCTGCAGATGGCTCTAAAATCCGTTTGATTCCCTTAAAATCAACACCAGCAATTATTTTTCTAATAAGACTTTCAGGTGTTGGATAAAATTCTTTAACATAATTCATGTTCATTTTGTTTTCCTCCTTACAATTAAAAAGCCCACAAGAATTCATTCCTGTGGGTGTGCGTGTTTTGCCATCAAAATAGCCCTTTCTTGAATATTATAAGTCTGTACTTTTCCTCCTTTCCGCTTTAGTTAAGAAAAAGGGCACAAAAAAGGGACTATTCTCTTTGAGAAAGTCCCTTGATAGCAATTTTTGATATATAATTGATGATAGTTTAAGAATATATGAAAGAGTGCTTGATGTCAAATTATACAGCTAATGTAGTACTATTTAAGAATGCAGGAGTGTTAGTACAAGGGTATAGAAAATATGGATTATACGGAATATATAGAAAAGGGAATAGAAAAAGCTGAAACAGTCACGAAAATTTTTGAAGTAGATGTATTATCTCAATATGATGTGAAGATACTTAGAAG